>Ga0123354_10003403_pt1 | contig 21928 bp, 19 predicted proteins | sample TergutLab28metaG_2_FD_97872 | JGI IMG/M metagenome (GOLD analysis project Ga0123354, IMG submission 97872) | Labiotermes labralis P4 segment gut microbial communities from Petit-Saut dam, French Guiana - Lab288 P4 | ecosystem: Host-associated > Arthropoda: Insects > Digestive system > Gut ... | reverse complement strand
TATACACCATGTTTAAAATATTCAGTACCTATATTTGTTGAATAAATATATAAAATGCAACTTTAGAGGTTAGCGGTGCGGTACGACCACTATAGTTGACATTAAGCGTCAAAAGGTTAAGAAAACATGTGGATGATTTTTAACTTGTGTATTAATATAGTAATATCAGCTTCATTTTTATCCACGTTCTGTCATAGTTGTAAACATTTTGGGATCCCAAAAATGTGCACTTTTACGTGATGTACTTTAACCCTTTAAACCCCGAGTTAAATCTCATCTGCCATCTGCTGGCATTATTAGAAGCTCACCATATTCTCCAAGTTAGCAGGATGAGGATTGAATATGGCTCAACAATTGGCTTGATGATGACTGTGTGAGTTGAAACATGTCGCCACATTTATGATTGACAATAAATTACTTGTGTTTTGACTGAACTAACTCGTAGAATATTTAGTGAAAACACATCGGGATGGCTTCAATTTAACAAAAAAAGCTACTGTGCTGGTATGTCAGTCAGTTTCAGGTATCTTTGTACGCGTCCACAGAGGACGCAGGTACTGTACTTCTACTCTTTCGCAGGTGGCGTTAAACGTTAAACGGTTTCAACGCATCCTTTCCGTGGGTGAGGCGGTTAGTCGACGACCTCTCACATTAAAGGCCCATGTCCGATACCAGGGAAGTTCATGTGGGGTTTGTGGACGAAGCTGCATTGGGATAGAATTTTTTCCGAGTACTTTGACATTACGCTGTCGGCATCATTCCACCCAGTACTCCATACGCATTTATTCGCCAATCAGCGACCCTATATAATCTCAGCAATTTACAGCGTATTAAGTTACACGCTTAAGTTAACACGTGTTCATATTTTCACGTAGGACGTAGTGACTCCCAGTTCTGACACGTGGCATAGTTGTCGGAAGCTCTTAACGCGTCATCCAGTAGCACCTTCACATAGGATGTAATTTCTATCAGTGTCTTGGCAGGTGGCGTTTTGTCATATGCTATCAACGCGTTCTTCGATAATAATGTGCATGCTTTCACATCGAATGTAATTGCTGTCAGTGTCTGACAGGTAGCGTTAATCGCCAACGACTTCGATACGTCAGTCGATAAATTCCGACTTCTGTTAATTCTGAAAGAGGCATTTAATTGATTGGTTGATTGATTTGCGATTGGGTTCGAGACTTTACGGTCCCGGTGCACCTAGGCCTTAATTGACGGGTCCTTTGTGCCCCATATCAGTTTATGGGAGCCCTGTAGCTTTGCTATAGTTCCAGAAGGCCCCCGGTCTTATACTCTTGATGTCCTGTAGCTCCAAGAAGGAGAAGCCCAGATACATATGTCTGAGTGAAGCCAAAGCGTCACACTCACAAAGAATGTGGGCCGAGGTTTCATCCTCTGCTTCACACCTCCTACACAGTGGACTGTCTAACAACCCCATTAGATGAAGATGTCTCCTCAGGGTATTATGCCCAGTAAGAAGGCCAGTACCAGCCCTGGACTGTGTCCTGTTAAAGGACAGAAATCTAGCCTTGGCACCCAGACAGGGTCCCAAAATTAATTCACGAGTCTGTCTTTGGGTATTACCAAGACCTCGCCGCCATATTCAATGCTGGTGAACCAACCAACGTCTACTCCTTCTTCTCATATCCTGCCTAGAGACTCCCAAGGCTGGCTCAGGTCCAGCAAACTTTAGAGCAGAGCCGTCTCTTGCGAACTCGTCGGCGATCTCATTTCCTCTTACCCCAAAATGTCTAGGGATCCAATACAACCCCACCGCATACCGGGTAGAGATAAAAGAGGCATTTGAATCAGCGCATTTATTTTATGAGTATGTTTTAAAACAGTATTATATAAAATAGCTACAAAAACATATTTTTCGCGAGTGTCTCTGAACGTTTCTTTGCCCCGAAGGCATCATTCATCCATAACTTACAGTCGTTGCCACAACGTACTATATAAATTGCACGCATCGAGCAACAAATTTAAAACCGCCAGCAAGGTTTCAGACTGGCACTTTCTTCCCTAAGGTCCTGGAGTGTGAGGTCGTGTATGAGAGGCAGGACGGTGTTGGAGCAATGTGCTGCCGTCATCTTCAGGGTAGATGTGAGGTCGTGTGGTGTCCGACGTTCTATGGCGGTCACATCTTAGTTTTACAGGAAGTTCTTGGAAGGAAATATTCCAGGCAGTGCTGCAGCTGGCGACAGTTGCGCTAATTTGGCGTTGCACATGCAATTGCGGTTTGTTGTCGGATTTGCAGGACCCTACTTATGAAGCTGATAGTCGCTCATCCGCAGATATTCCGTATCTTAAAGGTAATTTTGATGTAAGTTTTACCGCTAATTTCGGAGGAGTTTTCCTGTTACTGTTTTCGCCTGCATGCGGTCGATGAACATTTTTGTAAAGTATTGAGAGACATATATTGATTTTGTGCAGCATGGTTGTGTATTACTGTCTAGGCCCACATGTTCGTAGTTTTCCGTACATTTATATTATCAAACAAACCGAAAAATGCACGTCAGTGATATATATTTACTTTCTTCATATTTGCACCGTGCATCAATGATAATTAAACACTTTATTATCCAACTAATGCACAATATATAATATGTAGACACAATTAAAATTATAAAATATTTAAAAGTGCTCCAACGTGTTTCGGATCACAGAGGATGCATCATCAGGGAGCCTTCTACAGTGCTTGGCTAAAAATTACACGAATGACTCTACCGTGTCCATGTCAACGGACACGATAGAGTCATTCTTGTAATTTTTAGCCAAGCACTGTAGAAGGCTCCCTGATGATGCATCCTCTGTGATCCGAAACACGTTGGAGCACTTTTAAATATTTTATATTTTTAATTTTATCTACTTATTATATATTGTGCATTAGTTGGATAATAAAGTGTTTAATTATATTTTCTTTGTTTGAATTTTTCGGTTCGCCACATACCAAATATTCTCATTAATGCACGGATATGGACTCTGCGTTTTTATCAAGGCCAATTCTTCTCCTAGCGTCAACTAATTATGAAATTTGTGGTGTCACGAAGTAAATGAAGCTGAGCGTGTACCAGAAACTGACATGTTCCATTCAACTCCAAACCATCCCGATTTCTCACACTGTGCGTTAGTGTCAGTGGAGAAGAGCGGTATGTTTCTGTTTATAATATTCCACAAACATATTGTATTTCCCGTTGATCGAAACCTGCACTACATTTTGAATGAATGAATTTTTTCTGTGTATAACCCACTTTCTGTTACACGCGCTAACGATTTCAGCTTGTAAGGTTTGTTTGGTGAAGAAGTTTCATTGTCTACTGATGCAAGCCATATGTAAAGGCTTATTTGCCGAACCCTTTGTGGTCTGAGCACTGTGACTTTGTCGGCGTTTGAACGATGGAATCACCTGCTGATGGGCTTTGTTTGCATTACGGTCCTTTGGATTGTGACATCGTAGGCGGAGGGAACGTTATTCAGTAACATGTTCTACCACGGAGTCATTAGATTCCTCTGAAATGCCTGTGCCGGAGTAAGAGTTTACTCAGTGTCATGTCTAATCTAGTTGGCCAGAGCACTAATTTTTACTGCCATGGAAACGTCAGATCCTTGGTTTGTTTTTATACAGTTTTGTGCCAGAATTTTAATATAGCGCCTTGTATCTTTTTAAATTCATGTGACGTTCAAATGGTATCAAATAGTGTCTTTATTACAACAGATAATTATGATAACAAAATTACTTTATCAGGTTTTTTCCTTCTATAACTTTCTACCCGCGGCCATACTTTTTATGTCCCTGGTGCGTTATTCCGAAGTTTCAGAAACTGGGTGTGTTTACGTCTTGTGATTGAGATTAGTTCTTATTAATAACCACCGATTAGGCACCCTCTCCTCACATTTTCACTTGAGGACAGAAACAGACACAGTTTCGTTGCGTTCTATGCGGAATGTCAGACGATGGACAAGTTCAGACACCCAACAGTAGTAGGTGTAGCATTATTGAAAGGTCACCCTAGAACAGGCCGTGAAGGTCAGAGGGGGAGTAGAGGTGTAGCTGTACTCTTTATTTAACCTCGGAGCTAGATGGGGTGCACGTAACGCTCCGGCCTCTTTACTCCTGAGAAAAAGGCCCGTTACCTATTGTACACAAGGGTGGGCGGGTCCCAGAGCCGGTATTGACGAGTGCGGAAATTCGCGCCCTCCTCTGGACTTGATCCTCGGGCTGGACGGTCCGGGGTTCGAATCTCGGTGGGAGCGAGATTTTCCGCAATCGTCCAGACCGGCTCTGAGGCCCACCCATTGGGTACCGGGTCTTTCCCCGCGGTAAAGCGGCCGGGGCGTGGCGTTGACCACCCACAGCATCCAGCGCCGAGGTAAAAGAAAGAGTAGAGCTATACCTCTACTCTCCCTCTGGACCTTCGTGGCCTTTACCTTTACTGTCCATCCCGTAGAGAGTATACACCATTGAAACCATTTAGATATGTTTTGCATGTTCCGACAGCCTACAAACGTATCGACTCCACCCGACAACGTGTATTAACTCCAAATACTTGCTGCCAAGACTGACGCTGTCAAACAATGTCTTCCTGCTGTGAGGTTGCCTGATCACCCAACGTGTCAAGCATATGCAGTAGCATACAGTTCTCTGTCAAGCTCGAGTTACGAACAGGGTTTCTAATAGGAACAGATGCAGTTCGGGGAGGGTCTGGTTTACCGTCCCATCGAAAGTTCTGATCCTCCAGTCTTCGAGCTGAAACAAAAATATAAAACAAAGTAAAGATATGCCTGTGCTCCCCTCAGACATATTTGGCAGTGGAGGCGTGGCTGCACGCGTACTTAACCTCGGAAGTGGATGGAGGTGAGTGTTCAGCTTTGCCCCCTGTATCCACTAAATAGGAGGCTGGGTGTGCCACAAGAGCCGGTCTGGACGTTTCGGGAAAAATCTTTTTCCCGGGAATTGAACCTCGATTCTCTCGATCAGACGGTCGTAGTGTAATGGACTGTACCCACAGCAAGTAAACATTAAACTATAAACACCGTTTATTATGCCTACAATTTATTTACATTAAATACACCGCAGCACTTCAACAAACATTTGTGAATTGGGTAATTACGCTGTTTTCCACACAGAACTCTTTTGTTTACCAATAAATGTTCTGTGTAGCTGTGTGGGATTCAAATCTGGGCTGGGCTTACTATTGTTCAGTATTGTTCTGTAATTTATTTAACATGTTCTGTGCCTCATTAAGAGCTTGAAATAGGAGGGGGAATCAGTAACGTGCAATACTTTTAAACATTATACGACTTTGGCTTATTAGAATCGGTCGGCAATTCTATTCCAAATGGCTAAAATAAAAGTTATTTGTTACGTCGTTAGATTGTAGACTGTGGTACACGCGCGTATCACCGGTGAGCCCACGTAAGCGTCTTCTTGTGGCATGGCTCTGGTCGTGCACCAGCTGCATCTAAACTTGAGTGTCTGTAGCCGATTGTTCAGTTCCATTGGTCATACGTGCTTGTAAGAGAGGGGAAAGAGCGTCTTATACATCTTAAGAGTTGACAAATATTATTTGTCAAAAAAGTACTGCGTGTTTCGGCCTATACGTCTACTTTCAGTTATCTCATTATACGCGTCAGAGAGTGAAGGAAAAATTAGTGTTTACAGCGTTTAGAATACGAATTGAGACGGCATTTCTCCTCCGTTATATGCATTATAGTCACAACGGGATGGGCTAGCTAGACAGAGGCTACTTGCGTGGCTGCCGGTGATTGATCGGGCTGAATTGTGTTTCATTGGAAGGTCGTTTGAAGAGAAGTATCGATTTACACAACGATTATAGAGCTCGAGTATTTAGTACGGTATTTCTTCTCATAGAATCATTGTTAAAAATATGTGCAGTGCTTCTGATCTGTTACGTTATTACGCACACGTCATATGTTTCTCTGGAATTCAGCTGTCTCAGAGAGTCTTAGTAATTAACCAACTTAATGCACAAGTTCTTTTTTATAATAAGTTTATTATATGCCTCTACATGTTTCGAGCACCATGTGCTCATCATCAGGAGGTCAAATTGTATTATACAGCATCTGGTATCATAACACCTGTAGTTGGCAGTAGTAATATAGACACAATAGCACCCCCACCAAAGACCATATGACGTCACGGTCACGTGACTAACCCTCAGATAACCAGAAGTAGGTGAATTACCCCTAATTAATATGCAAATGAACTGATTAATATGCAAATAAACTAATTGATATGCAAATAATCTAATTTATATTCATACGGTCTTGAATGATATGCAAATTAACTAATTTATATGCAGGCTTCCTTGATTGATATGAAAGTGACGTAATTATTATTCATACGGCCTTGATATATATGCAATTGTTCTAATTATTATGCAAATTATTTTAGTCCCAGACAGCTTGTCACCTTAACTATTTTGTTTCCGTCGGCAGACTGCCTGGCACCTCTTGGGCCGCCATCTTGCAATATGGCGGACGCGCGCAGTTTTTAATTTTTAACTTTTTTAAATTTTTACAATATGGCGCCAGCGCACTCTTTTTGAACATAACCTTACTTTTTACAATATGACGGCTATTTTTGAGTTATAACGTAGCCTTGAAGTCCACTATTTTACAATATGGTTACCAGCGCGCTATTTTTAATTATAACCTAACTTTAAAGTCCGCTGTCTTTCAATATGGCGACTAAAGCTGTATTTTTTAATTATAACCTAACCATAAAGTCCACCATTTTAAAATTATAACCTAACTTTTACAATAAGGCTGCCTGTGCGCCATTTTAAATTTGTTATTGCTAGGTTCGAACCCCTTTTTAAGGTAAAAAAAGGTAACCGCCCGATGCCCACTACAACGATCCCACCCTAAGTACATAGTGGTATAGTAATAAGGAAATAAATAAATAAACACACAATTTACAATTACAAATATGCAAACAATTATTGGTTATGTATTAATAGAGTTGTTGTAATACATTTTGTTGTGTGGTTAGCTAGCGACTACGTTTTTAGAAAAACTATACACGCTACGATTTTTCCAAGATAGAATATAGCGGCGCGGAATGTTTCGGAGGGGTTAAAACTTATATAGGGCGAATGGACTGGGAAGGTTACTGAACTGGGCAGGTATATTGACAGCGGGGTTTGCTTTCGTTGCCTTAGGCGAACTAGCAGACAGGAGTTTGCAAGCAGCCTGCTTTGTCGGTACCGTGCGAGACACAGCTGATTGAAACAACATTCTAATGTTTTAAGACGCATAATAATTCCGCGTAACAATTACCACAGTTGCAATTATTACTCCGTTTTTATGAGTTTGTTTTGGGGCAGCGTGTAAATTCACTTAATTGAATAACACACAATTACATTAAAACACGCTGTAATATTTTAAGTACGCACTATAGAATATACGCGCTTATAACCAGAAAATAAACGAATTTTAACTCCACGTATGATAATTTACAAATGATAATTAGAAATAAAATTAGCGTATAATTTACAACTACATTAAAACACGGTGAAATAATTCACGTACTTATGAAAGCACTTATTATGAGCCAAAGTAGATATACAAAGTTTAACAGCGTACGGATTAAACACTAAGCAGATCCGTTTTTGCATGTACAATTTCACTGAAACACACGGTGAAATAATTTACGTTCCAATATAATTTACGCGTTTATGAAACATACAACACTGCGTATACTAATTTACTATTGATAATTTTTTAGGACATTAGAATTAATGGATAGGCATAGCAAGTTAGTTTTTTAACGTATAATTACACTAAAACACACGGCTAGAATTAAAGTACGTACTAATATAATTTTCGAGCTAATGAAAACACTATATTATATGATGGCGAAGATATATATACATTTTATTAAGCACAGCGTATAATTATTTACTACAAGACAAATTAAAATAGGCTGTGTACGGCTTAAAAGAAATAATACGCTTACGCGAAATGCATTCTTATACAAGCACTCGTAGGTAGCTAGGGAACACCTAACGCATTTCCAGTTGAGACAGGTACACAACCACTCTTCTAATCATACTGGCACCAGACCGCTTCCGGTCACCAGGTAGGCAGAAGGATTCCCTTAGCGCCAAAGGACAAAACATTAACTTAGGGCGACCCGTTGAAGTAGAAACAGCAGACCAGCAACGCCTGTCGGTGTTTTCTTAACTATCTGGCCGACCTGTTTAGGGACAAGCTATCACGCCCTATTGAAGACTGATCAAGTCCTCAGTGTGTAGAATCAGTGACGCCTGAACTCCCCATGTTTGTGCGAATAAAGTGGTGACCGGTTGATGCTTGTACACACTCTTTTAGCACATTTAACACTCTCTGTAGATAACGACTAACGTATAAGCACTTAGAGTTTTTCAGCGTTGTAAGTCCTTAGTATAATGTAAATAAACGAATTTAGGGCCGTAACGGGCGTGTTGCTGTGGAAGAGAGTCAATTTCTCCCCAGTAGCTATGTGTCAGGCCGCAGAGGAAACAAGAAATGAGATCCTTGTTTCCTCTCGCAGAGAACATTTTTTACACTAGTCTGGTATTTTTGAAGAATTCTTTTTTACCTGTAATAAACACCCTCTTATGTTAAAACTGCTTACCGTTATGGAAGAACCCAGCGTCGCTTAGGCTTTTAGCAAACTGTTTAGCGAAGGGAGGCGACGTGTTAAAAGATAGCATTCGAGCTACGTGTTTCCGAATTCACGATACAGCGGGCGGTCCCATTGCCACACTTGTGTTGTCTTATCACGTGATTAAAAATTCTAGGGCTTTTAGCTGTAAAAGATCATTGAAAATTAGTACGGAGATTATAAAAGACGCACACATAACAAAATAAGAAATACAAACAAGTATACCTACTGCTTTCAGACCCGCACACGTCGTAGCTAAGGGGAGGCTGTTGAGGTGTTTTTTCAGGCAAGTCGGTAGTACCAATAGCGATGTTCCCGACGAAGAGACCCTTAATGAACCCACAAAGCGGACTCCAGCGTTGGTGGTCTTTGAATGGGTTGTCTCCTTTTTACTAGCAGCCAAATTCTACTGCGCAAAAGTCGCAACGAACCACATTACTCCAGTTTTTGTAATAAAATCCCTCCGCTGCTAAATGATTCTTATCCATGAAGGCCACTTGCCATTTTTCAAATGTCTGACGACGATCAGCTTAGCTCTTCATATTTAACTGCTGTAGGTCTTTGCTGGTAGATTGTTTTGATGGTGGCGTTGGAGGTGGTTGTGGAATATAAACAAGTCCACAAGTGGAATTATTGTAGGAACACATGGGTGGAGAGCGTGAGTGAAACTAAAACGGTTTCAAGTGTGTGGGTGGTCTTAAATATAACGAAAATTTTATCCCCTTCCGTTAAAGGTTTGGTGGTAAAAGGTCATGACTTACTCTTTGAAGATAGCGACGGGTAGTAATATCCTTTAGGAGACAACGTTACATCAGTGATACCCGTGCGTTTATGAATTAACTAAACACGTGCACCCTAAACAAGTCACATGTCTAGGTGGCTCAGTATAAATTAGGGGGTTCATAATGGACCGGCATATCCTGCTTCTTGCCTTTAGTGCGATTAGAAGTGCCTGCGAGATGAAATCTGCGATAACCTACTACAGCGACTACCAACTTACAACACATGTACCACTAAACTATATTGTCAACAGCTACAACTGCAGAGACTACCAGCCCTTACCTGCAGCACGGCTACAACGTTCCAACCTGCTAAGCTAGTGACTTTTAACTTATCTACCTGCCAACAGCTACAGCTATAACATAACTAATAGTCAACACATGCATTTACTGACATTTAATTGCAACGATTGATTTCATGTAAGTTTTATAGTTTCGAATCAAAATATAGTAATGGGTTATAAACTGATCTTGAATAGAAGTTCCCTCTGTCAGCAGGGAGCCTCTTTCGGAAATACCACCCTCTAGCAGAAACACACCTGCGCCGGGAATAAAAAACAGCTGCCATTTGTAATTTTGGACGAGATTAGGAAACCTTCCAAATTTGAACGCGGCCGGGCGTACTTTGGTGATCAAGTTTAGGCCTTTTGGTGAAGATTAAGAACCAACTGTGTATTTAAAGGAATGCATTACTGCATTAACTGATTACTTCCTTTTGATGTGCGTGATAGAGATTTGGTGGTAATACCAATTTCAACACTCAGTATGCGCAGGGTAAGGTGGTTGTCATTAGTTTCCGGCGCTTAGACCAGCTTAATCCTGATGTGGCTTGGGACGTACTTGGGAAGTTCGTACAGAGCAATGCGATGTTCGGCTTGATCGTAGTGCTTCTTGACCATGCCAGGTTGCCTGCTGGTAACGGCAAAAGGCCTGAGAAGACGAAAGGGAGGACTTTGTGATGAGTGCAAAAAATAGTATTGTTCCGTGAAGGCGGCATTTTTTTATTTGGCTTATGCACTTATTATAACGACGTCTAAGTTAAATGGTGACCGAAGATACGCATTATATACAAAAGGGAAAAGGTTTGAAAAAACCTGTTGAAGATGTCTTAAGCGCTTCCGGTGTTAATTTGACTAATGGTGGAGGTCTTACTGAACTTGAACAGTTTCAAAATTATCTTTCTGACTACAAAATTATTTTGTGTATTGGTTTAGGCTCTGAAAGGGTCATAATTTAGGCGGAAATTCTTATTCGACAAGAAATTGTACCCTCTATATAATGCGGAACCTGGGCACTACAATGTGTTTACGAACCTGTAAGCTGTAATAGCCAAGAGGTATATGTGTAATGCGTGTGACAATAAGACTTTACACATAGATTTGACAACACTTCATCCTTCTGTACGGTGACACCACCCTTTACGAAAGATCCAAGTATTGTGGTACATGCAACGGTGCTTCTTTATTGAGAAATTTTTTTTCAGAATCACTTGGCCTCAAATTGAAAGGGAAGCTATTTTGTCAGTAGAGAAAAGCAGGCCGAAATTGTAGTTTTATACTATTCAGTGATTTTAAAAATGAATTTTGTAATTATTGCAATAAGAACCAACCTTCTAGCAGTTTTGCTACGTGGTTCCACTGAAGCCTAGCAACATGACAAACGGAGTGCACAAAGGAACTTGAAAGGCACGATGGGTCCTTTGAGCATATTTCAACGTCATGTGGTTAGCAGATTTGTTCAGAGTGCGAAGGGGTGGGTGACATGAGTGTCGATTGTAAACAGTGTGGTAAGCGTACCCAAGTGTTTTGGGCAGAAGACCCCGTAGGTAAATTTATTTATTATCTCCGGCAGTCTAGAACTTTCGCGGACAAGATTTGTGTCATATGAAATAAGTCTCGCGGATACGACATAGTTTCTGCTGCGAAAGTTTCTGGAACAGAGATGGACACCCCTATTGATAATGTAAGGTATCAAAATTATTAGCATGGTTGTTGAGAATCTGCACTTTTTGGATTCCCTTAATTTTCTGCATATGAGTCTAAATAGCGTTCCCAAACCATTTCACCTCACATTCAAAAAGGGGTAAAACCCTCACTTTTTAAATATATCCAAGAATTTGGACTATGTGGACCATTATCCCGAACCCAAATTTTATGGGGCAGAATACGTCAGACAATAGGCGATCCCAATTTTCGGAACGGTACGAGGAGCAAAAAGACAAAATTTTCTGTAATAAGCAGGATCTTTTGGCCTATTGCATGGACCACGGCAGGCATTCTGTGCATTTAGGATTGTTTTTTAAATTGATAAATATGGACCCCTTATGGCAAGCTATTACAATATCGCCCATTTGCCACAAGGTGTTCCGAAAAATGTTTCTGGAACAAGACATTGTAGGTATTATCCCGAGAGCGAGGTACCGTATAGGAGACCACCTGTCTGTTGACGCTCTTCAATGGCTGGCGTACATTAGTTGAACGAGGAACTATGTTACTCATGCGGGAAATGGAAAGGAGGATCATGTGCAGGGGTATTAATGTGAAAGGCGACAGGTAGTGTGCAGAGACAAGTGAAGTCGTTGAGTACCTTGGGTGTTTTCACATGGGTATCAATGTATGCCCAATCGATATAAGCCCATCGGCAACACTGGAGAAACTGATGAGCTAGTATGAGGCGAGTCAAGCGAGGTTGCAGAAAGTAAAAGAATCTTGTTATAAGCTTATTTCGATATGGGGTTTCCAGTCTAGAAAACTTGCGTGACAATCCAGACGTAAAAAGGAATTGTCTTGGCGTCGTCTATGTAAAGAATTCTCCTATAAATATTCGAGATTATTTGTACGGGGATAGAACCGAGGCCACGAAAACCTACAGCAAGGTAAAGCAGAGGAAGAAATTCATTATGTGGATGTTATCAGTCTGCACCCCTACAGCTGTAAGTACGGCAAGTTCCTCTAGGTCTCCCGAAGGTGTGCGTGGGTGCAGACCGTACCCATGACTTTGGTTAGGGTGGGGATAATTAAATGTAGGGTCCGACCTCCCAGGAAAGTGTACAATCCAGTGCTTCCGTACAAAAGCAAATCTAAACTCATTTTTTCGCTGTGTTCCTGCTTGTGGTGACATGATGAACCAAGGTAACTTGTATAGACACTTCATCGGTGTATAGTTGGAAAATGGGTGGTGGATGAGGTCCTCAAAACCATAGAGTTAGGTTTGAATTAGGGAATATGAAGTCACATGCTTTGATAATTGTACTTATTCAGGAGGAGTTTTGGAGAGTACCTTAATATGTTATTGAAATTTAAACAAGATTTGTCTGGCTACACATACTGGGTTCATAGTGATGAAAACAAAGACAAATACATCGAGGACTACCGGCGCGCCGAGGGAATTGCTTTAGACAAGGCTTCCATTTCCAAAAATGAATGTCAAATGAGTTTGGCAAATTTGCAATTGAACTCGATGTGGGGAAAGTGGGCGCAAAACCAAAACAAGACCCACACAACCCTTGTGACCTCAATAAGAGCTTCTGACAAGTCCGGATACTGAGTTTAAACACCTTATATTCTCGAAAGATGACGTGATATGGTTATCCTTTAAACATTCCGAGGAAAACAAAGCTGCAGGGAAAAATGTTAACGTGGCAGTGGCTGCCTACGTAACAACCCAAGCTCGACTCAAACTGTATGCGTACCTGTGCTAATTGATGGAGTCTGACCTATACTGTGACTTCATTCAGAATGTAGTTTATCCTCCAAAATTGAGAATAGGTGATTATCTGGGTCACCTCACGGACGAGTTGGCGAAGTTTGGCTCTGGCTCATTTATTGAAGTGATTGTTTCGGGTGGCCCGAAGAACTATGCATTTTCTGTTTATGCCCCTCGACAGGGTATCGTAGACAGAATGCAAGGTGAAGTCTATAACCTGAATTATAAAAATTCAAATGTTGTAAACTTCATTACCTTGAGAGACATGACTCTGAAAGATACCACTACGGTGCATGTACATAATCCTAAGAAGACCAAGAGGATATACGGTGGTGTTGTTTCTGAACCCGAAACAAAGGTGCACAAGGTTCTGTTTAAGAAACGCCGGCTTATGGACAACTTTGAATCCTTACCGTACGTGCACAATTAATTTATTTTAACAGGGTTATTGTGTAATTTATTTATTTATTGAGGCCGAGATGATGCCAATAAATAGAGGCGCGGTGGCGCATTTTAGTTCATTTTGTATTATTACTCTTAAGCTGCAACGCCCATTCACATTAATAGTTGCAGGACCAAGTAGTTGCGCCAAATCCACGTCTGTAATTAGATTGTTGTAGTGCAGGAAGCTACTTTGTAACATTGCGTTTAAAAATATACTTTGGTGTCATAGTGAGAACAACGCCCGGCATCACTCGAAAAAGTTTCGTTTGTTGAATGCGTACCAGACTTTGAAATTTCTGAAAAGGTACCCACACTACATTTGTTGGAGGATTTGATGGAATCTTCCTACTCTACAAAAGTGATCGAATTATTTACCAAGAGATCGCATCATTAGTCTGGTCCTAATTACTTATTTCACCATGGTCCATCGTCACGGGATATGATATTTCTATAAATAGTAAGTATATAGTTGTATTTTAGAATCTGAGAGACAAGACTCAGATTTTGCACTTGGCTCGACATGTCTACCCAGAAAACATTTCCAGTTGTCATAAAATGTGCCTGAAAGCTTCGTAAAGACCCGCGTAGTCGTTTATTCTTGGGTCTTGGATTTTTCCAAGGGAAGCTTGTGAGGTTTTTGCAATTGTACAGTGTAACGAACCGGTTAAAGTTACAACTACACTTTCACCACGTACTTAGAGATGCTAAACCACAAGACAGGCGCGCGTTACTTGCATCTACAGATAATTAACTCTTAAAAGGTAATGTCTAGTGTGCTATAAATACACTAAACGAAATCATAAATTAACCAAAGGCGAAAGAGCCCGTTAAGAAATATAAGAATCACTTACGAGTGTTTGTAGATCCTAAAATCAGTTTCAAGAATAAACGTAAACCTTTAGTTCAAAAGGTCGGATTTATAGTTCCACTGCTTGCAAGTGTTTTGTCAGGTTTATTGGGAGCGCTAGTTAATAGTAACAATTGGAAATGATATTGCAACGTATTATTCAATTTCCTCCGGAAATGTGGGAAAGTCGTCCTCAGGAACCACCACCACCACCATCAGTTAAAAAGATACTAAAAAGTAACGATCATAGCTATAGGAAATGTACCCAAGATCGTTTGCATCAGTATCCGAACTTTAAAAGCGGTAAACAAAAACGGGAACCCATCTCCATTCCCATTATAGAAACTGGTAGTAACATACCGAGTTTTAAACCGAAACCGATACGGAAACTTATAATTGGTTCAGTGCCTCTGTTTAAAACAGAGTCTGAATCAGAAACGGATGCTTTACCCACGAATTCAAAGTACATACACAACCTATTAACACGTAAAGTATCCCATGACCCCACTTTTGGTGTTTACCAAGATGATACTGACGGTTCTTTTAAAATGGGGCTGTCGAGTTTCAAATATAACGATAAACACGTGTTTTCGTGATGACAAAGGTACAAGACCTGTGGGAATTATTAACTCAATCACGACCTGATGAATACGTGGTCACTCATCGGAACAGACAGGCATATAAAAAAATATTCTTGCAGTCTCACGCGCATAGAATGAATTGTAGCCTTTCGAGCCAGATGTAAGCAAACAAAGCTCTTAAACGTACACGATTTATTTCGCAGCTGTTTGGAAGGAAAAAGGAAGTGCGTTTGGAATCGTTGATTTAAAAATAATGTCTCTGGTTAATGTCTATTACGATCCAAAAATCCAGGAGTGTTCGGTTCAGTAGCAAAGTTAGTAAGAGCGAGTAAAAATAAAAAACGGAATGTGGAATAGTGGCTGTGAGCTCAGAACACGTACACTTTGCACAAACCTGTGCGAAAAGGTACCCTCGCAATCCATATCCTGTAACAGATATTCATGATGTTTGGGAAATGGATCTTGCAGATTTACGTTTCCTCTCGAAATACGATAAGTACAAATATCTCTTAAACGGCATTGACATATTTTCGCTATATGCTTGCAGCATGCCTCTAAAGGACGGGACAATTTCTCAGCGCAATAGAGCTCAGTTTGTCAGTTACAATGTTTCGATGTACACGGTACTCCGTAATCAAAGTGATGGTGGTGTGGTAGTTCCTGTTTCCAGAGCTAGTTTCAGGGTGCAGAGGTGTATGGCGAAGTCCTTCAGAGGGCTCTTCCATTTTCTTAAACAACTCTTGTATTCAGGGGCAGAGGCTCTAGGAAAAGAGGCCTTAAAAAGGTTCCAATATAATAATAGATATTCTTAATAAGGAACCAGAACACCCTGTGGGTGGTTTTTTCAGAACTGGATTTAGTGAAGCAAAGAACAACCTTGAAGAAAAGAAAAGAAAAGAAAAAAGGAAAAGTAAACAAAAAATGGCTCCGTTTCAAGGCAAACGTAGGAGGGTGAGTGATATTTTCACAGAGATGACGAAGAAATAATGCAGTGCTAAAATCGGGTCTAGAAATCTTCCTCAAGCGTAGCATTCAAACATCCGTCGTAAATAGTCACATTGTTACGTACAAACCTATTGCGCCGGCAGACAGCCATGCACAGTTTGAATTTAATGCTCGGGCCATAGCGATTACTACATAGATTTAAATTCCGTGCGTCTGTTTTTGCGTATCAAACTTTTTGAAAACTAATGGATCGGTTATAGAATGTGCTGAGCCAAACACGGTTCCTTGTGTCAACAACTTGTTGCTTTCAATGTTTAGTTCTCCCAGTGTCTCCTTACTCTTCACGAGACAAAGTACCATTACTATGCGTACCTTGAAAAGCTTTTAAACTGCGGTTCTGATTCACCTGGAGAACTCAAAGGCCACAGCGGTAATGTCAGACGATTACATTACCTCATCAAGGACAAACGTCTAGAACTACATGGAAGACTCCATGCTGACTTGTTCAATAGCAATAACATGCTAATTAATGGCATAGACATACACATAAGGCTTAAACGTGTACCAGAAGCTTTTTATCTTTTGGCCTCTTCAGATGACAACAAAGTGCGTATCAAGATTTTAGACGCTACTCCTTTTATCACACAAGTTTAATTGAAGGCCCCTCTTCTTCTTGCTCACGCTAATGTTTTGGGAATGAAACGCAAAGCACATTATCCTGTTACAATACTCAGATAAAATATTTTACTCTGAGTTCTGGGGCCCAGCAGGTCTCTATCGATAATGCAGTCGTCGGATGAATTGAAGAAAGGATTCTTATAGCGTTGTTTAAAACATTTCATTCGTTGGTTCTGCAAGTACAAATCCATTCCACTTTCATCAAAATGATATGACAAATCTCGTGTCTTATTAAACGATGTTCATCACCCTCCCAATCCACTCACTATGAATTGCTCTTCACCGTTTGGGGCTACCAGGGCTTACGAAACACTGTTTCCAATTACTGGTATTCATCAGGACTATCATGCCTACATGATTAATGTGAGATAGTGACTAAGGGTTTCCGCATATTTCGCTTTGACCTAACACTATAGAGAGAGGCGGACGAAGAACATATAAGCCTCCCCCGTCAGGGAAATGTTCTCATTGAGTCACGGTTCAAAAAACCGCTACCAGAACTCTTCACTTGCATTTTGTATGCTGAATTTCCTGGACACGTCGAAATCGACATCTCTAGAAACGTGACTGTCGAACGAATACCATTCAGATCAATAAAGTTTTAACTAAACATGTAGAGTATTTTCAAGGCGTTTATCCAATTGATCTTTTACCATCCACACTTATAAAGCCCTAATAATTGAAATCAAAATTGACAAGCATCACATGCCCGGTTCGCATTGGGTAGCTGTTTGTATTTCATACTCTGGGTACGCCGCTTATTTTGATTCGTACGGTCTACCACCCTACAATTTCGAAATCAAGGCATTCCTGCAACGCCACTCAATCTCTTGGCATTCAACCGCCACAGACTACAGGGATTATCTTCGAATTCTGCGGTCATTGCTGCTGCATCTACGACCTCTACAGAGCCAAGGGACAATCCATGACGACATTCGTGAACATGTTTGTACCTGCTCGCTACACCTGTAATGAAAAACACAAGTGCGCATGTTCCGCGCTCTGTTTGGAGAGTATCCCGCTTGTGGCCATTTGTATCTGCAGCAGCAGCAGCAGCAGCAGTCGTGCAAGTCGCAGATGTAAATAAAGGTAAGTTCACTCACGATTATCAGTCTGCTATGTCTCTCTTTGTGAATGACTTCACATTCTTGGAAGGCGAGATGGTGAACTTTGTACAAGGAATTAGCGGCTGTCGACTACCACAGTAACAGAGTCTTATCATATGTCTTTAAGGGACCGTACGAAAGGGAGGAAGTACGATCGTTTAACGCCAGAATAAATCAGGCCATTGACCACGGGTGTAATTGGAATGATGGCGATATACTGTATATAGAGCTGGAAACTGTGCTACATCGCGAGGCATCATTTGCCGTTGAAATCTATTGCTTCGGGCCTCAGAAAACAATTTATTAGTGAAAACGAAGGCTCAGTTACTGATATCACTCAGCTAGGATGCCCTTCACTCGCCGACATAAGTCTACCAGGCATCATTTGCACGTTTGCATGTCACAAGTCCAGATATGTTTGTGCATTGCGGCCGGCCTATTCACTCGCTCAATGGCTGAAATTTACATTCCTGGTCTGCAGTTTGCAAAGTGTCCTACTCAGCCTGCTTATCATTGATGTTTTCCAGATGACGGGGTTGCTACGCCGTACATTCTTCTTCAGCGAGAAAGTGACAATGTACGCGTATATCTACCTGAATGAGGACTTCAAACCACAGGTGAAATTGGAATATCTTCAGGCCATGTTGTGTTGAATAACATACAGAGTAATATATCAAAGAATTAAGTGCAACAACTTGGTGACACGCGTCATACCCTATCGATGTACTGTGGACGGTATATACGCATCACGAGTGAGAACACTCAACTCTATCCAAGCAAAAAAGATTTGTCAAAACTGATGGATTTAGCAAGTTCTTGCATAGACAAATTAAAAAGTTCTGTGGACTCCAAGATGAACAGATGGAGTGGCGAGATAAGTGTATTCAATGAAAGTGCTTTTGTACACCTCCAACACAAATGCCATTGTTTTCGATGCATTGTGGGATGGACTAACGTATAAAACGGGTCTTGTTCCAAATAAATGCCCATAAGTATGGATAATTTTATTTGTATGCCTATGTAAAAAATGTATTTTTTATTTTGATTACCTGCATTGTGTGTATTAATAAAATTTTTTAGTTTTAATGCCTTACATTGTGTTTTAATTTTATTAATAAACATTCTATATTGTATATATTTGTAAATTAAAAATGTGTTTATTTATTACCTAAATCGTATTTCCTTTGAAAAAAAAGAAATGTTTCACGATGTAGGATTCGAACCTACAATCTTTGAAGTATGAGTCTGGAATTCTACCGCTCAACCGCATCTTTTTCGAGAATAACAAAATCTTAAGTTGAAAATATAAATTTAAAAAGAGCGATTTATCCGCCATATTGTAAAAAGTTAGGTTATAATTGCAAAGAGCGCACTGGCGGTCATATTAAAAATTTAAAAATTCGGAGTTAGATTAAACAATTTTAAAAATTTAAAAAGGTGCGCGCGTCCGCCGTATTGTAAGATGGCGGCCTTCCAAGATGGCTGCCCAATAGGTACTAGGCAGTTTGCCGTTCAAAATAAAAGAGTTAAGGCGACAAGATGTCTATGACAAAAATAATTTGCATAATAATTAGATCAATTGCATATATATGAAAGCCGTATGAAAAATAAATGCGTCATTTTCATGTCAATCAAGGACGCCTGCATATCAGGTAATATACATATCGATCAAGGCCTTATTAGTATCAATTACATCATTTGCATACGAACAAGGTCATTTGCAGATTAATAGGGTCATTTGCGTATTAAAAATCGGTCATTGATCTACTTCCGGGTATCAAAGGGTTAGTCACGTGACTGTGACGTCATAGAGTCGGTGGTGGGGGTGCTATTGTGTCTATATTATTACTGCCAACTACGGGTGTAATGATACCGGATGCTGTATAATACAATTTGACCTCCAGATGATGAGCACATAGTGCTCGAAACATGTAGAGGCATATAATAAACATATTATAAAACAAGAATTTGTGCATTAAGTTGGTTAATTACTAAAATTGTGCTGAGATTTACGGTCAGCTAAACATTGAAAAGTCAAAGAGAGGTTTTAACCTGGACGCTAACATTAAGTAGTGGGGTCTTCTGAACGGCTTTTAATGTGGTTACGATAGGTTCAAATTAGTGTGCCCTTTGAGACTGCATTACGGTAGGCTGGGACAGAGAATTGGTTTGTGAGGTCATGGGGAAGATTTTGTTTTTCTCAGTGATGCATTGATCATGGAAATTGCTGTCAGACAGACAGTTTTGCTTTGCAAGTTCTATTTTTGTTGTTTCCACATGGTGAGCACTAGAATCTGTTGCCAGCGTCTGATCAGCGAGAAGTGCTTGTTTTTGTGAGCTGTGGTGCCTGTGTATGTTTCTGTCGTTGTATCCCGAGCCGTAGCCGAGCAGTAAGTAGGGATTTTGGGATACGTTTGAGGTCGAACGCGCAGATTAGTAGTAATCCGAGTCCCTTTATTGTAGTAATGGGTTTCAGGCTCGCTCCCGAGCTCTAACAGCGAAAGTTACAGCGTGTAGGTTACCAGAAGTAAACGTAATACACGGGTTACAGGGTGGATTACTAATCTAGTGACAGTGTTTCTGACACAAGGGCCGTGTGTGTTTGTACCTTTTGCTGTCTGTCGATCGTTGAGGCCAAGAGTCAAACTGGTGCGTGACACAGGGCGAGATTCACAGTTCAAAGATGTAGGCGTGATTGAAATGAAGTCTTTTTTTATCCCTTTATTTATACTGTCGGTCTGTAGTAGACCTTTGGTACATGTGTGGAGAAATTAGTACAACAGTCAGGTACAGAGTCGTGGTGAGGGGTATTCCAGTGAATACCCTCAGTTAACAGGAACTTTTAAGTTATGAATCTGTGAGGCAGATCAAACGGTGAGTAACGGCGTAGTTTGCCTGGGCCTTGCTTCTCGAGGAGGGATGTCGTGAGTTTATTTGGTTGCACCTCTATTTTGGCTTTATAGTTGGTACTAAGCCGTGTGATTTCTTCCCTTGTAGTTGGTATTTTAAGATAAGTGTGTAGCATATGTTTGGGTATGTACCACGGTGCGTCGGTCGCCATCCTGAGAATTTTGTTCTGTAGTCGTCGTAATATTTCAATGTTTGATTGGGATGCTGTTCCCCATAATGGTACACTGTAAGTCCAAATGGGCTTTAGTATGATGTATATAAGTAATTTGTTGGTCAGGGAGGGCTTGGATTTACGTCCTATAATCTAGTACATTCGTTGCAACAGTAGACCCAATTGCTTGCGTTTATTTTGTATATGTGATTTCCATTTCAGCCGACGATCCAGGTTAATTCCCAGGTATTTAATTATAGTTCCTTGGGGGATGATTGTCCCATTTAGATGAACAGCTGGGCACTCACCGCTCCGCAGTGTGAAGGTGATATGAGTGGATTTTGATTCGTTTGTTCCTATGCGCCATCTTTTTAACCAGTGTTCGAGTTTATCCAGATGCTGCTGGAGGTGCCGACCTGCGTTGAGGGGGTCGGTGTGGGATGCCAGTATTGCTGTATCGTCTGCATAGGTAGCAGTGAGTGTATGATCAGAGACTGGTAGTTCAGCATTGAAGATGTAGTATAATACGGGACCAAGGATGCTCCCTTGGGGTACTCCTGACTGTATTTTATGTAATGAAGTGCATTCTTCTTGGTATCTCACCTGAAAGACTCTATTTGTGAGGTGTGATTTTAGAATGGAGTACAGGGAATGCGGAAGCGTTCGTTTTAGTTTGTATAACAAACCGGGATGCCAAACCTTGTCAAATGCTTGGCTAATATCAATAAAAGTTGCGGTGCAGTAGCGTTTATGTTGGAAGTCCTCATGGATATTGTGCACTAGTCGGTGTGCTTGTTCTGTGGTTCCGTGTCGTGGCCGTAATCCGAATTGATGATCCGGAATCAGTTGTTGTGATGTGAGGAGGGGTTTCAACCGTTGTAGCAGTAGTTTTTTCTAATATTTTGGAGAGAAGTGGTAGGAGACTGTTTGGTCGGTACGAAGTCACTTCAGTTGGGTCTTTCCCAGGTTTGGTTATCATGATTATTTGTCTGATCTTCCATTATCTGGGGAAGTGTTCCAGGCGAAGACACGCATTATATATTTGGGTTAGTGCGCGAAAACCTTTCCGTGGTAGTTCTTTGAGCACTGTGCCTGTGAGTAAGTCGTA
>Ga0123354_10003399_pt1 | contig 21940 bp, 21 predicted proteins | sample TergutLab28metaG_2_FD_97872 | JGI IMG/M metagenome (GOLD analysis project Ga0123354, IMG submission 97872) | Labiotermes labralis P4 segment gut microbial communities from Petit-Saut dam, French Guiana - Lab288 P4 | ecosystem: Host-associated > Arthropoda: Insects > Digestive system > Gut ... | reverse complement strand
TGGGTACACCATATTCCGAGGTAGTGTGAAGGGTACTGGCTACCCACTCCATTCTCCAGTTTCCCCTTCACTTCCCCTCCCGTGCGTCACCGTGTGCCATCACATTTCAACTGGAATCTATTCGTTGGATAAGTGATTAGGGAGAGCCCACTGACATTGGCCTTAACCCGGATATGAAAACATTTTCTTTGTCGCGAATAGTGTCCTATTCATTCTGTAAATCACGTTGTATAATTTTAAAATTCTATTTTAAAATAATAATTTTTTTTTCCCAGGAAACGAATAAAACCCGAACTGAAGTTGTATTAAATAATCATTGTTTGTTTAGGTTAATTGCTTTTAACCCGACTCGTCGAGTAACCTCTTATAAGAATCATTGTTATAAGACACATTTGCTGTTGTGGCTAGGAATAATTCGTAACGGTTTAGAGCCACTAATTTTTTTAAAATTTTTTCCATCGTCCAGTTTTCAAAAAAATCCATAAATTCAGTTACAGAGTGCGTAACGAGTTCTGTCCAGTGGATGGACTTGACCAGATATCCCCCACCGTGGATCCTGAGGACGTAAACAGACTCTAGTCTCCCAACGCTGTGTTCAGTTTTGTGTTTTTTGAAACACTGGATGATGGACAAAATCCAAAAGTCGGTGTTCGCTTATCTTCAAGTCAGCGGTCTAATAACTTTGTCTAAAGATTAATATGTAAGGAACTATATTTCTGCACCTAGTTCTATATGGATATGCAGTTCGTTGTTGCACGCAATAGGGAGGAGAGAAATGCACATAAGTTTTGTTCGGAAAACTTACATTAAAAAGCTGCTTAGAAGAACTAGGCCTAGAGGGTAAGATGGCTATGAAATGAATTTTAACGAAATAGAATGGGAGAACGTAGACTGGATTCACCTGGCTTACGATGGGAACGAGTGGTTGGCTGTTGTGAAATAGGTAATGAACCTTCGGATTCCGGGACGTCTCAGAAGGACGTTGTTGCAAGGAGTTATGCAATTAGTGGTTATGAAACTTGCTATAGCACACTAACCCTTTATAACGCCGAGTTAAATCCCATCTGCCCTTAGCTAGCATTATTCGTAGCTCACCATATTCTCCACATTAGCAGGTAAAGGGTTAAGCTATGTGGGTTCAGGATGTTTGAAAATGGGGTGTTCGAGAATGTTTAGATTTAAGAGAGAGGAATAGACAGGAGGCCGAAGAAAGTTGCTTAATGAGCATGATCATAATTTGTACCCCTCTCTATAGGATGCACAAATCAACAAGTACGAGATGGGCTGGACGTGTAGCACGGGTGGATTATGGGCGCAGTACACACATAGAGATTTATTCATAAGACGTGATGGAAAGAGATCACTTACAAAACTTAGGCTTAGATGGGGGGTTAATATTGAAAACCTATGTTAAGTTGTAGGTCTGTAGAATGCAAAATGATTTAATTTGGTTCACAATATGGAGCAAGAGTGAATTGTTATGTATACGGTAATGAACTGTCGTGGTCCTTAATTTTTTTTCTTACGAACCGTGTGACTTAGCTTCTGAAGAAGTCCCCCATTCCGTTGAGTTAGAAGGTATGTACACCACTTGCCTTACTGCTTGATGTAAGACAGAAGTTATATGTTTGTTGTGCCCTGAGAAGTTTCACCAATGACATGGCAACGCCGACGCTGGGTTGTCTCCAATAGTGCGCGGAGAAGCAGTGATAGGGGGATTATGTTCTAAATCCCTTCTCCAATCCCTTTGTGGCGTCCCATGAAGAGGTGAGCGCCTAGACGGAGAGGGGCCGCCTTTCTGTTTGGTAGACGCAGTGTGAAGTACTTGCCCTGTCTCCCAGGAGATAATGCAGCAAAACAACGGGGCAACTCGGAAACATAAAAAAGAGAACAGAAGACCGTCGGTAGACTGCACTGATTGCAATTGGGAACGTTTCCCTCCTTAATAGCTTACTGGATCCGCCGTCCAAGGCTTGGAATGGAGAGAGGAGAAATAAATATTGCTGGATGCTTTACAGAATTCGACGGTATTAGCTTCCGGCCTCAATAAGCTTCTTAAATACCGGATTTGTGGCTGAATTCCAAAATAAAAAGCGAAATTGGGAAGATGTTGCATTTGGGAATTCATATGTTTTTCGGATGCTTTTGTCGCCATTTTACTCATCTGAGGGTTTGTTCTTATTACTGACTAATTCCATAGAATAAATTGTGTTTTGTGTAGCTAATAGTAGCATAGCTTGCCAAGAAATTTCAATCGTTGTATGATGCCTGAAGATTCATTACCTTGTTTACATTAGCTGGCCACTGTTCCGTATCCTGAACCTGATAAATACAGTCCGCACCTCATCAGCGTAACCCTTTAAGATCACTTTTGTATCATCCGCCCATCTTAAACAAATTGTCTCCATTTTTCTCATATTCCACATAGAAAATTGTTAAAACTGATACCAATCCGTTCTTATAAATTCTTCTCCTTTTTTTCCCCTTAAATGTAAGCATATATAATTTAAAAGCTTGTTTCAACAAAGATTTTTACGTCTTATTAATTTAGTGGGAGGGGGATGCCAGTTGTTATTTTTGGGGGGGTAGAGGGGGCTTGCCGCAAAAGTTGGCACTAACTTCGCCGACCGGCGGCGGCCGCTCTGTCGGTATAGTTCGCGTGCGGACTAAGGCCACGGAGTTTAGTTAGAGGGGGCTTGAAGTTACGCGGGCTGCGAACCTTCGCGAGATAAACTTGTGTACCTTAGGTGATAACTGTTGACCCCTTAAATTACTGTGATTATTCTTATAATAAAACCAACTAGATGCACTAATTTCTCAAATTTATTTTTGGAAAAAACTTTACATGTTTCGGACAGTTCCTCTGTCCATCATCAGGATTTTTTCACCGTACACAGAGCAGTGGTATATGTCATACAGGTTTGCTGACAGCTGTCATCAAACCTGTGTGACATATACCATTGCTGTGTGTACAGTGAAAAACTGATGATGATGGACAGAGGAACTGTCCGAAATTTGTAGAGTCTTATTCCAAAAATAAATTTGAGAAATTAGTGCATCTAGTTGGTTTTATTATAAGAATTTATCAAGATGCACGGTCACCTGAACGTCAAACTACCTATACCAGTTCAGCTGCTCTGAAGATGGAGGAATTATGTTTCCCCGAAACGTCGGAATTTTAACCACTACACCCTGCATCAACCCGAAGTAAGGCCAGCTGATCATCAACCACAGTGAAAACATGGGGATGTGTTTTGCTTAATGACGTCGACCGCTAGGATGGCGCTGGTTTTAGGCGAATAAAATTTAATTATGTGACAAGGTCGAATGATACTGACATGTGAAGACCGGAGTACTCGGACTGAAGTCAGTCCCTTTAGACAAAAAAGTGGTATTCGAACAGGGTTTTTCTTTGTACTTTGGTTTTCCCCTGCCAATATCATTCGACCAGTGTTCCATACCAGTATTGCATCTACCATCGACGCTATGTAATCACTGCAACTGACAGCGTTGTTAGATAAAATATTTATGTCTGCCTCACAGATACTGCCTCAGAATGACTTGAAGACACGTTGCTTAATTGTACTTGCTGACTGCATATAATCACAGTCACTCTGTTGATTGGGTTTGAATATTCCGTGTTAATATTCTGGACCTAGAATATGCTGTCGCCAAATGCAGTGTGGTTCATGTGTTTGCGATTGACACACACACACACACACACACACACACAGAAACTCCCTTGATATCCTCTATCCAGTGTCAGCATGGTTCTGTGGTTGCTATGCCATGTGACAACATAGAGGAACAGTGAAGCTGTAAACCAGGGGGTGCGAGGAGAGAGGTGGATGTTGATGATGGGGAGGTTTGGAGTGAGGATTGGTGGGAAGGGAGTTATTTTGGTGTGGGGCTATAGCATTCAGGAGTTGATTAAAAACGAACTGTGTTTGCCACTAGCCCTCTCGCGAATTGCAGATCAATCAACATGTCGCATATCCATCCATGCATAGCTATCGGCCAGCCACTAGTTAACAAGTTCCCGCTATTTCACATATAGTAACAGCACTCTATACTAGATACTGTGTGCTATAGTTGAAGTAATACGTTCGTGTACCCTCATCATCATCATCATCATCTGTCCTTCACATGGCTACTCTGCCTCAGCATATCAATATTGTCGCTCAGCGATATATCAGGTTGGACGATGGTTGGGTTCGTCTGCCCACTCAATCATTGCAGGAGTGCGTCTGCCTTTTCTGTTTTAGTACGTATTTGCGAACTTTTGAAATTAAATGGTGGGCGTAAATTACTATTTTAATTAGGTCTACAATAGTTATGCGTTATATTGTTTTATAACTTTTCAAAAAAAATCCTCTCACCCTATAACATTAATTATTTTCCGCAACCAGTTCTGAAATTGGCCCTTCATTCATTCTGCTGCAAGTTATGGGCCAGTAGGCTGGAACGCTAGGCTTATACATATCGTTAATATGTATGTAGTCGACGTTTTGAATTGAAAGTTTTGTAATTACATCTGAAATGTAGAATCAAAAATGCAGGTTTTAGTTAACATGCATGGTAGTGATGAGTACAGTGGAAATGAAGAAGAAATATGATATAAAGTCAAGTACACATATTTTTACATTTTTGGGGTCGGACTAGTGTCCTTGTAAGGGATCTCCGTATCTGCACCAAAGAATATGTGCATGACAGCTACATAAGTTAATAATAATAATAATAATAACACCTCTATAACTCTAAACAATGTGATTACACTGTAATGAAACATTTTTATTTTACCTAGGGCTAATTAGACACACTTCACATATGGTTACTGTGTATTGCCATTTACAGGTCAATATGTACTCCCATATAAACATTTGCTGACATAGGGAGGATATGTTTATAAGCGCCGAATTTTAAAATTCTATCTTAATGATCTTCGGTACCTTTAGACGTCTATGGTGCCGTGGAGTTTCTTCTGGACTGTTTTCGATGAAGAAAAACATACCTTTAGAAGTTATGTACTTGCCTTTGACGGAAATTTTGCTTTATTAATTATATTCTTTATTATTATTATTATTATTATTATTATTATCATCATCATCATCCCTTTATGCAGGGTATTTATAGTTATATTCCTGAGACAAATTATGTCCCAAGGGAATACAGTGTTGCAGCTATTCTGTTGTTACTATTCATGGTGCTTATATCCTTAGTTTCAGTGTTGAATCCACTACTTTTACATTAGTACTTTCCGAAGTATGTGTGCAGTGCCTAATATGGCTGTTTTCTGTAGTTCCTTGACTTCATGTTTCCCTGTTATGTTGCTCACGTATTTTCTAAATGACTTTGAAATAGTTCCAGTCGCCCCTATTATTACTGGTATCACCTTTGTGTTTACATTCCACTTGCGCTGTATTTCTAATGTAAGGTCTTTATATTTTAGAATCTTCTCGGCTTCTTTTTTAATCACATTTCTGTCACCTGACATTGCAACGTCTATTAACATACATGTTTCCTTTTCATTATCACGGATTATAATGTCTGGTATTATTATTATTATTATTATTGTGAGATAATGCGGAAAAGCTGTCGTCTTCGCCTCTTCTGTCTACCTGCATGCCTTCGCTGGCAGTGTTATTCACTGCTTGTCAAAGTAACGAAAAATGATTAACAACTCTGAGACATTTTTAAATGCCACAGAGTGCCCCCAGTAAAGTTACATGAGGGTTACTCCTATTGCGTTACACTGTTCCTTCCATTCGTGCTCTTTCAATCCCTCTTTCTTCCCATTCCCTACTTCTTATACTCAAGCAGTTAGTTCTGTGCAACATCCTCTCCTGCCCTTTCATCCAGTCTTTCCCACCCTCCACCAATCCAGTACTGAAACTTTATATTCCCTCTAGCCGCCCATCCCCCTTACTAATTAATTACTGTGATTAATCAGAAAAGTTCGTAATTAGAAAGTTTCTTGAGCGAAAATTAAAATGGTATACTGCAGTGCCGTCTACGTCTCCTGCTTTCCTCCACTGCTGTCCCGATAAACTCATTAATTAAGGTCGGGTCTGCTGGCTGGGGTGTAGCAGCTAAGCAAGAAGTTCTTGGCACGGCCCTTGAATAGCAGTTCGCTTCGGACGACGGGCGTGCGACCACGCCTTCTTCTTCTTCGCCTTCTTCAGTTCTCCATCGCGACGTCGCTGGCGTCGTTGTCGCCATCATTTTCGTTTAAAGGGAGAAGAACTTGGTCTTTCTCCACCCCAACCCTTCTACTCCCTACCAAGTGCGCATTCACAAAGTTTTGGAAACTTACAACCAATCCCCCCCTTCAAGCCTCTTGCTTGCAGTACCAAAAGCGTGCAGTGTACACAGCAAAAGTCTCAAGATACTCATCCTCACTTCCACACACGCGCGATGGATTTCCTTCTTCTTCTTCTTCTTCTTCTACGTACTTCAGTTTCTTTTTTTGTCTGTATTGCTCATTGCACGACGAGTTTCATAAATTTAAACTTTCCAATTTTGTTTCTCAGCAGTTTTTAGTTCTTATAATAAAACCAACTAGATGCACCAATTTTTCAAATTTATTTTTGGAATAAAACTCTACATGTTTCGGACAGTTACTCTGTCCATCATCAGGAGTTTTTCACTGTACACACAGCAATGGTATATGTCATACAAGTTTGCTGACAGCTTGCGAGCAGGATCAGGAAGTTCTGCTCGCAAGCTGTCAGCAAACCTGTATGACATATATCATTGCTGTGTGTACAGTGAAAAACTCCTGATGATGGACAGAATAACTGTCCGAAACATAGAGAGTTTTATTCCAAAAATAAATTTGAGAAATCGGTGCATCTAGTTGGTTTTATTATAAGAATTTATCAAGATGCACGGTCACCAGAACGTCAAGTTCAGTTTTTAGTTCTTGTACAGGGTTATTTCAGGCCCTTAGGGCTCCAGAACGTTAAGGCTCCCAGAATTTCTAGATAATCGGTACGTGACGGTGATAAGTTAGTCAGCCCTACGTACCGGCCGCATTTAACCCCAGGGAATATTTCTGGTATTCATTTCTGTTAGAGGCTGCTTCGACCCCAGGGCCGTAGTGCGACCGGAAGGATTATGTCAGTGAAAAATTCCAGTGACACCATCGGAAATCGAACTCCTGACCATCCGGCTTGTAAGTGCAGCTCCTCTACCGATTGCGCTACTACGTTCTCTCAGGTCTTGTTTCTGGTATCGTTTTATTTCGTCATTTTTATTAGGTTTCCCTATATATATATATATACACCCACATTATTGCAAAGGAAAACCTAAATATAAATTGTATTCTTGCCTTCTGGCAAGAATTTTAGACGAAAAATATTATGTAAAACAAGTAAGATTTTTTTTTTCGAAAATGTGGCAAGTTTCAGGTACTTGGGAAGGAAACAAAAAAAAATTAAAATCAGGTTGACGAAGAACTTAGGAGGAAATTCATTTCGCTGAATATTTGCACTACAGCCTTCATAATTTCCTCGCCTTTCCTTTCCTAACTATGAGTAGAAATGTGAATATTAATATAACACTAAAATTTTACTTTTTTATGTGGGTGTGGGATTTCATCTGTCGCCCTGAGGAAAGCGCAGAGATTGAGGGTGTCTGAGAGCAGTATGGTGAAGAGAGTAGTTATGTATAGGAGAGAGAACGTAACAAAGAGTATGCAGAGATTGGGGTTTACATAATGAGGAGTTTTGTAATCTGCATAGTCCACAGTGAGGATTATGATTGTGATGGAATTAAAGGAGAACAGTATGAACGGAACATGTAAAACGTGTAACATACATGGGGAAATCACACAATATTTTACTAGGAAAATCTGAAAAACAGAGAATTCTTAGCGAAATCAAGAGTATATGGAAGGATAATATTAAAATAGATGATAAAATAATGGCGTGTGAAGATGTTAATTTGGAACTAATCGGCTGAGTATGGAGTCTAGAGTTGGGGTGTTATATACTTAGTAATGAAAATTCAGTTTCTACGAAACGAGGATAATTTTTGACCATCTGAACGACTGTCATCTTCAAGCAATAATTTGTTTCGTGGGCTCCTTTAGTTATACGTCTGTATATGCTGTATACAGCTCTATGTGCTGTATACAGATTGTACACCTGTGTTGAAATTGTGACACTTACACAAGCTATGTGACTTTTCTTCATAGATCAGGACTTTGATGGATGAAATGTAGATGCATTGAATTCACTTAAACACGCGGAGACTCGTGAATAAACAGTTTACTGGATATACTACGAATTGGAGTTTATCACAGCGGTATTCCTAAAGATTACATTTTTGTACGACGCTGTGGCGTTGGATAAAGAATGGTAAACGGCGCAGCGCAACATCCAAGAAGACCCGATTCGTACTAGACAAATGTCTCATTATTCTTATGAAGATTTTCAGTTTATCGCTTTTTTTTTTGGTCACTGACAACTCCTTAGCAGTTCTTAACAAAGTGCCATCCTCCTGAACTTTACAGAATCAGAGTGACTATATTTCATCTCCTGTTTCTATAGTAAGACCAACTTAATGCACCAATGTATCAAATTTATTTTATTTTGGAATGACACTACATTTTTCGGATGGTCTTTCCGTCAATCATTAGGAGTTCATGACTGCACATACAGAAACAGGCATTTGTCAAATAGATACTGCTTTGTGCTTGCCAGCAAGCAGACAGCAGTATCTGTTTGACAAATGCCTGTTGCTATATGTACAGTCTTGAACTCCTGATGATGGACGGAAAGACCGTCCGAAACATGTAGTGTGTCATTCCAAAATGAAATAAATTTGATACATTGGTGCATGTAGTTGGTCTTACTATAGAAATAATATTGCGATGCACGACCCTTTGAACGTCAAGTTCATCTTCCACTCGAAAATATCCCCAGCATCAGCTCCCGAGATTAACGTCTTTCCTCCTAAATAATTGTGTGATGTTCGCATTAACCTAGTTTCCTTACAGTTAACTATTCAGGTCTAACATTAAGTTCTGTCTGTTGTTCAAGTACACAATCTAAAAGCGTGAATACACGTGGCGAAGACAGTTTTCTGTTCATCCGCAACAGAATAACAGCAAAACTTTCGGAGCGAAGGAGAGCATTTGTAATTTTAAAGTCAAGTTAAATCTACCGCGTTCATGCTGTGTGAAGGAATATGGAGTCGTGGATGTATGGCTCCATTCATTCTTGACCTCAGTATGACCAATGCCAACGAGGGGGTTGGGGGTAAGCCGGTACAAATTGCCGGGGCCTGACAGTCTGCAAAGGAGCCCAAGGCCCGCATATTTTTCGTGTGTTATGATGTTTAACCCATCCTCCTTTGCTGGGGGGACTAAAAAAAATTGTTTCACCAGCTTCCGTACCCGCTCTCGGCGACCCTGACTATGACGCCCCGCTCGCTTTTAGGCTCTGAAAGGAGCCCATGCTAACGTAGGCCGAGTGAAATTGACAGTTTTCATCTAAACAGAATTCTGTAACGATTATTCAGACCATTCCAGTGAAACAAGTTCGATATTTTGCTGTGACACAAAATTTCTTCTTCCATTTAACAAGAAAGAGGACATCCAGCCGCAGGATATGTAACTGATCATGCCAGCTTTGCTTTGACTTTCTGCCCTACCACTATCTGTTGGTCTATTAATTACACTCTTCCCAGATGTCGTTCCCATCTGTTGTGGTGCCTCACACTTCTGTTACAACGCAGGTGTCGCTCAGAATTCCTGTTGTTTCTATGACCAGCAAATATTATTGTAGAAATCGCCCTCAGGAAATATCGCAGTGGTCTAATAAGTTTCCACATTTGTTAACATTGTTCCGATATTCCGATATTGTCGAATTTTATGTTTATGGTTCCGTGCACCGCTGTTCTGTATTAATAACTGTCCAACGAGATGCAACACAAAGCAGTGTATTTATTATTCTGCAAGTTCACTCTACACACTCTACATGTCTCGGGTGTCAACCACGCCCATCATCAGGAATACACAAAACTTTAACTACAGCCTCCGGTACTGGTCATATTTTTGTGCAGCTACCTCCCTCCAACGTAGCCAAGCTTGACCACGTTGGAATGAGGTAGCTGTACAAAAATATGACATGTACCGGAGGCTGTAGTTACAGTTTTGTATATTCCTGATGATGGGCGTGGTTGACACCTGAGACATGTAGAGCGAACTTGCAGTATAATAGACTGCTTTGTGTTCCTTCTCGTTGAACAATTATTAATATATTTTTGAATTTAGTTATAGTTTGTCTGCACTTTATTTAACGACGTTTTCAGTACTTCAGACTGCGATGTCCAAGAGTAAATTTACATAGCTCATTCATTTGCGCAGCATTTAACGCCGTATGGGTGAGGAGAGGGGGGCGTATAGGATCTTGGTAGGGAAACCGGAGGGAAAGAGACCACTGGGGAGACCTAGACGTAGATGGGTGGATAATATTAGGATGGATCTCCAGGAGGTGGGATGTGGATATATGGACTGGATTGGGCTGGCCCAAGATAGAGACGGGTGGCGGAGGCTTGTGAGTGCGGTAATGAACCTTCGGGTTCCATAAAATGCGGAGAATTTCTTGTCTAGCTGCAAACCAGTTAGCTCTCAAGAAGGACTCTGCACCATGGAGTAAGTAAGTAAACATTTAACGCATAAACCAGTTGTAGCCCGTTTCTGTTAGTACGTTTTATGACTGCCAGGGAATAGTGAAAACAGAGTCGTAGCTCAGACAGTTTGTCTGCAGCAGCTGTCCCGTAAGTTATGTTTTTCTTTGTTGCCATGTAGCAGGGAGCAAATAGGAAGTTTTGTCTAAAAGTTAGGAAACATGTTGAAGAAACATAAGAGAAACTTGAAGCTCTTTATATAAACGCATGATATGATGACCTGTAAATAATGAATGAAGAAATGTAGAAAGAGGTGACTGTTGTCCACTTCGAGATGCTGCCCCAGTGATTTCCTGGAATGTCTGCGTTAAACTTGGAAAACTGCGGGTTTCTCGGCCGAAATTGTAGCTTGATATCAGCAGCGTTATCGTCTGAAGCCATATGTCCTCGAATATGGAAGGGCTGTAATTATGAATGGTGGGTAGGCAAGGAACGGTCATACCATATTTCAAGTGTTTCTCTTTGACATTAGCCTGAATAAACTCAGGAAAAACACGAAACAGGCTAGTTAGGATACCCGAGCAAGCTACCACAATTTATCGAGCTAATTGGCTTATAAGACAAAACATCTGACTTCTGTTTTGGAAGTGTTCGTTTCAAGTATTGGACGGGACAATCACAATCCTTGAAAAGAGTTTTCGTTTTTCGCCTGGGTGCCGCAAAAAAAGTGTGGATGGTAGATCAGCTAGATCATCATCCCTACCTTTAAATCCTTTCGAAGTCACTGTATTTTAATTATTCTCTCATTCCATACATGTGCTGGAAATTTTGTTGAATGCAAGTAAACAAAACTGACTCAAGATTCGAATCGTTTGCTTACCCAATGCAAGTCCTGTTCAATACCTGTGCTAGAGGATGGGGCTAAGAAACCCTAACGTCGTATGCAGTTCTGCAACTTCCTCAGCAGATATTCAAACGGACCTTCGCAAGTTAAGGGCTTCAACCACGTCAGTCACTGGATACCGAGGGTTCTTTGCGTGGGAAAAAGTGGCCGGAACGTAAAGCTGACAATGCATCTTATTCAAATAATTTATTTTGTTTAATTAACTATTTATTTATTGAATCGTTCTTTTCTTTAATATGAATCTGTGCTCATGAGACGCCAGGTTTCAGAGGGCACAGGTGTCTTAAATACTTGCTTGCGAGGATTGTGTGTGTGTATGTATATATATACACACAAACACACACACATAAACACACACACAAACACAGTAGTCTACTCGCGTTTCACTACTCAGGGGACTACACTAATACCACAAGTCTGCAGTTACACTGTTTGTATTCCAGGTATGTGAGACGGTAATTTCAAATCGTCATATTATGGAAACAAACGCGTGTTACGCTAGATGCGTGTTTGTTTTAGGCTAGAGATCTTAATTAAGCTTCAAAAAGGAAGATGGAAATAACGCTTCAAATGTAGTGTATGTCTGATTTTAGAGCAAACGGCACGAACTGTAAAAACAGTTCAATTATGAGGTCCTTTGGGATTTGGCGCCGTATGAACTGGTACAGTCTAAAAACTTTTCTGAAAAGCTCATGGTTTTGTGTTTGTGATAAAAGGGGAATTAGTGCATTTTTTATTTGATATCTAACATGAAGAAAGACGCAACACGATTTTCCTGGTATCCTACTTATCTGCCAAACTACACGGCGTCACGTCCCATAAGACCGTAATTCTGATGCTGTCCTGAGAACCTCAGCTCCCAAAATAAAAAGAAGGTTAATTTTTATGTGGAATGCTGTTTATAGGGTTTCTAGATACCGGAATAGAGTCACAAGTTCGGTACAGCAATATAATATTAAATAATGTGTGTCAGCATAGCTACTTTATTACACAAGGTAATTACATAGGCTACATGTTTCGACTATTGATCAGTCATCTTCAGGCATATTTTGTCAATTGAGTCACAAGATGCTATGCACACATAGGGATCCCATCGTGGATCCCTATGTGTGCATAGCATCTTGTGACTCAATTGACAAAATAGGCCTGAAGATGACTGATCAATAGTCGAAACATGTAGCCTATGTAATTACCTTGTTGTAATAAAGTAGTTGTGCTGACGTACATTACTGAATGTTATATTATGTTTATGAGCACATCGTGACGCCTCTGTTCAAACTCGGTACGGCACCTTGTGATCGCGCGTGTGTGTGTGTGTGTCATTTTATCGTTATCTGTAGCTACAGAACTTAGGGCTGGGACAGGGCATGTTGACCATTACAAACTTAGAAATCCTGTCCAATTAAAATCCTTTTGTTTAATCTCAGAACGCCATATGACTTGCTGCAGTATGCCCATAGTTACCTAGATATACAGTGTGATTCTTTCAGCCACCCTCCTGCCACAGCCCCGCCTTATTTAGGTGGAATGCAGATACTCGTCAAACCTTATCTTTCCATTAATAAAAAGTGGTTTTGCAGTAACGAGAGGGATGAGATGGAATTGTGGATGACTGACTGAAATGGGGTAGTGAGAAAGGGTTGGTATGGAATTTGTGTTTTAACCGAGAGTTTCAGTCACCCGTCTACGTGCTCGGTCGGTAGCGGCTTCATTACTGCAACTCAATAGACAGAAACAGATGAATCGCGCAATCCGCTTTTCCGCCATTGTTCATGGGTCGGTATTACACAGCCCAGACTGTAACTCTGTCTCTGGGTGTGTGTGTGTGTGTGTGTGTGTGTGTGTGTCGCTCTGGAACCAATGCGTGGTTCGGCTCATATGCCCTTACTGTTACTGATGATTTTGATGTAGATGATGATGATGATGATACTGCTATGCCTGTATAGTTGCTATGGTAACAATCCATGCATCAACCCATCCCTCAGACCTAGTACGCTTTGCCCCTCATTGGTTGGATTGCATATTAACGTGTTTGTGTGTGTGTGTGTGTGTGTGTTTGTATGCTGGTGCGCGCGCGCTTGCGTATGTGTTTGTGTGTGTCTGTTTTGTAGCATATTATACCCCTTCTGACCCCTCTCCAAAAAACCCTTTCCCACATTTCACCAATAGACTAATGATTTTAGCAGCTTCGATAAACATATTATAGGCTATTTATTGCATAGTGATGGTAGGGATTTGAGGAGAGAGGTTTCCAACGCTCAATCTTCTCATTTAGATCACACTTTCACCTCTTCCCCTATTTCTATAGACACAATTTTGTGTCATTCATTTTGTCACCAGTTAATGAATGTCATCTAGTTCATATTTCAGATTAATTACAATGTATTGACCGTCTGTTTCGACTGCCGTTACTGCCTGAATCTTTGTGTTTCAGTTTGAGAGGGTAGATTCTGCCTGAACTGTGTGATAGAATAAGTTTTTGAGAATTTAATGACTTCCCATTGAGAGAGCTAAGTCGATGTGAGAAGCTAAGCATTTTTCTGTTTGTTTTCCGAACGTTCTTAATATCTCGGTGAATAATACAGTTGTAAATATGGCAACACGGGAAACAGGTTGGTTTAAAACTTTTGTGACGAAGGACTGTCGTTAAATTGACACATGTAGTGTGCTGGATGTTTGAACGCCCGGTGTTTCAGAAGCTGGACGTACTTCCTACTCTGTTGGGCCCATTAGAAGGAACAAATCTCTGACCTCTATTTGAAGAAAGCCAACTTCCAAACTGTTGTGCTTTCGTGTTAGAATGATATGTCACTTTGATAAAGGTAGAATTTGATGTTTATTTTACTGATATTAAACATCTCACTGCGATATTTCTCTAGCCATTTCTTGGGTACATTATAGCTAGTTCGGTGTAGCGACTTGCTACAGGCTGATCGGTCCGGGACTCGAAATCCAGTAGGAGCGAGATTTTTCGCATCCGTCGAGACCGACCCGGGAGACTATCCCGCCTCTTATACAATGGGTACCGGGTCTCTTTCCCGAGGCTAAAGCGGCCGAGGTGTGGCGTTGACCACCCAACCCCCATCTAAAGCAGAAGTTAAAGAAAGAGTAGAACTGTGCCTCTGCCCCCGTTTGGGCCTTCGTGTCTTGTTCTAAGATGAAATGTCATAACGAAATTAATGTAAAAAGTAAAGCTGTCCCGTTACAGGCCCGGAGGGGCCCAGAGGGTTCCAAGAAGTTAAGGTTCCCAGATTTCGTGACAACAGCACAGGATGGTGGTAAGGTTGTCAGCCTTACGCACCGGCCGCCTTTACCCCTGGAAATACTCCTGGTACTCATTTCTGTTAGAGGCTGAGTCGACTCCAGGGCCATAGTGCGATCGAAAGGATTATGTCAATGAAAAATCCACTGACACCAGCTGGGATCGAACCAACGACCTTCCGATTTGTAGTACAGCACCTTAACCACTGTGCTACAGCGACGAAATTAATGTAGGATTATTTATTTGTACTGTGCCTTGTATCGAAGTGTAATATGTCAACAGATTCAAATTTATTTGGCCTGCTTCTTGTAGAGAGGCTTATTCAAATATATTTCACTCGGCTGTTTGAACAAGCTGTACAAGTTTGTAACAGTCATTGATTCATTTTGCAGCAATTATGCCGGAGTTATATATTTTGTGCAGGTCTGTTTGGCACTGCGGAGAGCTGAATTTAGTTCCTGTATCGAGTGATTTGTCATGATACGTTATTTTCTTTGGATATTTGTGCCATTTGTTGATATCAAACCGGAATTCTTTCGATACTGAACTGATGTTAATAAATATCAGTGGTCCACAACCTGCGAACCGCGGAACCCGGTCTCCCGCGGGGTTATTCGAAGTAATGCGCAAATTGGCGTAGCTCAACGGCGCGTCATGCTTCTCTAACGAGTAGTTTTCTTCTCTCTTTTTCTGTTATTATTTTGGTGAAGAATGAAATGTGAAATAATTAACGTTATTTTCTGACGCCATAATACCTTCCTCGTTACGTATTTTCCGAATTAATCGAGGTTAAAATTTCGAGTATTAACATGTGGGAGACGACGAAATTCGTAGTTTTTGAACGGGTTCTCATAATCGAAAAGTTGCGAACCAGTGCACTCCATTCTAGTCCGACTCCGACGATCCCTTTTATTAATATCGAAAAAATACACGAAAACCATAAAAAATATTTTCAGAATAGTACTCTGTCTCATAATTCCTGAGCAACCAACTCCCGAAACGTCGTAGATATAAATTTTACCTTACATAATGGATATGTTCATGTAATAGTGGCTAGATTCAGCAATATGTTGTTTACAATTCCGTCTACATTCGTTGATCATTTTTGCAAACAAAACAAACAAAAAAAGATGGTGAAGAGCCCCCCTAAAACGTGTTAGGGGAAATTGTTTTGCTATGCACCTTGAATTCAGAGCCACCGCTTTTTAGAAATGCGTAATTAATGTATAGGCCCTGCGTAATGTTTGTAAGAATAAACTAACTCTGTGAAGTAGAGTCTTTCATAAGAAGTCAATGTCACTCTGCTACTTAGGAAAATTCTCCGCCTTTCATGTAACTTGGAGGTTCATTACCTTATTCACAACAACCCGCCACTGGTCCTTATCCTGAGCCAGTGAACTGAGTTCACAACGCCACATCCTACATGCTTAAAATTCTTTGATCTCAAAACTCGTTTGCACTTTACACACTGCTGTGTTGTTACAAGAGCATGTGCATTTCTACTGCACGTGTCATGCTGTATTAAGCAATGCTGTATTGTGTACAGTGCAGAGAGTTTTGTGAGATTGAACTTGCTAATTGAAGTAAATACCACGAAAAACATGAAGCCCACTTTAAAATCATCCCCTACTGTAAACTTAGATCTTTCCAAATTTAAAGAAACCCCACTCTTTCAGAATCATCTTATCGTAGACGATTATTTGGGCATGAATGCAAACCTGCACGCGTTTTCGACCTTTGCACTAATGAAGACTAGTGTAGAGGTTCACGCTTCGTCCGAAATTGCCAAACCATTACTCATTTTATAAAAGTTGTCATGCATCAATGACTCTGTTAATTTTTGCAGTTCGCTTCAGATAACAAACTTAGTAAGCTAGATGTAAGTTAAACATCTTGTCCATATTCAATTACCATGCTTTATACATGTTTACTACTACTACCACTACTACTACTACTACTACTACTACTACTACTACTACTACTACTAATGCCGATCCCAGTGGCCGTGCGGTCTGAAGCGTAGGTCAACGAGCGCTCGCCTGATGGGATTGTGGGTTCGAATCCCACCGGAGGCATGGATGTCTGTCTGTTGTGAGTGTTGTGTGTTGTCAAATAGAGGTCTCTGCGACGAGCTGATCTGTCGTCCAGAGGAGTCCTACCGACAGTGAAGCGTTGTTGTGTGTGATCTAGAAACTTCGTGAATGAGGAGGCCCTGGCCCAGTGAGGATTGTCGCGCCAAAAACAAAACAAAACTACTACTACTAATAATAATAATAATGTGCAGTAACGTTGTACCTGACATTCATTGTGCTCTACAAGGTGCTACAAAATATGTTGTAAACTTGCGTGTGTGAACGGACAAACGAGAGACACAAACTTTGAGGAGATTAAATTGTACTTAGGGAAGGGTTTCATTAATTTTTTTCATAACGTTGCACAGTGTGATGAGTCTTGTCCGTCCATTGGTATGATTCTTTAGAAGGAAACTACTCAATGGATTTAAATTAAATTTTATGTTGGTAATGTAGAGTAAAAGAGTGCTTCGTTGAATGGGTTTTGGGATAGAAAAGTAAAGGTGAATCAGTAAGAACGTGATAACAGACTGTGGCACCTAAACTGATATATATATATATATATATATATATATATATATATGTCTAATGACTATATTTTGTACACTTTGTGATAAACAACACGTGGAAACTAAAAAGTCAAGCCAGATAAATCTAGAATGTGACGTGATGTGGTATGGTACTTAGTCACCGATGCCTAGGAGATACCTGATGTCACCATGTATAGATCCTCCGAAGTTCGGTACCACACAGCGTCACCTTCCGAATTATCATAATATTGAGGGTTGTTTGACAGTGCATCTTCCTCATGAAATAAATTGAAATGCCAATTTGATGCAACTAGGTAATTTTATTGATGTATTCTTAGCTAGACATGTTTCGGGTACATACGCCCATCATCAGGAGCATTAGATGTTGAGTTGCAGCATATGGTTTTCTGCACAGAGTTTTTGGGTGGATGGTGGTCTTGAGAGCCGCTGCGTTGGTCGTGTGTACGGTGCGGATGGTGCTGTGCGACTGTACCATCCCCATCGTACACATGACCTACGCAGCGGCTCTCAAGACCACCACCCATCCATCCAAAAACTCGGTGCAGAAAACCATATGCTGCAACTCAATATCTAATGCTCCTGATGATTGTCGTATGTACCCGAAACATGTCGAGCTAAGAATACATCAATAAAATTACCTAGTTGCATCAAGTTGGCATTTCACATTGTTTCATAATACCGGTTTTTAGAAGAGCATTTAGAACTTCGGATATTCCATCTGAGTTACTAATAACGTCGCTCGTGCGCTTTTTGATATAAATATATAAGGCATAATCAATTCCCAAGGACACGTGATGGATTTTTAAACTGCAGGGTCTTCTGTCGAGGCTGTATGTGCCGTATTAACCTCGGAACGAACTCCTTCGGCCTCAGAGTGAAAAAAGGTACCTTGGCTCCTCTGTTGAAGAAGAAATCTTTAGGCCCTACTAGTAGTTATTAGCTTATGCACAAAAGTATGTCACTAAGATGTGTAATTATGGTTGTTAGTTCAAAATGCCTTCTACAATTTGAAGGAAGTTATGAGTCTTTTTTGTCACATTATTTCTTGTACTCAGTCCAATTTGACACCCATTGTCTTATCCATTATATATCTGTGTTGTTTTTGCCCTTGCTTCTATAACGGTGTTATTGTGACACGTGTTCCACATCAACACGTGTACGTCGATTTATGTATTTTAATTTTCATGATTTTTATAACTGTAAGAACGATTGAATGCTTCTCTGGCACCGGACATGTCGATATGTTGGAGGGTTTTTTGGGGGGGGGGGCGGTTGGGGCCCTTTAGCAAAATTCCGAAAGCGACTATTAGCTTCATCCTGTCTGTCCGTCTGCGTGAAACAACTCGGCTCTCAGTGGACGGATTTTACTTAAATTTTATATTCGAGAATTTTTCGAAAATCTGTTGGGAAAATTCAAGTTTAATTAAAATCTGACAAGAATAAATGGTACTTTACGTGAAGACGTTTGTACATATGACAATATCTCGCTTAATTCTCCTTACAGTGAGAAATATTTCAGACAAAATTTGTAGAAAAAAATCAAAGGACACATTTCATTTTCGATAATTTTTTCCCGAAAATCGTGTCATTTATGAGATAAAATGGGAAAATATAGTATATCCGGACAGGCCACAGGTGGCAGTATTATACGGCGCACGGGCATTGCATGCTGGACATCTAAAGCTACAAACACACCCTCAGAATATGTCACACTTACTGCTCTTCCAATGTAACAATGGTTGCACGGACGTGCCTCAATATTACGTTTATTGTACGCGCGTTTCCTGTCTTGTCTTCTGTTCCTCCAAGCACACAGAAAAACCGTCCCACAAATTAAATAACAATTGCTTCATTCCTTATCCTTTGCAATTCAATAGTCACTAAACTTCCTACCATTCGATGCTGTGTATTTCAAGCTACTAAACAGGCCAATAAATAAATGAAGTACATGTTCCTCTTATGTGTGCCTGGGTAGCTCAGTCGGTATAGCGACTGGCTACGGGGTGGACGGTCCGGGGGTCGAATCCCGATGGTGGCGTGATTTTTCGCACCTGTCCAGACCGGTTCTGGGGCTCACCCAGTCTCCTGTACAATGGGTACCGGGTCTTTTGCGGGGTAAAGAGCGGCCAGGGCGTGACGCTGACCCCTCACCCCCCTTTTAGTGCCGTGATAAAGAAAGTGTAGAGCTATACGTCTATTCCCCCGTATGGGTCGTACGACCTGTACAGAGCCTCAGTGCCCGTACAAGGGTGCATTTCATCTTTTCCTTCCTTATCCTTTGCAAATCATTAGTCACTAAGCTTCCTACCTTTCGATGCTGTATATTTCGAGCTACTAAACAGGTCAATAAGTAAATGAAGTACATGTTCCTCTTATGACAGTGGTTGACAGTGCTTTATTATGTGATGCGACGGGTAATTACATTCTTAGTAAGTGTTTTCCATCATATAGTGATCTGAACATGTGAGAAGTTGTAGCATCTTTCATCACTATGTAATTAAACTTTACATGATGTCCACCTTGCGGTTCTCAGTCGTAAATTCGTCAATGTATCTATTTCATCCAACAATAACTTCAGCATTATTATGCTCTTTTACGGTAATAACGAACTAATTTTGCCACAGTCAACTGAAGTTCAGAGTGACATTTCAATAAGGACTTATGACTATTTCAAGGGAAGTAATTTTCCGGCTGTTAGAACGACATGTGTGAAAGCCTGAATGCTCTTCATCCACAAAAGCAAAGGATGAGGTGGGTCGACTAATGAATTGCTTGTCTGTTCCTTGTCATGAGGAGGTAGTTCGATACCAGATACCTCGAGTTGATGAGGGAGCGATCTAAATGGCAGAGTCATCCTGGATCAAGGTTAAAAGTATCGGCTGCAGAACCATGTTGTAAGGTGTTAAACAGTTATACCGGGTGGTACGAAAATTAATTCCTTACACTGCGGTACTGTACATACGTAACTGCATACAAAATTCCTGGGCAGTGTCCAGTGCAACAGAGGCCCGTGTCAAGGGTTTTTCGAAAAACGTCACTGTTGAAGGGCCAGACTTTACAACATTGCTATATTTTATTTACACCGACAGTACTTGTAAATGGTCAAAGTACCAAGTTTGTGAATCAGAATTCATTCATTCTTTCTGTTGTCTCTATTACGACAGGCCCATAGCCTCTTCCAAAACGAATTCTCCACAGAGTGTGATGTAATGCTTCGTCTTTCAATTTCCACTATCCTTTCGTTTCCTTAAGGTCATCCGGTTGCTGCATATGTCTTCTTCCTCGTCTTCCCGTTACTTTTATCCTTTCCCTCTATCTTGCCTTCAAAAACGTGGTTTTAGAAGGCCTTTCCCACGCAAGATGTGACCAATCCAGTTAGTGGAAGCAGAATCGTTATACAGAAACTGGAGTTCGCCAAATAAGTTAGAAAATTCCGTGCACCTTAGGGAACCCGAATCGTCAATACGGTTTTCACAAGAACCCGTTACCAGATCTCACGTCTAACCCAGTTGAATCCGGTCCAGTCGAAGATAAAATGTCACATTTTTGTTTGTTTGTGGTAGGTAAGTCGGAGAGTCTGCGCTGTAAATATTTTTGGAATATAAGGTGATGGACAAAATCCATCATCTTATATTCCAAAAACACAAATGAAGTAACTCGACACAAGATTTTTGGTTTCCGCATTGGTAAAACTGAGGTCTTCTTGCTCTTTAATATGGAGTCTCGTCACTGGATACTTGATGCCCGACGTTTCGATACAGCGTAGCGGCCTTATTTTCAAGAATTTATTGGACATTTCACCCTTGAAGATTAGGTCACCAAACTCTCGAAACGTCGGGAACCGATGACGCAAAGACACGGTGCAATATCCCAGAAGAAGGGAGACTTTAAAGTCACTCAGCTGTTAGGATAGGTCTCTTTTGTCTTCGAAGGAGGGAAATAACGTGGAGAAACCTAGTCAGTTGGAACCGTTGGCAAGAGACCAGAGAAAAACCGTATGTAATGACAATATGTCCTTACTATCATCATAACGACATTGAATTTGTTGTATAACTTAGCGTCGTATCGTCTTGCAAGAAAACAATGTGTACTAATGTGCAACTCTTCATTTTAGATTTTACCGAGCATTGCAGAGTTCTTGTTACTTTAATTACTGCCTAAGCAAAGAAGGAAAAATATGTCGCCTTGTATGCGTAAAATTGTCCGGCAAATTTGATTCAGGTGCATAATTTTATTACACTTTGTAAAGGTAGGTAATATCCTAATGTGATTTACGATTGCGGAATCAGCTATTAATATTCTGTATCATTGCACGTATTATATATATTGGTTAGATTGTAAAAGATTGATATGGATGGTAGGTCTAATACTGGAAGAAGTGTATGTGAAGTGGTAGTGGACTTCTTGGTGGTAGGCCTGGTATGGCGGGAGGGGGGGGGGGCGGGCGCCAGTTTAAAATTGCGAAATATGGGGGTTCTGTGTAAGACGTCCGTTACTCCACTGTTCCAATGCCATG
>Ga0123354_10003397_pt1 | contig 21942 bp, 5 predicted proteins | sample TergutLab28metaG_2_FD_97872 | JGI IMG/M metagenome (GOLD analysis project Ga0123354, IMG submission 97872) | Labiotermes labralis P4 segment gut microbial communities from Petit-Saut dam, French Guiana - Lab288 P4 | ecosystem: Host-associated > Arthropoda: Insects > Digestive system > Gut ... | reverse complement strand
TCGAGTCCCACTATCGGCATATTTCTTTATGTAGCCCAGGCAGTTGAATGCGTGTTAGCACCAGCCTTCGGAAACAAACTATGTTGGTTCCAGTCCCACTATCGGCATATTTCTTTATGTAGCCCAGACAGTTGAACGCATGTTAGCAGCAGCCTTTGGAAACAAACTATGTTGGTTCGAGTCCCACTATCGGAATATTTCATTACGTAGCCAAGGCAGTTGAACGCGTGTTAGCACCAGTCTTCAAAAACAAACTCTATTGGTTCGAGTCCCACTATCGGCATATTTCTTTATGTGCGTATTTGAAATCTAACTGGCTACAGATGATGGTGATTATGAAAATCGAAATGTTTACGTTTTACTAATAATAAAATCAAAGGCAATGAAGACCTGCACTCATTAATTTAAGTCAGGTTTCTCTCAATTTTCTGCCAAATGAAGGGAATGTCTTCCGCAACTGCTTTATGGTAATTCACAATTTTATAACCATAAACGGGACAGGATATCTGCTGTTGGTCATGGTTGAAAAAGGAGGGTAGGGAATTACCACGATCATCATCATTCTCATAAACATCAAGGAATGGACTCTTTGACCCGTTCCGTCTACGGAGTTAGAGCTGCTCGCGCCAACGCTTCTTCGGTCTTCCAATTGTCCTCCTTCCTTGTGGTCTCTAGTGGTATGATTTCAAAGGCATTCGCTTTTGTGGCATTCTTTGCAAGTGAAGAAGCCAGTTCCGTCTGTATTCAGCCGAAAACTGACCTGGCTGTGACAATAAGTCACCAACTCTGAGTTGAGTGTAGGCCAACAACCCTCCACAAAACAAATACTGTCATAAAAGTGAAGGTGCCATTATTCGCTGAATGTCAGCAGTGGTTAAAGCTACACATTCTTCATTCTCATCACAATGGCTCACCATGACAGGTGTATTCGCGAACGTTGAACGCATGGTAGGAATATGTTGGTTCGAGTCCCACTATTGGCAACCTTTATGTAGCCCAGGCAATTGAACGCGTGTTAGCAGTAGCCTTCGAAAACAAACTATTTTGGTTCAAGTCCCACTACCAGCATATTTCTTTATGTAGCCCAGGCAGTTGAAAGTGTGCTAGGAATAGTCTTCGGAAACAATCTACATTGGTTCGAGTCCCACCATCGGCATATTTCTGTATGTAACCCAGGCAGTTGAACACGTGCTAGCAGTAGCCTTTGGAACACACACCACTCACAAAGGACAGACATCCATGCCCCCGTGGGATTCGAACCCACATTCTCAGCAGGCAAGGGGCCATAGACCGCCTGGCCACTGGGACCGGCGAAGTATCACACCTACGCATAGAAAATGAAAATTAATACTTAAGCCCTTAAAAGGGTTTTTTCAGAAACTAACCCCTTTAATAAGAATTCCAGAACCTTTCTGCTTTGACCTCTGATTTCGTTTGTCGTGTCATGGATCGAATATAACGTGTAGACGCAGCAACTTCATCACACTCGTCTGACACAAGGGCCCATAGCTCATCACTGTTTCTGGGAGGGAGGACAGGTCAGGTTTCCTGCATTGTCCTTTTCACCTCACGCCATGTTTTCTCGATGGGGTTCATATCAGGCGCTCGCGGTGGCCAGTCAAGGAGTTTGAGGTCAGCCTGCCACGATCGCCATTCTTGAATCACACGAGAATCATGAATGGAGAAGTGGTCTTGCTGTAAATGGATTATACCATCTGGATGAAGTATCCATACAGAAGGCACCATTACGTTCTGCAAAATGTGCTGATAATGCAGGCCGTCCAGGTGACCCTCTATACGACGGAAAACTCCAGCCCCAACAGTGGACAGACACACGACCACGGAGTTTGCAGGTATATTGCGGGTTGTAATGCTCTCCCTGAGGCGTGTAAACTAAATCCGGCCCATCATTTGCTTTCACTTTCAGTTTTATGACAGTATTCGTCTTGTAGAGGGACGCCTCTTCCACTCAACTAAGGGTTAATGACTATTGTGACAGACAGGTCAGTTTTCAGCTTTTGGTAATACCCTACCCTCCTTTTTCAACCATGACCAGCAGTAGATATCCTGTTTCATCCACGGTTCTAAAATTGTAAATTACCATAATGCAGTTGCAGAATACATTCCCTTCATTTGGCAGAAAATTGAAAGAGACTTGACTTAATTTAATGAGCGCAGTTCTACATTGTCCTTGATTTTATTATTAGTAAAACATAAACATTTCGGTTTTCATAATCACCATCATCTGTAGCGAGTTTGACTTTTAAATACACACAGTTCTTAATTGTGTTATTGTTTACTAAAAGGCCAGACAAAAGAAAGATTATGAACTTGTTCTGAAAGCTGAAATTAGAGTTGCACATTTTCCAACAATATTTTACTCCCCTGAAACAAGGCGAGAGCAAAACCACGATGAGTCCCAAGTACACCCATCATACTTGCACATTCAACAATTCCCATCAGTAAATGTTTTCATTCGTACAGATACGTAAAGAAATATGCCGATAGTGGGACTCGAACCAACATAGTTTGTTTCCAAAGGCTGTTACTAACACGCATTCAACTGCCGGGGCTACATAAAGAAATATGCCGATAGTGGGATTTGAACCAACATACTCTGTTTCCGAAGGCTACTAGCACGTGTTCAACTGCCGGGGCTACATAAAGAAATATGCCGATAGTGGGATTCGAACCAACATACTCTGTTTCTGAAGGCTGTTGCTAACACGTGTTAAACTGCCTTGGCTACATAAAGAAATATGTCGATAGTGGGACTCGAACCAACTTAGTTTGTTTCCAAAGGCTGTTGCTAACACGCGTTCAACTGGCCGGGCTACATAAAGAAATATGCCAATAGTGGGACTCGAACCAACATGGTTGTTTCTGAAGGCTACTGCTAGCACGCTTTCAACTGCCTGGTCTATGCCTGCTGACAATAAGAACGAAGGGTCTGGTCGACTCATCCATCCTTAGTAGAAAAGCTAGCTAGCCTTGCGCCTGGGAATGTTAATGTATTTTAATTAATGTTTTAATTACAAATTAAGCAAATGTATTGTTTTCATTTAATATATACGCGGTGTGATTAATTGTAATGAATGGAGACAGAGAAACACCACGAATGCGCAAATATGGGGAAAGAAAAACAACTCAAATTATGATGGCAACTGTACCGCTCGTCACTGCCTGAGCGGGACGTACGAAATATCAGGCCGATGGATTTTTGTTCGACTGAGTATACTTGCACAGGTGACAATGTAGGAGGGGCTGTTACTGAAGTATGTGGTGTACATCTGTTTTACTAAACATTAGTTTTGAAGGAATGCATTCACACTTGGCTATGTGGCCTTCTGCCACCATCTCTGTTCTTTATCTCCTGTAGATTCTTCTCTACATCTTCCAACCATCTCAACCTGTATTCCGCTTCTACTTCCCTCCAGTTTACTCTCAAATATTTACTTAACTCCTTCCCTGATCCATTCTTACTGTGTTCAATCCATTCCAATCTCTTATTTTTAATATCTGCTACTATGTCTAGATCTTTATATAGCTCATTTCCTGATTTATTCTTGTTCTCAATATTCCTTCCTCTGCCACTGGTCCATTTATCCTTTTTCCTCTTCCATGTGCCCAGACTTCCATATCCATTTCAGTCACAGGCCATGTTTCACCCCCTTGCACTACAACTGGTTTTACCGTCATTTTACATATCTTAATTGTAACTGCTTTACTCATGGCTCTAGACCTAAATCTTCATCTGAGACTACAAAAACATCTATTACCTACTGCAGTCCTTTATTTTAGTTCATAACTCATTAATTTTTTTTTATTTATCAAGGCACCTAAATGTCTAAAATTCTGAACCGCTTCAAATACCTGTCCATTATCAAATTTTGCTCTAAATTTGTTGTATTTCAGTTTATTTTCATGTATTTCAGTTGACCTTTGATTTCCATGTTTCCATTTGAATCCTGCAACGTCATTTTTATTAAGTTCACTGATTTCATTGGGATCCAAAATTCCTTTCAAATTTTGTAGAAATATGTTTTATTTATTGAGTCATGCCTGCATAGTATCAGTAAATAGTAAGTGCAAATCTAGATTTAATTTCATAAATTTTTTCAAGCATACATCTTAACATAAGTAAATTACCAGTAATTTATCGTTCCTTCCTAAAACCACACAATCTAAAATTTCCTGCGCCACATTCGACCAGCAGTCTATTCTGAATATTAGTCAAAACTTTATAACATGCATTTAATGGGGAGATTCTTCTGTAATTGCAGTTTATCTCCCTTTGTGTGTGTGTGTGTGTGTGGCATGTGACAGCAGTTTTCCAGTGCTCTGGCATTTTTTCTGATATCCATATTACTTTTGTTAGTGCATGAATTTCTTCTCTTAATTTTTTTGTCTCCACGCCTGATAAGTTCTGTACTGATATTGTCGTCTCCCGGTAACTCACTGTTCATCAGTGTTGTTATTATTATTTCCCATAACCTCATCTTTTGTTGGGGGTTCAGTTTGCTCTTCAGGTCCTTTATATATTACTTCTTACCTTATCTCCACATCATACTTCATATTAAGAGTTTGTTAAAATACTGCTTCCATCTTCAATTGGTCATTACCAAATAAGTTATTATCCCTGTCTTTACAAGTAGACATTTGTGGCTGGAAACCAGCCTTCATCCCATGAGCTATTGTATAGAATTCTCTTGCTTCATTTATTTTATTTGCTTTCTCCATACCTTCCAGCACCTTAAGACCATGGTTTTTTTTATTGCTGTACAAATTTTTTTGGCTTCACTTTGCTTATTTCTGTAATTCTCATTATTTATATTCATCCTCCTCATCAGCATTTTTATTGTGGCTTTATTTTGTTCTTCCACCTTTACCTCATACCATCATTCCTCCTCTTCTTCCTTTCTTCATATGAACCACGTCACTAGTGACTGTTGTCTCCACTTTCTTAATATTCTCCCACTTTGACTTGTTTCCTCATTCTGATTATTTTGTTGCTCACTATTTTCAGTAATCCCCATCTTTATCTTTTCTTTATATATCCTCGTAATTTCTGTATCCTTTAACTTTTTAACATAGTTCTTCCTTTGTCATGCATGACATAATTTTTTGTACTTCAGTATTTTCTGTTGATATTTAATTTGAACTAAATGGTGGTCCATGTCAGTGTGCACTTCTACAACATTTCACATCCATAATGCTTGGGGGCGCATGCTGTGCCTATACCAGTACATGGCCAGTCTGATGGTTGGTTCTTCCATCAGGAGATAGCCAAGTGTCCTTATGTATGTTTTTGTGTGGAAAGTATGCGCTTTTAATTATATTATAATTAGTGGCAAAATCAATTGCTGTGATCCTATTTTCATTTGATGTTTCATGCAGGCTCAAATTGCCTGCAACTGGCTTAAAAATTTCTTCTTTTCCTATTTTTGCATTAAACGCTATAATTTTTGTATCACGTGCTGGAATTCTGTACTATCTTACCAGGAGTCTATTAATAGCTTTGTTTTCTTATGTAGTTGCATGTACTGAAATTATTTTAAAATTATTACACTCCTCTCATTCACTGCCTCAAAACTCATAATTGCTGATTTATACTTACTGTTATTTAGAAAACCATTTCCAGAAGTATCACTATGATTACCACTGTACATCAGTATAAAGTTCCCTGCATCCAGTACTCCACTTCCCCACCATTGTATCCCTTGTATTGCTGCAATATCAGTTCTTTAGTTTTACAATTCTGTTTTAACATTCTTGCTCCATACAGACTGTGTACTTTCCAAGTAGTAATATACAAATCATCGTTCTTATAACTTCTTGGTCTTTTCACCAATATTATCCAACCGCCGTCCTTTATTAGGTTTCTCATCAATAAGATTTTTGTACAGAGTTGAGGTTGTCAGCCTCATGCCCAACCTGGGTATCCCTTTTTGTCTGGGTCATCACCTTTGACCTGTCTGGTGTGGGAGGCCTGACCAGTACCTATGCTACTGCTGGCATATCTTTCATGATTATTTGACCACTCAAGCCTCACCACTACAGCAAAGTAGATATACCTTCGGAGGGTTGTGTGAATAGTGGAAACTAGAAAGAATATGAGGGGTGCAATAAATAAATTCTGGTGGTGGAAAATACTGTGTTGGGAGTACAGCATGGAAAAATAGCGTTGCAAGTTGGGGTATGTTGTATCAACTGTTTTAGTAGTTGTATTATTATTTATTCTGGGGGGGGGGGGGGCATGAATGAAATGTTGATAAAAGGAAGAAAGCCATTGTCTTCCAGGAGCAGAACATCACATCTTGCAAATTGAAAAGTTGTAGCAGATATAAAGACCATCGCATTCATATTGCAAGGGTGTCATCTGATACTTAAGCTTTTTTGTGATGGGTTGGTAGCAAGTATAGAATGTGGCATGTTGGAATGATCTTAATTTTCTGAACTTTGACATGAATTCTCTGCCATTGTTGCTTGCTCATGTGGTTCTTTGCCTCACTTACCAGAGCAAAAGCTGTGCAATTATGATAATATGAGAAGAAGCTTTCAGCCTGTTCTCTCTTCTGTTTCACCAGTAGAATTTCAATATGAAATGAGCAGTGTGTTTGTTAGATGTGTCCTGTGTATGGGAGTTGAAGGATGCCACTTCCAGAACTTTGTTTAAATCCACAGTTAACTGCAGTATGTTGAAACAAAATGCATGTAGATTGTCCTGAGACTTTGTCTTTCAGACTTCTGTAATGTGAAGGAGGGTGTCATTTCATGCAGACACCAAATAAGTACCTCCTCAGAAGCTAATGCACACCGTGACAGGGGTTAACTGTTCTGAGAGCAACAGACAACAATGAATGTAGCACTGTACCGTGATATTTATACTCTCTGTTGGCACAGACCTGATATTTGAAGGCATTTAATTTTGTTCTGCTGCAGGTAGTATATAAGCGTGTGATTTCACATTTATGGCATGGCAGTATGCCATATACTTTTAGGTTAATTTCCAGGTCAGGCAGGTAGATGCTGAGTTGTCATCCTGGAGCCTCAGGTTCAGTCCCTGATGAGTTTGTTGGAGATTCATGATGGACGAAGTGGCATGAGCAGTTTGTTTTCCCCGTTTAATGATCATTTTGTCATGGTCTTATACTTGTTAATCACTGCTCCTTTGACATATGCAGTAGCCCTGACAAAATATCACGTTATATCTTTGACCTTTTAGTAGGTTCATCTGAACCAACACCTGCATGGTTACATGGTAAGAAAATTAAATCCTTAACTTACGATGCTGGATCAGCTTCAGAGCTTGAGTAGTATTGGATTATATTAGGATGATTTTCAGTGAATTATGAGAGACATGAAAGCAAATGTTCATGGTTTATTTCAAGCTTCTGATTTAACATTTGCCAGGATGAAGTGATAGGAGGCTAGAGAAGTGACCAAAATGAGCGGGTTCAAAATTTGTACTCGTAATGGATATTAGGTTTATCAAATGAGGTGGGAGAAAGAAGAAAACTGTATAGAATTGTAACTGGGGAGACTGGAAGAAATGACTTGGTGGACATAGGCATGAATGGAAGTGCAGTATTGTAACAACTATAGCAACAGTGTGTGAACTCGGGAGCCAGGATTGTGTTGTTGGTATCCAGGTGGCTATGTGCTGGATGGTGCAAGTTTTGAATCCATGGGGGGCAAAAGACTTCCTTGTCAAACATCCAGATTGTCTCTCAGCCCCATTCAACCTCCAATTCAGTAGCTACCAGGGTTCTTTTCTGGTAATACAGCAGCCAGGGCATGGTGTTAACCACTCCTTCCTGGTGTCAGTGTGAAGAATGGGTGAAGCTGTACCTCTACTGCCCTCATGGTGTGGACAGGGACAACATTCACATGGTGTAGAATGGGGATCAGTGAATGGCAGGATTGTGTGAATGCAATGTTGGTACCTTGGGGATCCATGAAAGGTGGGAAAGTTCTCAACCAGTGAATGATTGTAAGTTTCTGAAATGATGTTCTCTGTGGTCACACCCAAGGTCGCAGTAACTAGTTTGGTTGGCGTTGAATGTTATGACCTGTATGAGAACATGTTTCAGAAATGACACAGCAGATGCATAAATTCACAAGTCTTTCATGCTTGTTTTTAGTTACCAGCATAACTATTCAGGCCTAAAGTGCAGCTTTAACTATAGCTACCACCTACTTTAACTTTCAGAAGCTGTATTTTTCCATAGATTCTCTCTCTGGTAAATATAATATGAATTAAATATTATTTGGTTTAGCTTGATTCTTCATAGGGTAATGATGCTAAATGCCAATTGCTATCAAAAGTTGGCCTGTCTCTTTCAAGCAGGGGTTGGCAAAACCAAAATGGGTCAACATGCCATTGCAAGTGGGTTTCCATTATCATCAATAATATGAAATTTCCTTCTAGACAAGCATGCTTTGTAAGGTGTCACAGATGTGTTCTAATTCATTAGGTGATGTGATTAATTCGTAACACTTAACCAACAAAATGCATAGTGTTCTGTCTCAGATGTGTATAACACTGAGCATTCCTGCATGTTTCAATCCACAACAGATTATCAGGGAGCAAGTATCAATATTGTATAAAAGTAGCTAATTTTTTTTACATATAATTACTATCTTATGCTTACGGACTGGTGTTAAGCTACCCTGGAGATACTGTATATCAAGATCCCATGTCCAGTATGTATACAACTAGTCTACATGGAACTGTCTACATTTTACTGCTTTGACCACTTTACAACATGCATGAGATATTAATTATATGTTAAAAAAATAGGTAAATGGCTTTATGTAATATTATTTGATAACGTGTTCCCCAGTGATGATCCCTTGTGCATTGAAACATGTAGGAATGTTTGTTATACACATCTAAGGAAAAACGTGAATTCTGTCGAGTATTATGAATTAGTATTCGACAGTGCATGGAATGAACAACATAAAGGTGATACGTTGTTGCATGGCTCTTAGCAAATGTGATTTCTGTTTTGCTGGCCAGTGACTACCACTAGAACAAGTTAGATTTTTAAAATCTGGTATTGATTTTGATGAAAGGGGTCTGATGTGGAATAAATATTTCAGTTCCTGCATTGATGGTGCACCAGTGCCCAGGCTTTTAACACAGGAGAGTGAAGAAAGTTACCCTGTGGGTGAAAATGTGTTTTTGTGTCCTTGATAGAATGTTGCTTGCAGGGGTCTGTTGGTGGAGTTGTATATTACAGGAGGTCTTTCAGGTTGCAAATTTCATAAACAGCAAAGTCATTAAACAGGATTTTTAGTCAGGTGTACTCTAATACTGCTTTGACTACAAGCATTTGCCTTATCATTTTGTGGTCAGATAACTGTCACAAGGTAGTGTTTTTTTTTTTTTCTTTTTGCATTAATCCATGATCACACAGTGATTGGCCTAGAAGAGAAGTTGGTGGCTTCCAAAGGAAAGCCGCAATTGTGTTAGAGGGATTGAAGATCATAACCCTCTCAACATTAAACTTGCTTTTAGAAGAATTTTCTGATGTAAAAAATGTTATAATTGAATATTCGGAACACTTTCTACAAACTTTGACCATTATATCCCAGAGGATGTGACTTTAAATATAGCTGGGTTCCAGGCCTATATTCATCGATCCATCAAGGATGCTGTATGAGTGGAGAAGAATATGTCAACCATTTCTTTACACAAGGATATTCTAGAAGGAGTTCTGGAATTTCATGTTTGTAAATTCGATATTGATTTGTCATGATGTGTTGTGGTGTGGAATGAGCTACCAAATAAATGCACATGCTCTGAACATTTTTTTAAGAGAATATTCTGGAACATAACATTTTCCATCTTTCGATCTAGTATTAGGTTTATTGAGGCACTTTTGCGAGTATTGCAGCTCCGAACCTTTCCATCGCTTCAAACATGGCTCAGAGTTTCAAAGGTCCTCTCAAATTGTTTCTTCTTCTTCTATAAACTAGATTTTTTTTTTTTTACCAATCCTGCGCGAGATCGTTGTTTCAACACGTTTACTGCGAATTCTGCACCGTTCTACTAATTCGGTTATTTCGGAAACCTCTTATTTCTGTTGTAATAAATTTTTGAACGCTCAGCTAGGGCGTATTTCGAACATGTTTGTAGTTTGTGGGAACAGTCCATACCGTTTCGGATTCAGCATTGCTGTCCGCATTCAAACACGAGTTCAAAACTCTTCCTCTAGCTGCAAGTTATTTATTACGTCACAACCCGAAGTAGGGATATTTAACATTCGCAGTTGATTTCGTAAATCATAAATACTGTAGATGACATTACGTTTCGTAAACGAATGCTTCTTTAAAAATACTGTGCGTATGACTTCTACCCACATTAATAATATAAGAATGCCAACTTCATCTGTTTATCCGCACAGTAGTATTTTCAGTATGTTGGTAATCGACATTTCGTGTTAGTGATGTTGAAGGTGTGGTAGTGTGTTGTGCGATTTGTGGGTCGGTGTAAGTCGTGGTATAATAAGTTTTGTAAATTTATGTTTCACTTGCAAAGGTTCACATTGTCGAGAAAATGTGCGTAATGTAATCAACCTAGTTATATGTAGGTACGGTCAGTATTCGTGCCCCTGAGTTTTTAGTTCATTTTAAAGTTGGGTTAACGTATTTTGCTGCATTGACCGGAATAAATAATTTATTTAATAATTTATATGTTTTTATGCAATGTAACATTACTTAATTGATTTACATAACAGGATGTAATGAAGACTGAAGTCTTTACGACGTCTATCATATGTACCACATATGACTACGTTTCCTAATAGCCATTTGCCAATATGTTGCGAAGGTGTTCCGTCATTAAGTTGTAGAATGTCATCATCATTTCATTATAAGAATGGTAGCCCACATTTTGGCTTCAGCTGAATCTGAAAATTGGTGGAGTCTTGTAGGTCATATTATATTCGTTAGTACATCATAATTTGTGAAGTTCTGATTGTGAGGAAGTTAGGCGAATCCGTGTAAAAAAAAAGTCTGGAAAACTTAGAGAACAATCTGTATGCAGACACCAGCGTATTATCCAGATATTTTTAAAGCTGAGAACCATGGGGGGGGGGGGCTCTTTGGAGGCTTGATTTACATGATATCATGGTTAGCAGTACAGCTTTTTTAAAAATCAATTATAATGCAAAGGTGGATTGTAAGAGATGGAACAGCTCATTCAATATAATGACTGGGCTATAGGCTGGACAACCCAGGGTTTTATTCCTGGTATGTGCAGTTCTTTTTCTTCATCTTTCAGCTGCTCAGCACATTGCCTGCCTCTATAGAATTGGTACAAGGGTTCTGTCCCAAGGAGTAAAGTGACTGGGGCTTGAGGCTAACTTTTGGCCGTCCAGTGCTGAGATTGAAAATGTATGGAGTTGTACTGCCACTCACCCATGTGTTTGTGTGGTGTGCTAAATTAAGAACAGAGGCAACTGAGTCTTTTTAAGATGTTGATTATAATCTGTCAATGCTGGCTTATGGAAGATGTCACAGTATTTCATAGACATTTTTGTAAGTGGCATATGTCAGTGGTAATGAAGCTGTGTGTGGCATGTACCACAGGCTTTGTAGCACTACTCATTACAGCATAGCTGGTTGTTCTGATGAAGTCCCTTGTTCCTTAAATTGTCCAATTTGAAGGTGCTGCTGTTAGGATTTTATACAGTAGTTTATGAAAGCTGATGGTTGAGATTTATCTGTCAGTATTTCCAACAGTTTGTAAAATATTTGTGTCAAAACTGGGCTTGGTTTCCTTTTCTCAATTATGCCTAACCTTTTAAAGATGAAACATGCATGTCTTATATAAGGACTAAATCTGTACCTCACAGTAAACAGTCTCAACCATGGTTATACAAAACCAATTTCTTAGTATTATACAGTTAAAAGTGACTGTCTGTTCTGAGATTATACACAACACATAAATGCAATGGGAGCACCATGTAGAATTTTTTAATGTTAAACCTGATAGTGTATAAAGTAATTGCTAGGCTTTAAACAGTTAATGATTATGAGATCTAGGTTACTTTTGAGTGGGTTAGTTAAATACTATTTCTGTATATTAATGATACTTCTTGAAGAGCCTTTTTTGCTGAAGACACTTTTTCCTCTTGCTATGAGTGACTCAATCAGCTGTAAATTGTGATTTTTAGTCATATTTACTCTCGGTTGAATCACTACCATTGTTAATTTCTTCAGTATGTAATTTGTGAAAACACTTGAAGAAGTGTTTAAAACTATGTATGAACTGAAGTGATGCTCTGTTACCATTGCTTTTCAACTTTGCTTTAGAGTATGCCATTAGGAGGGTTCAGGTAAACCAGGATGGCTTGAACTTAAATGGTACATCTCAGCTTCTAATGTACTGGGAGGAAGTGTACATACTATTCAGGAAAACGCAGAACTTTTGGTAGTGGCTGGTAGGGAGATTGACTAGAAGTAAATGCTAATAAATCTAAGTACATGGTCATGTCTCGAGATCAGAATGCAGAATGAAGTCACAGTATAAAAATTGACATTAGTTCCCTTGAAAGGGTGGAAGAGTTCAAATATTTGGGAGCAAATTTAAAACATCAAAATTCTATTCAGGAAGAAATTGAGAGCAGATTGAAGCCAGGGAATGCTTGCTATCATTTGGTGCAGAATCTTTTGTCTACCAGATTGCTATCCAGAAATTTAAAGATTAAGGTATAAAAAAGGTAAAGCAGTCCCGTTACAGGCCTGGACAGGCCCAGAGGGTTCCAGGAAGTTAAAGTTCCTAGATTTCGTGACAACGGCACAGGATGGTGGTAAGGTTGTCAGCCTTACGCACCGGCCGTTTTTTACCCCCAGGAAATAGTCCTGGTACTCATTTCTGTTAGAGGCTGAGTCGACCCCAGGGCCATAGTGCGATCGGAAGGATTTTCACCAGCTGGGATCGAACCAGCGACCTTCCGATTTGTAGCACAGCACCTTAACCACTGTGCTACCATGGTCCCCAAAGATTAAGTTATACAGTACTATAATTTTGCGTGTTGTTTTGTATGGGTGTGAAACTTGGTCGCTCACATTGAGGGAGGAATGTAGACTGAGGGTGTTTGAGAATAGGGTGTTGAGAAGAATGTGTGGGCCTAACAGGGCAAGGTAACAAAGGAGTGGAGAAAACTACATAATGAAGAGCTTAGTGATCTGTACTCCTCACCAATATTGTTCGGGTGATAAAATCGAGAAGAATGAGATGGGTGGGGCATGTGACATGTATGGGGGAGAGGAGACGCATATACAGGGTTTTGGTGGGGAAACCTGAGGGAAAGAGACCACTTGGGAGACCCAGGCATAGATGGGAGGATAATATTAAGATATTAAGATTCAGGAAGTGGGATGTGGGGGTATAGACTGGATCAAGCTGGCTCAGGGTAGGGACAGGTGGTGGGCTTTCGTGAATGTGGTAATGAACCTCCAGGTTCCATAAAATGTGGAGAATATCTTGACTAGCTGACAACTGGTTAGCTTCTCAAGAAGGACTTTGTTCCATGGAGTAAGTAAATATGAACTGAAGTGAAGGTTGTCTGTAAAGCACTGGTTCTCAGACCTTGTTGTCCATCACCCAGAACTGTAAATGACAATGGCATTGTGACTTGGTACCACATTTAAGCCTTCAAGTTGGCTTGACCACTGGGGAGTTTACAACCTACCAGAAGACTGTCATGACCTTGGGTTTGAGAATCTCTGCTCTAAAGTGACTGATGCCTTTCAGTGTTTTGTATGAACCTTCCATATGTCAAAACAAATGCTGCTTACTTCCTTCTCAGAATATTTTAAAATTAACTAGTTAGTGATACAGACAATGTCTGCAGCACTGTGGCACATTACACTCACCTTGCTGAATATACTAAGGCATTGGCCATTTACATACTTAAGTAAGCTTAAGCAGTTTGTGCTGTTTAAAAAAGAAGCATTGCGTGCTTATTGGTGACTGAATATGTGAAATACATTGTTTCTGAGAAAGAAATCTTGGGTTTGAAGAAGACATATTTGGTGACTCCAACAAGCTGGAACATCACAGGCGTCAGTGGTGAATGACACAACATGTAATATTTTGTTGTACTGTGAATGCTTGAAGCACCATTGTGATGTTGTTTGTCATTCCACTGTTTTATGTGTCTGTGTAGACTGTGCTACATGATCAGTTTCCAGGTAAGTAGACAGGAAGAGGCAGGCCTTTTCCTTGGCCTCCGAGAGGTCTTGATTGAATACCACCTGTATTTTTCTGTGGGTTTGTGTGAAGGACATTATGTGTGCCAGCTCTGTCATAACTCAGTCACTGGCTTCTCACCATGAAGGTCTGGGTTCATATCCAGGGATAATGAATTGATAAGGATTTGTACAGAATGGTGGTGACAGTAGCATTGTTGACACCCGTATTTCTAAGGCAAGTGTGGGTATGGACTGAGCTTGAATATTGTTTTGAGATTTGCAGGACTGCGTATGGAGGCCATATTGATTTTTACTGATTCATGGTCATCTGAGAAATATGTGATGTTATCAATTTGTTGTATTGTTTGATTAATTTTTCTTATCCGCACAATTGTGTAAAATATTACTTCACAAATCCTGAATTTATTTCTGGACTGTCTGTGCCAGGAGTTGGAATAGTGTAGTCAGTATAGTGACTAGACTCTGGGCTGGACAGCAGAGAAATTATGGTCTCACATTTCCAAGTGTTTACACTGCATCTGAGGCCCACCTGGTCAGGTGTTCAGTGGGTACAGGGTTTAATTACCTGTGTTGTGAAGCTAACACCTTGCCTACATCCACTTCCGCATATGCCTTTGTGACATGCACAGCGACAATGTAACTTCATTTTATGCTTACAAAGTTCACGTGCCTTAAGCATTGTGCAGTATTTAGTGAGACTGATCATGTCCAACATGTCAGACACATGACCATACTTTGGTGCTGGGGTTTAAATTTTAACTACTAGAGTACACTCTTGTGGTATGGTGCACAGAGGGATAATGCAATAAAATTTTTTCTCACTAGGTGGCTGCAGACTCAGTACATTTCTTCTGCAACTTTTACAAACAGACTTAATCTTTTAGCAACTCGCTTGCTGATGAACTTAGTATCGGCTGTATTGCAGTACTGAACTGGTGCTAAAATATAAGGTAATAGGTAGCCTACTGAAAAATTTCATAAAACAGTAATTCTGCATTATTAGCATTGCTGTGAAATGTTCCATACTGGATAGTAATTGGGAAATATAACTGGATATTACAGCAATTCATATACAAAAAATTACTAATTTGTGTGTTGATTTCTGTGTAGTTCATTTCTGGGGATGTTACACTTCAGGAAAAGTTAATAGGCATGTGCAGTTAGTTATGGAAACTCTTGGTTTCAAGTGTGATTGTGTTTTTGATCAGTGTCTAGAATGCTATTCTTGAAATCATAGATGGACTTCAGAATTTGTTATGTTGATGTGAAATGCATTGGGGCATTGTAATATTGCTTTCAGCAGCCATTGTAAAATCAGGCAATGGAAGTGCCTTTACATACAATTGTGATTTGGTATGCAAGGAACATACAATTTCATCGTGCAGTAACTTGTCATTTTCATTTTACAAGTGAGTACTTACAGTGCTAGAAATGAAGGTTTGAACCACTCTTTATTCTGTTGTGTATGGATATTTGAAGTTGAGTCTTCCATGTGGTTAGTGCTGGTCTGAACTAGGAATTTTTCTTAGATGGAGGATATCTGCAGCTGCTAACAGTAATTTGAATGAAGGTGCCAACAGCAGATGTACAGTTTGACAGCCCTTTTTCTTCAGAAGGAATTTCAAAATGTGTCTTGTAACTTGTGTCATTTAGTGCTCAAGCAATAGACAAGACATTTACCCAACAGTTAACAGTGCTGTGCAACCACTGTGTTCCCACATGAGCTCTTGCAAGAGATGTTTTCAGACAGTATACTATACAACACCATATCATTTACCATGTCCATTCATTCTTGAGGAAGCAGTAAGACAGTCTTTCCTTGTATCCTCCCACACATCTTCTCTACATATCTATAGTTTCTGGGGATGCAAAGCAAAGTCCTGAACTGTAGGTGAACATTGCCCACATACAATTACTTCGAATTCCATATCTAGCTTTTTAACCATCTCAGTGGTATTCCCAGACTTTCCAGTGACATTTTTGGTTCCTGCATATCTTGGACAGTCTTTGGACTCAGTGCAGTGCTGTGTCCATTATATTCCATTGTTTCTTTAGGTTTATACATATTTCTTGTATTTCACAGAAGATTACATACAGCACCATGTGGGAATCTGTCATGGCTTTTTGGATGCAGTAACAAGCAGTACATGGAGGTGAGTGGTGAGGTTCATGCCGTAGCTGCTTTATGCCCAAGGAAAGTGACACACTACACATTACCCAGGAGGCTAGGTGGGCCCACAGAGCTAGTCTTGATGCTTGTGAGAAAAGAAAATCTCTTTTACATGATGGAAATAAGACTGATTCCAAGGTTGTCCAGCCTGAAGCATAATCATTGTACTGTTATTATATCTTCCTGTCATTTCGTTTGGAACACAAATTGAATTCCAGTTCACCACTGGAGGGTTTAATAGAGATCTGCAAATACTGTGACAGCCATGAACACAGTTACATAAACAGTTTTAAAGTGCCATGTATTAGGATGGCAGTTTGATAACAGTTTTGAGGTTATCAGTGGTGAATACAATGGCTGTAGTCCTCTGCAATGTGATGCTTGTACGTTGGTAGATAGGGAGAAACATTTCAGAGGACCTTGTCGCATCTGCCTGCAGTGAAGAAGAGGGACACAACAGGTTGCTCTGAAACATTGGTATCTATCCACCACTCTACACACTGTGACAAGGCAGAGGACTGTAATTTAAATTTTATTATATTTGCATATTTTACTGTATTAACTTTGGCATTTGTGACTTGCTGTGATCTTTTCTTTGTAGTAAACTATGGAATCAAAGGAATAAGCCATGGAAACAGAACAGGTATTTGTGGTTGTTGCCTGAGAAAAATTGATGAAACAGTATGTACTTAACATATTTGGCCTTCAGGGTAGTTGAACATTTGGCAGCTTTGCTTTTCTGTTACATTGCATGGACCAGTTTTTGTAGTGTTGCATGAGAATTTTTATTCATGGATCTGGGCCAGAGCAAAGAGCTGTCTCTAGATTTTTAACTCTACAGTGAGTAATATTGACCATTTGGTTAAAAGTTTTGGTGAAGTAATTACATAGTTCTTTATCTTTGTTGTTGCTTGGTATCCTGATTTGCCAAATGTGCATTAGTGTAGACATATTTACATATCTTTTCCCAATAAATTTTTATGTATAGTTGGTGGTCATGTGTATGCATCAGTATTGTAACTTTGTAATTAATTACTTTTAATCTTTGTCTTATTATTAGTTCTTACACTTCATATTAAAAGTCTGCTGTGACATATGAGAGCTGTTGGCTGTATTTTGTTATAAATACATAACTTGTTCCTTAATATTATGGTAGAATTCTTTTACTGTGGCACCCACAGGACAGGTATCATATTATCAAATGTTCCAGGCTCTCAGACAGTACCTATCCTGACCTATGTCCTCACAGATAACTTTTTGTTACCACTCCTATACTTGGGCTGTACAACTAATCAGGGGAGTATTCCATTTGGGTATCTACTTCAGCTGTTCATTTAGGGTCATCAGGGTCCTGTTCTGTGTCTTTTGGTGTCCTTTCATTTTATACAAGAGATGCTGAAGGACCAGAAGACTGGATCAGGGAGAGGGCTTAATAACTGAAGAAGTTAATGGAGTGGAAAGCAAGGGGTAAGGAGATACCACAACAGTTGATGTAGAGACATTCATGGAGGCCTTTTTGGAGGACTTCTGGTCTTGGAACTGTTTTCCTCAACTGCTGAAATACCAGAATTTCTGGAATATTAGCATCTTGGTTAAAGGAATTCTACTGCAATTTATAGTGGCTTCATAACTTTTCATGCTGCCTTCATGAATTGGTAGACCATGTAACCTGTCTGTGTACTGTGTTTGTTGTGGCTGAATGTACCCTAAAGAGTCATGACACATGGGGCATAGACATCTTTTAGGAAATATATACAAAAACTGGTAGACACATTTTGTGTAAGTTTATGTTGTGTTTCATTTTCAGACTTGTTTTGAGAGCAGCAAAAAGATTCAGCAAAACAAACCTTCACCACAACAAACTCAAAAGAAGAAATCATTGACTCAGAGTCAGCCATGTGTTGGTGATGTATCTAGGAACACTAAACTCCAGCAATCAAAAGGGGGTGGCAGAGTGACTGTGCCAAAGGAGGGGTCAAAAGGATATTTACCAGTATTATCAACAAAGAAAGGTAAAGACAAAACAGAGAATAATCAAAGTGTAAGTAAAGAAGGCCGTAATGAAGATGAACGCAAGAAGCATAGTGGAAAGAAGAATAAGAAGTCTGTGGATGTAGCACAGAAACAAAGTACTGCTCTGTTGGCAGAGAAGGCAGAAGATACTGAGCAGAAATCAGAAAACATAGCGAGAGAAGCTAGTAGTAGAATAGGACATTTGGATCAAAAAGTTGTGTTAGGAAATCATTCTGATCCAACAGGAGAAAAACGGATAGTGCTGAATGAAGAAATAATTTTGAAGACTGACACAGACATAAGTAGATCAAAAAAGCGAAGAATTAGAAAGAGAAGAATATTGCAGTCTCGTGGTATAAACATTGACAACTCTGTAAACACAACAGAAAACAAAAGTACAACCAGAAGGAAGAAGAAGAAGAAAAAGAAAAAGAAATCAAAATATGCTACAGACAGCGATATTCTGAGAGAAGAGTCCCTGCGTGAAGACTGTACAGCAGTGAAGTTGGTGGGCAGCAGAACTAAGGAAATTATTTGTGATATAGTAGCAAAGAAAGAGGCTCTGAGAAGGTGTGCAGATACTGTTGCTTTTACCTCAAATCTAAATGATACTTATCCTATTAAATCACCAGAACAGGTCACCAAGGTAAAGGAAACAGAATTAGGGAAGAATATTTTTGCACATACTGTAGGAGAAGTGAAGGCAGGGATTGTTGTAACAGACAGTAGTGCCACAGAGAAGGATCATTTTACATGTGAGGACTTAAAGTTCAGTTCAGTCTCTGATAGCAAGATTCCTTCAGAGGATATATCACTTCAGTTCCTCAGTGACAAGGAAGAACCATCCACTTCAGGAAGAGGTGACCTTGTCAATTTCCTCTCCCATAACAATGTTGAGGGACTTTTCTGTAGTGCTCTGCTGAATGATGTAACATTGTCATCCCGCTGCTCAGAAAAGGAAGTGAGAAACTTCTTCAATACATATGGTACATTCTCTGAAAGAGGAAGAACACAGTTTGCAGCAGTTGAGAAACTCTTAGGCTCCAGCAGTGAGGACACCGAAGATGGGGGAACATCACAGTATTTTGAACCAGTGCTGAGTAAAGACACCTCTCCCCAAAATTCATGCACTGTTGTGAACAAAGATTGCAATCTTAATTCATGTACTTCATCTTTAACTTTGGTCACGTCTCCAAGGTGTGAATATTTTTCATTGGAAAATGTTAAGCATAATGTTGATGGTGGTAAACAAGGCACTGCATCCTCTACAGGGAATTCAGAAAATGACTCCCCTTACAAACAAGCAGTTACAGGCTTGAATCGTATAGATTCAGTAGGGAATAGTTTGGTATTCAAAGGAGGTTTCTGCAGAGGACCAATTTATACAAGTCCTACTGTTGAGAACAGAGTAACAAGTAGTGTTAACAGTAATCAGATCCTAAATGGTGCACACAGAGTTTTTGTGCCATATGCATATGAATCCTGTGATATAACGCAACAAAATAAGTTTGGTTGCTGTGATGACCGAAGTGTGCAAATACTTGACTCGGAACTTGTGGATAGTGATAATGGTGTATCAGTGAAACACCAGTTCCTTCCAGGAGCAGAAACAAAGCTTCCTGAAGTTTGCAATCTGTCAGAACAAAGTTTTACATTCAGCGTTGGGCAACAACTGGAAGATGCATGCCAAGAACAAGACCATAATTATTCAAGAATTTTGAATGTCAATACTGTAGAATGTCAGGTCAATTTTGTAGGTAAAGGTGATATTGTGAGTGAATGTACAGCAGATGAAGAGAAGACTGTTCCTGAATCTCATTTTCTTGTAAACAGTGAGTATTCGAAGGAGGAAACATCTGCATGCACTAGACTGAGCAATGACATTTGTACTGCACCAGAGAAAGGGGATGGTGAAACGCACCGGGAGCAAACTGAAAGGAATTCTGATGTAGAAAGGTGCAAGTGGATTGGTTTCGTATCTGAATGTGGTGAGGATATTCAGGAGACTGTTTTTGAGGCTAACAAGACTGTAAAAAGTGTAATTCCTTTAAAAACTATAGAAGGAGAAAAATCTGTTACTTCCTCTAACATTTGCCCTGCTGAAGTACCTAATCTGTACTGTGAAAGTAATACAAGGAATGAACCTGTATGTGGTGACTTTCATGCCGATTCTAATAGTAAAGGGCAGGAAACAGTATCAGGGTGTGGCAGTGTAGCAGAACTTTCAGATTCTGAATGTGCTAAGTTTAGTCTTGTTGCATCATCACAAGATATAGGCATCATGAATCCTTCATCAAAAAAACCTGTAGAAAGTTCTAATGTCCACAGGCAGGAAAAGAGTAGGGAGGAAATATTGGCAGCACGTGAGGCAAAGAAAGCGGCAAAATTGGTTAGGAATAAAAATAAATTGGTGCCTGCATCTGATGGTGTTGCAGCTGCCAAGACGCAGGCTACAGCTGGCTGTAGCAAAAGCATACAACAGCCAAAGTGCGCCACTAATGCAGGAAAACATGAAATTCAGCATCTGACAGAGGCTGAGTCACTTTCTACGAACACAGTTCAAGGGCCAGGCATGAAGAATCTTCATAGTCCTTTGAGAGATACAAGTCAAGAAAAGTCAAAGACTGAGAACAAGATGCCTATTAAGAAAACAGAACTGGAGAGTATGAAAGGTGAAGTTCCAGAAGTAGAGAACATAGTTGCCACTGGTGGCATGAAGGAAGAAGACACAAGTAGAACAACTCAGATAGTGGGAGAGGAAGTAAAAGAGACTGACTGTGGGCCGCAGTCCCTGACAGGATTATTGACCAAAAAGAGTAAGGCAGAGCTACGAACAGAAAGGAGGGCAAAACAGGTAAATAGTTTGGAATAATCCAGAGGGAAAATAGAACCTAAGAAATTTTAGGTTTCGCAGGTGGTGAGTACTGTGAAGATATGATATTCTTGGGTGTGATACTGTGTAGTCTATGTAGACAAGTACTAGCATTTTGGAGGAATCTTACCACCCCTGTCTCAGAGAGGGGCAGCAGGTTGTTCCAAAACATTGGTACCTATCAGAATCAGCATCAAAAGTAATGGATTAAATAAGGTAGAAAGCGTGGTGTGGTTGGGGTGATCCTCATTGTTAGGGCAGTGTGACCTCACTTACTGCAAAGTGCTGTGTAACAGTTAAGGAAACTACCCAAGGCTAAGCAGTAAACTAACCTGCATCATTGCTCTGTACATTAAACAAGTGGACTTGGCCATGCACATGACTGTTCCCATGAAAATAAAAAAATGTTTCTGAGTATACAGTGCATGGTCTTACTGGACTGCACAGCATCACGTACTACTCCTAGAACCTAAGAATTTTGGATTATGAATTGTGTTAATAAAATCAGTTCATAAACTTATTGCAGAAGCAGTTTATAACTTTTGTATTTATTGATATTACAACAACTGCTGGATTATTTTGTTTGAGTGCCATGTGAGGGTGATATATATTGTTTATTGTAAACTAGTGGAAACTTTTGGTTTGGGGGGGGGGGGGG
>Ga0123354_10003395_pt1 | contig 21955 bp, 11 predicted proteins | sample TergutLab28metaG_2_FD_97872 | JGI IMG/M metagenome (GOLD analysis project Ga0123354, IMG submission 97872) | Labiotermes labralis P4 segment gut microbial communities from Petit-Saut dam, French Guiana - Lab288 P4 | ecosystem: Host-associated > Arthropoda: Insects > Digestive system > Gut ... | reverse complement strand
ATTATATATTGCTCAACATGTTTCAGACGTTAATACGTCCATCTTCAGGAGCTATTAACGTCTGAAACATGTTGAGCAATATATAATAAAGCAAGTGTCATCTAGTTGGTCAACCTTTATTCAAATATCAAGATGATGCACGGTCCAATACGCATAAGGTGCATTAATATATTGATATACTGTAGACTTTCTCATGTAAAATGCATTTTATTAAGTGACCACATTAAAATATAGGCATGTAATGTCATTATTTTGAGGGGATCAGTTTAAACTGAATGCACTGTACATTTGGTAGAATCCTTTAATATGAACTGTAACTGTTATCAAGTCCCTTAGTTGCAGTGCAAAACATGTATCAGAATTCCCACTATTCCAGCTGAATTTTCTCTCACAAGGGTCAAGGTTTCAGGACTAAAAATCTGGACATTGGGTTAATTAATGATACGCTGGTAATCATTGGCACCCGCTCATATCTAAACAAGCAAGCCTGAGTGGAATTCATAAAACTACTTTCCTACCAGAATTAAGTATACATGTGAATCAACACTAGAAATGTTTTAAAAATGTGATGTTTGCTACTAGCATACCCATACAAAAAATCTGCTTTCAACACTTTTTGTTTACTCTGTATACTGGCAGAGGCACCAGACTCAATGTTGCGTTTTCCTTAAGTGTGATAACAAGTGCCTGGTTCAGGTTTGCTTGTATGCTGTTAGCAAAACGCCTTGGTTGGGCTTTCCCCAACCATAACTCATAAAGCCTACTTCCCACTTCACAAGTCTGTGTATCTGCCTTGTTTTTTATTCCAAACTGTAGGAACCTGAAAACATGTGGTGTTGTAGTATGCTCAAATGGCATAATGCTCATACAAAGTTTCATAAAAATCAACTGGTTCAAAGGTCAAAATGGCACACACACACACATATACATGATTAAACATGCGTAATTTCCTTTTATGGATAGCAAGCTGGCTGTAGTGTATTGGTAATAGTGTGTAACCTAACCATTCACTTACAGGCTTGATCCACTCTGCTTACTCAACTGTGTCAAAAGTATTGGTCCAGCCAAAAGATGAAGGTGAGAGCAATGTTCATCATAGTGGCAGATTAACTCAATAGAGTGGCTCAAGCTGAGGCCAATTTGAAATTTATCACAGGTCATGAAATCCCAAGAACAGTAGTCACTTGCCTTGCTGCTAAATTCATGGAATACATTTGCTGCTGTTCAGATACACATTTGTCTGCAAATCTATGTTCATCATGTTGATTTTCCCATAAGCTGATGGTAACTGTGCAGGCAGTTATTTTCATACACTGTCCAGTATTCACAGCATGTATATTTCATATATCTGAACCTTTTACTCCTTATGCATCACAATTAATTACAATTAATGTTGCTCCTGTGTGAAAGCATCACACTATGAAGGTGTAGAGCAGACTGAAGTACAGTTCCAATTATTCTAGACATTTACATGAGAAAAGGTCAGTTGTCAGCTTCATGCCCAGACCACTTGACCCAAAAAAGTGCTCCCAATGCCTATTGTATAGGAGGCTGGGCAAGGTACAAGAGATATTTCAGACAAAAATACCTGCCCGTGCCCAGAATAAAACTATATTATGTAGTCCAAGGCCAGTTACTTTATTGACTGAACTCTGTACTTTACATCCTTAATTTCTTTAAGACTTATATTTTTCATATTCGTGGTATCTGATAATATAAACCACATTAACAAATATAAAAATTATACTGGGAATGGGAAGCTTACATGATGAGCACACTGAAGGTTATATGTTACTATTACATAAAAATCTTCTGTAGTGTCTCACCAAAGTCAGTAAAAATTAATAATAAACTGAAGTTTTGAAGTGCGTAATTGGAGCAAACTATAAAGAGATAACTTAAAAAACACTCTCTCTTGAGAATGTAACATTCTGTAAGCAGCTGCATCATTAATATCAAACAATTCATACTCTTGATAAATTCATAATCCAGTGTAAATAATGTAACTGTAAAAGAAAGCAAAGGGAATGTAAACTAATAAACAGGACTAAACAGATGTGAGATGCACAGAAGTAGGTTGTGATTTTGAAACAATAAAATTAAATTCTGATAAATAAGACATGCTTAAAATGTGCCACTTAGTACATTCCTACATAACTTAAAAGTAAATTACAGAGGAAATAAGAGAAGACTGTTAGTGTTTTGTAGATACAATGTTTGAAGGTAGTATGATCTTTCGAAAACGTGTAGTATGTACTACGATGTGAAATTCACCTACTACAAACACCTGCTGTATGAGAATGAAGCTTAGAGTATTATTTACAGGAAACTCATTTGACCTGCAGACAGCCAGCCAATACTTCTTTTGAAACATTTGCAGTCAATGACAGTATCAGACAAAACAAAATTTGTATGGTTTGACATAAATTATCACTGTCATCATTGCCACTGCCACCAATTATAACAGCCGCAGAAGTTAAGGGAGACCAGTGGCATATAGAGAATGTATAGTGACCAAGTGAGATTTTGTTAAATGGATAAGAGATTCAAGTTCTGTTTCTGGCACTCAAGTTACTACAAACAGCAAGGCAGTAGTGGTCAAAAATGAATGTGTACTCACTCTTAGTAACCTGCATTCATCATCCCTCACATCCATGAAAACACTAAAACAGAACCTCTTTACACTAGTCATAAAGACGTCCCTCGATTATTTGGCTGCTGTGTACATGAATGAAAAGACCACATGTCACAAATACCTGAATGAGTATCCCCTTATAAACCAATACAACCGTGACACAGAATGATGTTAAAAATGGACTGATCAATTTCAGGACTGAAATAAATCTAATGAGTACTGTTATATGAAATATAGATAGGTCATTATTTTAGTTTTTAAAATATCTTGACCGAACCAATATTTCATGATATACACATATATATTAAAGTTATGTAAGTCCAGGACAGGGTGCAGTGGCTTCTTTTCAAACACACTGATGAGTTTATGTCCTACAACTACGGGCTTTTTATGATTAACTGAATAACTTCATAAGAAAGATGCTGTACCACTGAGTCAGTTACAGCCTATGTAGTGGCAGCCTAGCCACCAGTTATTCACAGATATTCACATCTTGGGCCTCTGCTAAGCATTTACATAAAAATCTCATGATAACATTATGCTACTGGAGGACAGGCAGTCATTGCAAGTTTCCAAGCATGCCAGCAACAAATGTCAGCTCCCTAATAATGTATTTTTTCTTTCAGTTACTCATAAACTGTAACCAACCTTCTGGGCGCCTGAAAGCTACTATTTTCTCGACATATTCTAAGAGCAAATGAATAATGTGATGGTAAGTTACATACTATTGTCAAGGTGTTCATTTAAAAACCTTTTTTCAAAATCTGTTTTCCTTAGCTGTCCACACTTTAAAACACAAGTTTACTTGCAAAGGACTAAATAATTAAACACTGGTATCCTTTTTCTACAATTTAACTGTCAAGCCATCATCAGGTCTACAGTGTTGTTATTTTGTATAGTCTTTACTCAAGAAATTGGTATTTGATATATTTAACTGGTAGTACAGTACACATTTACACACAAACAGTACATAGAACAACACAATTAATAACTTTGGTTGGAAGGCTTTCTGGGATTCAAACCCAGAGTGGTCAAACTAAGATTAACGATGAACTAACTGCGTAAAAATTATCGCCTAATGGGACCAGTGGTATATATAATAACATAAAATATTTAAAATTCTGAGTGCATTCAATTTAATATAACTGTGTATTGCAAACGTAATGAATTGTGAAATTCTGTGAACTCTTAAGTGCACAATATATTTCTGACATGTGGAGAATTAACCTACACACCAATCAGTGGTTAATCTTGAAAGACAGAATAATGTCTTTCCTGTTCCGTCACAATGAGATGCTGTAAATAAAAATGTATACTGAGGAAGCTTCGAAAATTAAGAGGAAAACTTCTGAGATGACAGTTCATCAAAATGGTGCTCCTCTTTGGTACAATGCTAGGGCGTTCTCATGAAGAAGCGCCTAATTTGTGTGTGCCAGTATTCATTCCCTGAATGAGACAGGATGTTAAAAACCGTTTCATGGATTGCAAAAAATGTTACTTTTGTTCAGGATTTCAGTTTCCATGGTACTTCCTCCCAACATATTTGTTAAGTATTTCCATCTACTTTGTTATACATTTACTTGTAATAAAACTGTGTTACAAGTGGCAAAGCATTTAAGTAAGATCCATAATGTCAACAACAGATGCAATAAGTAATGCTGTTTGATCTTATTCTATAACATTTTCCTAGTCATATACCTATTTTAATATGCTGTACCATGCAAACAAAATATAAAGTATTATTACTTACTTCATTATTATCTATTTTGAATTATTAACATGGTGAAGTCCACACAAAGTGTATGCTCCCCATATTTTCACTTCAGATGTGACAGACACCATTACTGTTTGCAAACCCAGTAATTAAAAATGTCACTAACAGGAAAGCTGCATTTTATTGACTAAACTCTGGCACATACCACAGCAGTACCAGAGGCATCAGTTCTTCTGGAATATGGCACTATTGGAAGCATCCAAGGAAACTGAAGTCTTACAGCACTGTAGTTCCATACTTCCAAACATGTTGAACTATATGATAATTAACGTGAAGTCAGATCAAAGATGATGGACTGCAGTTTGCTCATTCCAGCAAGGTACATATTATTTGCAGACAGTGATCTGGATGCAAATAACTGTGACAACATTGAAACGAATGGTAGTCATCTTAACCTTTAAATGACCTACATTCACATATGTGAATGCACACAAAAAAACAACCCCAGAAATTAATTTTATACATTTAGGCAACAAGAAACTTTTCTGTAGTTTTAAGACATGCTGCCTCATCTCGCTTTTATTTCCTCAAAATGCTGTTTATTTCGTACCTTTATCTTTTTCTGTGGAAATAATACATTTTTCATAAACCATGTGTTAAATTTAAATACCAGCATGGTCACTTAAAGGTTATTAAGAATGATATGGTTATAAGCAAAATACTACTTGTTCCCACATCATGTGGTAAACAATGATTATATTTTAGTACCAAATAGTATGACCCAATAACTGTGCAACATTATTACTGTTTCATGGATAATACTCTGCACTCTCTTCGTGAAGTCATTCAGATATGTAGATACCTTTATTCTGTTGTTGTTGTTGATGTTATTGGTGGTGGTGGTGGTATGAAAAGTCATTTCTCTTCAAAAAAGTTTCTGGAAGCTGCAGCAAACCCTATCCAGTTTTCACAATTTTAATAAAATTGCATACCAACATCTTGTACTTTCCATACAAACATTGAAATACTTAAAACCAGCTAAGAGGTAAGTATAAAACAAATTCTAAACCAATGGGAAGAAATCAGCAATTATCCTGCAATGAATCTTGCTTTGAAATGGCAGTGTTTGAATAAGAGTTCTTTAAAGATCATTCAGGTACATTCAGAAGATTGATATTGAAAATACACTGGTAAAATTATGAGACGGTGATATCATTGACTTGAATGAATGAACAGTTAAAAGAGTACAATCATACACTAAATAATGAACCATGAACAGTGTTACATTTTTGACAACAAAAGTTACAAAAAACTCATTCAAGTATATGTGAGTTCACTAGTATTCAATGCTTTCAATTATATAACTATATATATATATATATCATACAATGGATTTTCGGTAGATTGAAACATAATTCGAATTAAATGCTTGGAAGGAAGAAATGAGATACATGTGTACAGTTTTTCTTGTAATTTACAACAGAAATAAAACTATTAAATAAATTGAGTCCAAGCTGTTTTACATACACTGTGCTTCCTCACTTATAACAGTGCAATTTAAAAGCTATGAAAACAATTTTTTACATGATTATTTCACATATTTCCTTTACTTGCACTCAGCTAGCAAAATATTGAAAATTTTTCATTTTCAATTCTGTTAAGAATGGGAAAACCAATGTCTGTAGCACTATCACGTTCTCTCAGGGCACAACATGCATGCTGGAACACATACTGCACACTTCATAGTATGACATTAACAGTGACAATTAAGCACAGTTTTATAATAGTAATATGCACAATTATTTTCCCATCCTAATTTACAGCCAAAAGTATCAACACTGTTGTCAAACAAGTAAATCTAAAATCAGTCTACTCCAAACCTCATTTTCTGGACACAATCCTGGCATGATCATCAAGTGGCTATCAGTTACCACAGATACACAGTTTCTGTGAACGGTTGCACATTTGCACTGCACTTCATTCCCACAACACTCATTGTTATCTATGATGAACTTTCACTGCCTTTATCACTGTTTCTATTCTTATTACTTCTTGACCCACTACTATAGGACCTACTGCTGCTGCTAGCAGGTCTGTCCCTGTTCCGTTCTCTCTCCCTCTGTTTCAGCTCTCTTGTTCGTTCACGCTGCTTCTCCTCAAATTCTTTAATATGCGAGTCCCACTCAGAACGAATAGTAGCATCATAACGAGATGACTTAATGTTACCATCTGAGGTCTGCAGCCCCCATCTTGTCCGATGAGGAGGTCCACTTCTTCCACCATGTGGTCTTAAATAGCCTCTCTGTAAATGAGGCCCTCCACCTCGACCACCAAATCTACCTCCTCCACCCCTTATGCCACCACGTGGATTGAATCTTCCTCGCATTGGGACTGGAACCTTCTTATCCCAAAGTTCTCTACCATGTCCACTGTTGGAAAATTCACGTTTCTCAGAATCAGGGATATCATCTTCCAAATCCTGAAACTTTCGCTTGTTTCTCAACATGGACGGGGCATCTCCCATGGGTTTCAGTGTTCCTTTTGCTGTAGTTCCTCCACTATATAGAACTTGGGTTGCTGACACATATGAAGAATTAAAACTGCCTCCTTGGGAGGGTGTAACATGTGGGGGTGGTCCCATGTTGTATGGTGCAGGCGGTGGGGCATTATAGTGATGGGGTGACATGTGGTATGGTACTGGATTAGGATGTCGAACAGAATAGTTGACATTTGGAGGGGGTATTTGGTGTGGTACAAGAGAGTGTATTGCATGTGGTGGTGAAAGAGTCTGAGAGGGAGGAGGTGCAGGTGTATATGAAGATGTGTAAGTTGGATATTCTTCATCTTCAAGTCCTGGAGGTAATGGCTGACCAGAAGGAAGAGATTTTGCAGAACTTGGTGAGGATTTTATCAGAGGTGGTAGCGATGGCAATGCAGCTGATGAAGGGGGTGCTGGGAAATTGTCTACTCCTGGAGGAAGTGGCTGTTGAAGGGTAGGATTCATCATTGCACTTTGTTTCTCTGCTGCAGCTGTTGCTAATTCCATCTCCATGGCTTTCTTAATCAAATCATCATCTGATAAGGAGCTCAATGTGGTTGCTGTTTTTGTCACGTCGGCCTGTTTTTGACGTGGATCCCTAGCTAGGTTTGTTTCTGTCTTTGTTAATGGGGGATGGACTACAGGTGTTGAAAGTGATAACAGAGCTGGAACAACAGATGAAGCTGAATTGAGGTTTACTGTTGTAGTTGCAGCAGAGACCGAAGTGTACGATCCTTGATCCAGTGCAGATACCTCATCCTCTTGAGTTATATAATTTAGGTCTTCATGTCCTACTTTTGTTCTTTCCAGATCACTTGTTGACCTGCCACTGGTATAATTCTGAACAATAGGATCCTCCTTAAGGTTGATTCCTTTACTAATCCCTGCTGTTGATGAAGAATTATCTGATTCGCGTTTCTTTATGCTGGCAAGAATTTCACTAAGATTTGATGGCAAAGATATGTTAGATGGTATGGCAGAAAGTACAGAAGTAGTGGGATCAGTTGGTGCACCAATAAATGGTATTGAGTCCGTTTGAGGTGGTGTAAATGATCGAGATGGGCTGTAAGCTTCATTTTCATCTTCAGTTCCTGCATCAGCATCAGACAAAGGGGCACATGCTTCAGCTCCAGATCCAATCATGTAGCTCTGCTTAACTGTAACCACCTGTCATGAAAAATAATTCACTCACAATTTATGTTGAAGTTACAAGAAAGTTAGCATCTAATACTTTCCACATTTTATTAAGATCTTTTGGGACTCAGCAGACACACACATCACACTGTATTCAGATATGTAAGCATGCATGCAAACATATACAGACACATAACAATTACTGCATTTTGTGCATGTTATTCTTCTTTAAAAATGTAACTGAGTTAAGAGAAGCAGTGAATTTACATATGGAAGAAAGAAATTATTTATTCCATTTGTATGTGAAAATTTCTCTGGCCATAAAAAAAGTGTACTACAAAACAAACTCAAAACAAAGTGCTAATGAAAACATGTCACATGAAAGTAAGTAGAAAACAGATGAAAAATGTAACAGGGAAGAAATATTTATTTAGTGCAGAAAGGTATGAATATGAAGAATGTCAACAGGCTAATGTGCTAACAGATCACAAGGTTGTTCTGAACTTTTATCACATGGCTGTCCGCATCACAGTGTATGCAGCATGCTGTTAGTCTGTTTTACTTTTGATTATAGTGACTGCTTAAACATTTAATAAATGTGAATAACATTATCAATATGAAACTTTAGTTAATCATGTAATAGTATGGAAGGCTAATCATACCTGCAATGATTCCACTCCAGTCACTCCAACTGCAGATGCACCAGCAGAATCACTTCCCACAATGGCACTACTGATACTCTGAATTTGTTGCTTCTGCTCTTCAATTTTTCGATTGAGTTCCTCCATTTTCCTCTGCAGTTCAGAAGAATTCTTTGGTGTAGAAAGCAAGTTATCTTCACTAGATTCCCCTATGTCATCATCCATTCCACCACCAGGACTATATGGTGCATCATCATCATCGTCGTCATCGTCATCATCATCATCATCATCATCATCATTATCATCACCATCCATAGACTGCACACTGAGTTTAGATGTAGCTGTAGGAATACTTGGAATCAAGTCTTCATCTCGTTTCTCTGAAACTTTTCCATCATGCCCTGTGTCTTGGTTTGTTTTACGCAGTAATCTTGGATCTGTATTAGCTCTGAATTTCTTTGCACCAAATGATGCATGTCTTGGTGAATGAGGTGGTGTGTACCCTTCAGATGTTGCCAACTTAGGTGGTGGATGAGGTGGTGTCAGACTGCCAACATCATCTGCTGAACCAGGGAGTGGGGGTGTGTAACTTCTTTCTGTGGTCTCTACCATGGTAGGCAGAGGCGGGGGACGTTTAGGTACTTTGGCTATGTAAGTGAGCTCTGGAGCAAGTCTCTTTCGTCGAGCTCTGACTAGTATTCCAAGTAACAAATGTGGTCTGTAATCTTCAAAACCGGGTCCATCTAATGGCAGTAAGACTTGTGGTACAGGATTGTGACTTGCAAGAGGCATGATATAGAAATCTTTTATCATTTTTGAAACATTTCCGACAACTCCCAAGCGATTTCTGGTATTAAGGTATGTGTAAAGTGTGATGTATGGTATCTTCTCTTCATCATTTGCTGCCGTCAGACGTATCACTAATATTTCCTTGGTTCCAGATTTTTTCATTTTTGAGATATAGTCCCAAACTGTTTCAGGCACAATCCTGTTAAAACCAGAATAATACAGTTAGTTCAGTCTATCTTAAAACTACTGTGGTAAGAAGTCAATGTTCTCGAGAAAGAATAAAGAATCAAAATTCCAGTTAGACAAGATTGTAAAATGTCAATGTTAAGTTCCTCCACCAAAACATTTTTCTCACATTTCTATAATGCATTGTTATTTCAGTTTCCTAATTTTAAGTCAGTATAGCCCTTTGCCTTCTTCTTCTTCTTTTTCTTCACTGGAAATGCAATAACTGAGAAAGGGGTTCTCCAAAAACCAGGATAATTTGGACTGGAGACAGTTTAGGTTCTGATTACAGTTAATAAAACCAAGATTTGTGTTTGTGGACATACTGAATATTATTTATTTGTTTTGTAAACTATATAATTTATTGTACTTGAGCATTCTCTTGTGGTAGCAATAAATACTGAGTTCAATAAACTGTCAATACAAAGTTCACTGTTGTGAAGATATAAATACTACAATTCTACAAAATCTTCCTTACATAAGGGGTTATGTATTTATCTCTGTTATCAATGTTTTTGTATAACTTTATTTTTATTATTACATTAAACTTAACCCTAAAACTAGTGAAAATCTTCTGCACTTTGAATACATGTATATGCAGCAGTAATAATAGTGTTAGCCTTCCCTTTGCTGCATTAGTATAGTTATCTTTAACCTTTACGTCTAGCCACTGACAGCCAGAATTATTTTGTTTTTAAGTGCCCATGCCTGCACCTGCGGGGGATGTTTTCCCTTTTGCCAATCAAGAGTTACATTTAAAAGGACACAGGCATCCCATTCAGTTGATAAAGGTTAATGGTTTTTAAGTTTAATACTCTTGAACATTTTGCTGATGATATATATTACAGTTCTGATTAAAATACATGTGTGTGTGTGTGTGTGTGTGTATATATATATATATATATATATATATATATAATAACAAATCTCCTAAATATAAAAAAGAAATTCCATAATGCAAAGAATTTCTGCAGAATGCATTAACATGAAGTTTTTACTTTAATAGCAACCAACTTTATGTACAATTTTATTTCAAGTTTATGAACAGAATGATTGTGAGTTTTCAAATTTGTGGAAGTCATGAAAATAACTTTTATAAAGTCAAGACATATTGCAGATTGCATGGAGACTACTGTTGTGTATGTACACACACTGACAGTTTATTGAAATGAATGTGATTTACTTGTATGTGTAATACTTTACTGGTGATTAGCTTTGTGAGAAAAACATCACATCTGTAATGGCAATAAATGAAAATCATGACCAGTGACAAATACAGAAGCAAAAACAGGTCTGAAAATTCGTTCAGAGAGACACTGATGTATTTCATGTAAAGATATTGCCAAATGTCAAAGGGATGGGAAATAGAATGCTGAGTAGGCAGGGATTTGGATGGGCAAACGAACAGAAAAAGAAGTACCAACCCTGCATTTGTCAGCAGACTATGGAAAACAACAGGAAACCTCAGTATAATAGCCCAACTGAGACAAGAATCTCTTGAATGAAAGCCCAAAGCATTATTCCCACATCAGCCTACTTGGAAGATGGGTGGAGAATATTAAAACTTATCTTAGATGTGGAGGTTGAGTGTGATATATTAACTGGACAATCTGTATATCGTAACATGTAATTTCTGAATCAGTTGAAAGTTAACCACTGCTCAAGGAAGAAACTGTACCATGATGGTACAACCAAGACAATAATGTACTGTAAAGTAAAATGATACATACCTGCCAACTATATCCACTGTATCAGGCAAGTCCTTGCAAAGGTTCTGGGAATCTCCAGATACCACTTGAACTGTGGTGAAGAACTTTGCTACATCTGGCATGTTGACAAAACCTTTCCATACTGTTGTACTAGTCCCTGAACTCTTATCAATGTCTAGAGTCCCCAGAGTAGAACTATCATCAATGTTATTGATGTCTGGGGTCTTAATTGTCACAGTGGAACTTGGTTCTCTGTCAGACAAATCACTGTCTTCTTCTGCTTTAACTTCAGCCACAGAATCTGTCTTAATTTGACCGTCATTTTCTGTCTTTACCTCATTCTTCATACCCTGTTCTTCAATTCTGCTGTCAACTGTAACCTAGAAACAGAAGTCAGACATGTATTAATGGTTACCTGAACTGAAACAACACTGTGTTACCTGAGAAGAGTATACATACTTTCCAATTCATTTCTACGCTATATGCATTCCTAATTTGTCTTTAGCAGTGACAATTAATAAGGGTGATTTTATAAGCCAATTCTGTACAAAATGCAAGCAGTATGATCACATACATATATTTACACTTGAACTTCACCTCACTCCTTTAATTAGCGAAAGGCACATGGCAAACACCTTACCTTGTTGTCTTCTTTGATACTTTTCTTCAAATCTTCCTTTCTAATCTGCATTTCTTCTTTCTTTGATTCATCATCTCGTCGCTCCTTCCTATTCCTGTCCCTGTCTCGTTCAGAGGAACTGTGGTGATGGTGGTGATGTTTAGTCTTGCTACTAGACCTTCCCCGTTCTCCACTCCTTTTGCCATCTCGTTCACTTCGACTTCTATGACTCTCATGCCTGCTCCCATCTTTATCTTTAGAGTGTTCTCTATCATGACTACCTCGCTTCTTCTCATCTCGTCTTGATTTTTCCCGATCTCTTGAACTTCGGTCTCTATTCTCTTTTCTTTTCTCTTTATCTTTGCCTTCTTTTCCTTTCTCTTTAACCTTTTCTCTTTCTTGCTCTAGAGTGGTATCCTCCACTGTTGATGAGACAGAATTGTTCAAACCAGAAACTAGGTCAGGTACTGCAGATGGATCTACTAACTCTGGAACATCTGTCTTCAAGCTGTCATCTGTTTCAATGACTTGTTCACCCTTGTGTGTTTTCATTACGTACGTCTTTGACAGCGTCATCATATCCAATTCATTCTTTTTAATCATCTCTAACTGATGTTTTGCCTCCCTTTCACGCCACTGTGCTAACTCCTGTGAAGCCAATTCCTCAGGAGACAGTCGTACCAGCTGAAAAGGTGTCACTGACTTATCAGCAATCTTCCTAAAAAGTGTCAGGTTCTTAGGATCCTTAATATTAAAGACAAGGCTCCTATATTTAGATTTGTACTTGATACCTGTGTCTCTAAAGTAGGTATGCATTTCTTCCTCAATATGAAGTGCTATTTTCTGAATGTCTTCTTCTGCAACAATAAGATCTGTGCATTCTTGTATTCGACCCTGAAGAAGTTCCTGTAATGTTTTCCGGACATTAATTCTGATAGGCTCTGGACCTGGAGACTTTTCTTCTTCTTTCTTTGGAGTTTCTGTTGATGATGTCGATGAGGTACGTTTCAATTCAACTTTCTTTGTCACAACAGGTGTCTGACTTTTAGTCACTGTATTTTCCTTGACTGTAGAAGTTGCTGGAACTTTGGTAACTGTAGATACTGGAACTGGTTTTCCTGCCTGTGCTACATTTGTGACATTCCCTGTAGATTTGTTTATGGACTTCGTTGGAGTTCCAGTTGGAGATTTTACTCCTTGACTGGCTTTCACAACGCTTTTTGTAGCCGTATCTCGTGCAACAATTACAGTTGGTGCTGATGCTGCTGGTTTTTGAACTCGCCCTACTGGAGATACTAACAGGGGTTTTGTTGTTAATGCTGCACCTGCTGCAGGTTTAGGCTGGATGGCAACAGGTTTGGGCTGAAGGGGAACAACCTTTGACTGCACATACAGTGATTTTGTGTTCTGAACTTGCTTTAGTTGTGCAGCTGTTTTCTGATTGTAAAACTTGGTTGTTGGCATAACTCCTGGCCGAACAACTTCAAATGTTGGATTATCTTTCAACCAGGTCTTCAAGTTTGATGCTGTAGGAGCATTTGGACCTGAAAATTTGTAAAATATAACAACCCTTACTGTCAGTGTTTCTGTACTTATAGGGCATGAAAAACACATTTTTCTATTCATATGAAACTGATTTTGCAAACTGGCAAGTTTAAATTTCAAACAGGTAATTATATTATGATCATTTCCTGATGGTGTAATTGGAATTTTTCATTCACATAATCCTTCTGGCCGTACTGTGGCCATAGGGTCAACTCAGCCTCTAACAGAAATGAGTACCAGGAATATTTTCTGGGGGTAGGGGCGGCCAGTGCATAGGGCTGACAACCTTACCACCTTCATGTGCCACCTGTCTAGAAATGTGGAAGCATCAACATCCCGGAACCCTTACGGCCTGTCCAGACTTTACCTTTACCTTTTAGTTACATTCAGAAATCCTTAGTACTTTTCTTTCTGCAGGATGCAGGAACATAATACATCTGTTAACAAAACTATAAAATGAGTATTTCAAATATTTATATTTTAGGTTTCAGCTAATAAAGCTGTGTAGGAAGAAAAGGTCCCACCTATTTTTCACAAAGTCTTTAACATATTGATGCCATGAACCACATATTACAATTACCTACAAACACTCTACAACCCACAACCATAATATTATATTACATGCCGATAGAAATTGTTCTGTAGTTTGTGGGATATGACAGGTTTGCAGATATTGTGCAAGCTTCATGAACATGGGTCTCAGATTAACAACACAGCTACCTTCAGAGCACTAATTTCTTATTACCTGCTTTTATTAGTTCCAGTTTGTAAAGCATCATTTTAACTTACAAACATGTTAACAAAGACAGGTTCCATATTACAAAAATATTAATTCCACAATATTTTAACTATGCCTGTCAAATTTCTGGATATTTCCAATCCCAAAATAATTTTCATATCCTTTATATTTACAATGTTAAGATCATTAATGTAAATCAGTGCCACTGTATTACAATAACCTAGCAATTACATTTTTAAGTCCTATGTACAAATAGAAACATTTATTTTTTAAGGTAAACAGGTTTACAGTTTGTGTCTATCTGAACATAAAACAAGCTTGTTTGCAAAACAGAATTTGAAAAAATGCAAGCATCTAATAAATCATCCAATTGGGCAATAGTCTGCCTGACCAAAGCGGCATAAAAATTGGTGTATTGTGTTCTGAAGCTTTCTACCCATTCCTACTGCTGTTATGTGCCCTCTAGTACTCCTTTTATGTTCTTTTTTTTCCCTGAAGTTTTCTGCCCATCCCTCTGTCTCACGTGTGCAACTTTTTGTCCCATTTGATGGCCATGTAATTACTGCTGCTATGGGGATCTGTTCCTTTCACATTTTGCATTGTTTTGAGGTCACTAATGTTTGTATGTGCCATTTTCTCCTTGTTCTGTGGTCCTGTGTATATACAAAACTATGTACGTTTCTGGTAAAAATAATAACAGATGACATGACAGGATATGGAATGTTTATTAATGTTTAGCCATTCATGCATATGTATTGGGCAAAATTTAATGTGCACCCCAATTCTGAAGGACTACATTCAAGCAAAACCTTTTCCACTCACCACCTGTGTAACATCTCTTGTAAAAATGTCTGAATACCCAGTCCCATAATTTTCACAGTCAGCAAACACCACAAGTCGACACCCATATTTTGAGAAGCCTGTTTGCAAGTCTTTGTAGAAGATGAACTAAAGATGTAAGAGGTCTATAGTCTATCCTAGGAAGGCAAAAGTAGGAGGAGGATGTCTCCATATTGTGAATTTTCGATCAAGAGGTTTCTGGAATGGTGCAGAGTAAAATCCACTACTTTCAACAAACACACAACATACCTGCCAAAAGTCTTCCTGTTTTGCGTTCAAATACAATAACTCTGGCATCAGGTTTTGCCCTGGTAAGCTGTGCTGATGAACCTGCACCTACATTTCCTGATGCTACTCCTGAATGTTGCAACTGTTCATTGTGTCCACTACATGCTGGCACCTGGTTTTGATTATGGACCATTTGTGCAGCAGCAGTTGGTGATGCAGCTGGTACATGCTTCTCTTTGTTGATTAGGCTGAGGGACTCTTGAGCGTGTTTCAAAATGCATGAGTCACTGCAGTAGATGCTTGCTGGTCGAGCTTCTTTCTTGCACACTATGCAGTACATAACGCCATCATTCGCACTGGAAAATCAAGGACATTCTGCATTGCCTATGTGTTCCTTTAATTGCCACGCCCAATCCAATAAAAATGGTACATTAAAGATTCCCAACAATGCTTAAAACATAAAAATATAGCATACAGAGGACATTTAGAGTAATGTCTTTGACAGAAACAGGGAACAAAGATCTCAATGCTGGATAAAATGTTGATACCATTCTGTTTTACTGAAAAAGCAATATATACAATACTGTCTTTCCAATGAAAGAACCTAACATTTACAATACATTTATACAAGACATTTTTAACCTGCAAAAGAGCATTTAAAAAAATCCGTGACATATTTAAAAATAGTTTTATCAGTGTTATAAGCCTAAAAAATCATAACAGATAACGTATATTTTGTACAAGAATGCAAATGACAACAGACATTTTCAGCATCAATCCCTATTGACTGATTCATATACCATATAGTGGCACTATTTCAACCACAGCATGAGATAAAGTGATCATGAATGGTGAGATAATAAGGATTTGGAAGGAAGTAGGCATGGCTGTTTCAACAACTGCCTGGAAACATCCTACCCACTAACCTAAGACGTAAATGGGTACACCATAAAGACAAGCTAGTGCATTACTACTACACCAGTCTGCTTAGTGCGACTGAATAAACACAAAAGGTAACAAAGTAACGGACACAAACAGTTAACATGATAAAATACTCCATATATTAAATAAAATGTTCAAGTTGGTCAGCATGCAAAAAAAATCTCTAAATTGGTCACTATGTAAACTGCAATCTCAAGTGACAGTATCACCTCTAACAAGTAGCTAATGCTGGCCCATTCTGAAAATACAGTCCTACTCCCAAATGAATAATCTGCCCTCCCCATTGTTGATCTGTTTACAAAACAAAGATTATTCATTTCAGACTCATCTTGATGGACATTTCACATTTCTGCTAAGTTACGTGCTGCTGTCACTCCCAATATCAGTGATGAACTATCACTGCCTGAGTGCTAACACTTCAGTGAGTATTCTCAGGCCCATTGCTATCAGTAAATGCCACGAAATTATTTATGCTACTATTGTAGCATTCTTTTCACTTTTCAAACATGGCTGTGATAGGGCTGCAGTGCATATTAAGTAGGGTTTATCAATGGGGGTCCTAAAGGTTAAATAAAATAAATGTGCACTTTTGACATGCATTACACACACACACAAAAGTTCTGCACGAGTGTCAGATAAAATTTTACATAAACTTCCCAGGGTCACAATTCCAAGTACAACAGGTATTCATACATCTATGAATAGTCAAGCCTTGGATAGGAAACTTGACAATAAATGATGTGTGGACCAAAAAAAAGTATGAAATAGGAGCTAAGCTAAATATTCACCATGTGAGTCAATAAGGTAATGCACAAGAAGACTGATACTGTATTTCAATATGAGCAACAGTATACAACTAATTACAGGGTATGTCATGTCAGCTTCCACTTCTCTTCAAACAATACAGTGCTTGCATGTCTGAGTAGAGGGATAATATTTTCAGTACTGTCCATTTGTAATTTATTTAATGATTCCTACCAGTAACTCAAACTATAAAGCATTGAAACACCTCTTAAAATATACATAAACTGCTTTTACAGCTGTTATGAAGTAATTCTAAATTCATATTCTAATCAGCTGGTGTGAACAGCATTTGGGATACTATGGGCCAATAGAATGGAAGAAACAGAACAATGTAACTCTGCAAGCAGGTACAACACATTCATTAATGGTTTGTGGTTTTCACAATCATCCTTTTTCTTTCTTTAACCAATTATGACCTGAGATAACATTTATCATGCATTATCCAATCCCAAACTCCTTGTAACGTAATTCATTCCTTATTATTCCAAGGATCAAGTCACTGCAGTATAAAAACTGCAACAAGTGTTAAAGGAGAATGACTATCCATGAATTAGCTTGGGTCACTTCTAACCAATTGTTATTTTATATTATGAAATGTACAAGCACTCAAATGCAATGGGCAAGGAGAAGTTCTCAGAAATGAAATTTAACCTTTACAGTCTTATGTGAAGTATTCTACCATTACAGAACTTTTTAATTCTTTTCATGAAACAGTTCTCAGGGAAAAATTTGAGGATTTTACAGTGGAGACTATGAATATTATGGTCCTCTGGACATGACATTGTGTAGTTTTGTTGAGGTACAAACCATTTGAGGAATGTGATCTCTAGCTAAATACATGAATCAAATCCCAGAGACCATGAACTTTTTCACTTCTGTGAGAAATGTGTCATTAGAACATGTCATATTGGTTTTTAAGGTAACCAATTAAAATTTCCAAATGTTTTAAATGAACTGACAGACAACTCAGACTTTTCAAATGTGTAACAATGGTGCAAGTAATTCCCTTAACTAATTTTGGTAAGTATAAAACAATATTACACAACACTAAATAGAAATGTTACATATTTTTTCTGACTTCTTCTTCATAAAAATAAAAACTGTAGGTAAATATTGCCCAATCACAGGGCTGCAGTATCATTCACTGATCTGTATGTCTGCAATCCTTTAATCATCCCAACAGACAGTGGGAGTACAGTATTATATTTATTTAACCATAAATTATCCCACCATAAATTATCCCAAGACATGTGGAACACAAATTACACTTTATATTCAATGTGTAATGTAATTTCATGGATGACAGACTCAAAATTATATCATCCAAGTATGGTAGGTTTCACACTCAAGACATTATGTTTGGTCATATTATTTAGTCCAGTGTTTGTGTTGTATATTAAAACCATTTCTAGCATCAAGTATTTTTATATTCTTAGTTAGGTTAAGAAACTGCATCATCTCAAGTGGTTGAGTATGTTAAAGCAATTCACACTGCAATGCAAGTTTGTTTAGAAACAGCATCTTCAGTGACATTGGTCATTCTGACAGTCCAATGGCAATAGATATTGGTGATTAGTATGAGTTCTTCTATTTTAATTAATTATTAACATACAGATGACATCCAGTTTCACCTGTGTGTTGTGGGCTTTAAAATTACACTTTTTTTGGGGGGGGGGGGGCAAGTTCCTCTTACTGACAGTAAAGTTTATCAAACTGTAAGAAGTGGAAAGGATCAAAATTATGTCACTGTAAAATGCTTTCTACCTGCCATTATCAAATTTTGTTCTAAATTTTCATAGGTAAATCACATATACACCAACAGAATGCAGGACAAAAGGACACCACACTGCTAATAAACCTTAGCAAATATGGCAAAGTTCAAATGTATGGCAATGGTACTAACAAATCAAAACTCTATGCTTGAAAATATGTGGCATGCCTAGGACCATTTTGTCCAGAATCTTCTATCATCCCAGTTGCTATCTAATAGCATAAAGGTTAAAATAAGAGAACTATAATTTTGCCTGTTGTCTTGCATGAGTGTGAAACTTGTACTCTCACCTTCAGGGTAGAATGTAAGCTGTGTGTGTTGAGGAAGATATTTGGAATTAAGAGAGACAAGATTAAAGGGGATTGAAAAAACTGCACTATAAGGAGCTTCATGAACTAACATTTCTCAATAAGGATGAGATGGGTTGAGTATGTAGCACACTACAGAAATATATTAAAATATGATGATTTACAAAATAAGTATTTGCTCAAAAGCAACAGTTTATACCATATGATCAAAGTTTGTCATTTCTACTGCACCGTGCAGACACTGTGACTGAATGGCAGCTTCATATGAACAGAGTAGGCACTAACATGTACACCCAATCTCTTCACTTGCCATTTTTTTTAGTCTCTCCTATAAAACTACCAAAAATAACAAGGTTTAAATTGTGAATGAACAGACAAATTCAACAAAATCCAATGGAAGATGTCTCATAATATTTTTCGAGAATAAACAAACCTGAAATATGAGAATTACAAGTATAAATAGTCAACAAGATAAAAGAATGGCTGTCAATGATGTTTTCCACAGTGCCAGAACATATTTATAAAGCAGTTTCCAGTGCCAACAGATGCTGTAACTATCACTCCCAAAAATGATACACATACAAAAACTTCAGAACCTGCAATGTAGTAATTTCCATCATAATGTGTGCTGGTCTTTCATCAGGCATCTCACCTGATCTGACGCATGTATCTAGTTGTAGAAAGCCTTACCACTACAGGATAAGACACAGAAGTAGAATACTTACCAGAATAATGGATCAGAAAATGGAACATAAAATTGTAACATGTACTTCTCAGTACTGCTCAAGGAATACTATGAAGGCAACAATATTAGAAATATGAAATTTAAAACAACGGTAGGTAGGCCAAACAACACTTAACACCAAGCAAAACTAAAATTTAAAATATTAAAAAATTTCACTAGTGTTAAAATTGAATATCTCATTTTGTGATACACGATAATTTGGTTTACTTCGTTTACAGCTCACAAGGTGTTCACTCCTTGCCTACTGTGCATGTGCATTCAATTCTCTCAGTGGCAGTACAGTTGTGTGTCTAAGAAAACCTAACACACCATAACTGTATGGATTGTAACTTCACTGTAAATGTTCACAACAATTTTAAAAGTATTTATGGAAGAAAACTGCCAAATAATGAATCAATCTGCCAATGACTTGAGAAAATAGGCAGCTTGTTACAGCCAAAGTTACTAGGAAGACTACAAACTTAACATAAGGAAGTTGCACACAAAATCTACAAACTTGTATCTCGTCCATATACTTGCGTTGATGACACAATTATACGTAAAAATGTGACTAATATACTTATATATGTTAACACCACTTTATTCACAGTGAAACACTCCTACATGTTTCAGCCCTCAAGGGGCCATCCTTGGGGAGTACTGATACATTTCATGAGCCAGGTCAACAAAATACACAGCCAGATGTAAATATCAAATTAGAGAGCATCATATTATAAGTTAGGTGGCAGACATCTGCATCTGGACAAGTATTTTGTTGACCTGGCTCATCAAATATATCAGTACTCCCTGAGGATAGCCCCTTGAGGGCTGAAACATGTAGGAGTGTTTCATTGTGAATAAAGTGGTGTTAACATACATAAGTGGACTACTTAAATTTTTATATAAAACAAACTACATTTTGCAACTTGGTACCTCCAAAACCACAACCACAAAATATTGCACATGTGGTTGAAACATGCATACAAAATTCAAAGACACACATCAAATGCCATATCTTCTGAGAAGTGTTAAATGTGTAAATTTCATTTTAAATGAAACTATGCAAGATATTCCAGGACAAGCACATTTCATAGATGTAGCTTCACACCAGCTGGCAAGTTGTCACAACTCAGCAAACCATATGATGATGCTCCTGAATGCCATTGTACTGACTGTGCAAAGGACACAATTTTACTGGCACTGACGAAGTAGAGAGTGCATATGTGTGTGTGCACACGCAAAACAGACAAGGAATAAAACTTTGACACTGGCTAGTTTTTCTTCAGTGGTTGTACATTACCTTGTTTCAACCACAACCACTGAATAATTTAGTCACACTGTTACAACAAAGCCATCACCCTCTGACTTTTAGCAGGAAAAAAGAAAACAAATTCATTATATTTTCAGTCACCATGTGTCACTGTACAAAAATGGATATTATTATTTGGCTTCCATCAGATATGTCACACAGCTCTGTATGAAATGGCACACAGTACTAATAACCTTCTTGAAGAATTTAATCTGACAACATAATAAGACCACTTCTGTTAAGGAAAGTGTGTAACCCTTAATGGAGTACTATAATGGGGTCTTGATACTACAAACAAGCAACAGGTAAGTTCACTGACTTTTGGAGATATGTATGTTTATATATATATATATATACACAGGGTGTCCCAGGAGGAATGTGCCAGACTTCGGGAGAGTGTTCATGTTAAAGTATACCGATATAACCCAAAACACCTACATCCAAAGTTGAACGGTTACGGAGATAATGGCCAGAGAAAAGTTGGGGCTTCTTGCAGTTCCAAATACTGCAACCTGCACAGCTGATGTGTCACACGAGAGCGTTGATGACCTTGAGAGTGGAATGCAGTGTTAATCATGCCTGCGTGACGTTTAGTTGCTTCACGGGAGTTGGAAGCACCATGTAAAGTGCTTGGAGCCCTAAGGACGACTACGGCGTTAATGCGGGTGTTTATATAGTTCAATTTAATGGCTTTATGTCACTCATACGTTAATTACATGTTAAGTACAGATATTAACATT
>Ga0123354_10003394_pt1 | contig 21956 bp, 14 predicted proteins | sample TergutLab28metaG_2_FD_97872 | JGI IMG/M metagenome (GOLD analysis project Ga0123354, IMG submission 97872) | Labiotermes labralis P4 segment gut microbial communities from Petit-Saut dam, French Guiana - Lab288 P4 | ecosystem: Host-associated > Arthropoda: Insects > Digestive system > Gut ... | reverse complement strand
TGACCACGTGACACCCCTCTATCCGCAAAAGTTGGCACTAACTTCGCCGACCGGCGGCGGCCGCTCTGTCGGTATAGTTCGCGTGCGGACTAAGGCCACGGAGTTTAGTTTTTAGTTTTATATTTAGATATCCCATCGATACACATACTCGGCGTGTAAAGAAGCAGTTACGAATACTTGAAGATTATGACATCAGTTTCACTATGTACTGTAATACACTGTAGTGTCCAACATTGCCGAAAAAATTCCCTCTAATTTTCATTTACGCTCAATCCATACTGTTGTTCTATCTGGTGTAACATTTCCGTACAATTGTAACTGTCTGTTCGAGTTACTAAGATCAGGAGTTTTGACGAAGTTTCTCTTTAAAATATTTCGAGTAGCTTTATACCAATAAAGTATAAAAAAGGACAATATTTCTCTGAAATCTCTATTTAAATATGTTACACATTCTTCACTGAAAACTGACAAGTGGAACCTACTCTAATTCAGGTGTCATTTAACTACATCCTTATCTGCTTATATTATATGGTGTACAATCGAAAATTGTGTATGACAATTTCTTCCTCTGTTAAAATTGGAAGAGCAAACGTAAAGTGTAATTCAGACGCGCTGTCAGCTTTTTTAAAGCGGTTAAATCACACACACACACACACACACACTAATGACACAACCTGCGGCAAGTGGTTGACCTGTAAGGTACTCAGCTCTTACTATGCAATAGATTCTTCTCAAGCTACAAAAAAATAAATACCATTCTATCGTGCTTGCGTGTAGAGACCACGTCAGGACTAACAAATTATTCATTCAAACAGAAACAACCCATTTCCACTACAGAGGAGAGGTAGTAGTGGTTGAAATCGTATGAAGGCAGATCTTTTAGCTACTCCGACCTCACGTTCGCAGGAGCATGCCCATAGCGATGACAGAACAAAAAAGCAAGGAACACAGTCTTGACAGTGTTAGTCTTTCAACGAAGAAATAGGGGTAGGGTGATCAACATTTTCCAGCACGTCCCAAAATAATAACAATAAAAACCAATGACGGATTTTATTGCGACTACAGACTTTTAACTAATGTACATAGTGAACACAAAGAAGTATGTGTGTTCGGTTTCAAATTTCGTACGCAGTGTTTGGGTGCTATGAACTATGAGTGCTGCCTGCCTTTCATTTCTCGCTTTCATTCTCCTTCTATTCCTGCATCTTTTAGTTTTTCCCGTTATTTAATTCGTTATTGTTTTACAAGACGGCAGTTTATGTACTACGTATAAACGTTACATTAAGGCACGTTCGCATTTACCACTGTTGCCGTGGGCAAGCAATAAGTATTACTATCCTGCGAGTCTGTCTGTAGCCTTATTTAACCCGCATGCCAACGCATACGCAGTATTATATTGTCATATAAGGCCTGTGTATGTGTACCATTTTTTTCCATATCATCTAATGAACAGCCCGATTTTCTGTAAAACGGTTTTTTTTTAACCATGGCGCAACAGCCCTAGTTGGCCTAGACCTCCTCATTATTGAGGATTCATGATAACGGGAAAAAAGGTCCTGAACACAAATGTGCCTTTTGATTTTCTCTACATCTCTTGCCTGAAACATCTATAATTCTAAGAAGAATTTAGCGAGATGTTATCTACATGTACAGAGGTCTTCGTTTGGGTGCCTGTTGTTATTGTCAGATTTTAATGAAATTTGAATTTTCTCGACAGATTTTTTCGAAAAATACCGAAATATCAAATTTAATTAAAATGCGCCCAGTGGCAGCACAGTTGTTCCATGCGGACGGACAGACAGACAAACATGACGAAACTGATAGTCGCTTTTCGCAAGCCTGCGAACGAGCTTAAAAACGTTTCCGTATTTCCTTTACTGAGTGCTTTTTATTCACCTAACTTTGCGTCAGAATTACATTACAAACTTTTCAAAATAATGCCTACATAAAATCACGAAAAGTTAATCTTTCTTGTAGTCTATGACATTTTTGGCTAGAGAAATAAATGAACACAGACATTTTTCACGTTATTCAATACCAAACGTATCTCCATATCTGTTGTTACTTTTCAATCTTATTTTATTAAAAAAAAATAGTAAGCGATAAGGCGATATTATTCCAGTAAACTGATTACTATGTTCTAGTACCAAAAAACTGCCCATTCACACAGTTTCCATTTACATTTGCTAAATGGACACCATATTTTACTTAAATATCACAAAAAAAAGTAGATCACAGCATTAACACGAAAGTAAAAGCTTCAATGCACAGAACACACGCGTTTCTAATAGAGAAATTGTTCCTTCAACAAGATACAACAACCTCATGCTTCATCAGGCGAGCAGCTGCAGGGCCATTTCATTGACTGATTCCCTCGTAAAAGTTCCCCTCTTTAAGAACGTATTGCAAGATTTTTATCTGGTCTAATGTAACAATTTTAGCTTGTCTCTCTTTGAAACGAAACAACAACAAAATGTTTTTTTTTACAAGAACAAACCTATTGAGCCGTAACTAGGAGACTGTGCATACAATAAAACACAGATATAATCATTACGCAATAAGCTTCACAAAGGCCCTTGTTAATTTTACTGACATACAATTAGGATTATGCTATTAATGTTTAACAAACTCTCAGTCTGACAGCAAGTTAACTTAACTACCGACATTTCCATGTCTTGAATATTCTGTATGGAGAACTATTTATGTTACACTTAGTTTCCTAAACAAACAAATCATTGAAAAGCACACAGCTAAACCCTTGAATCGTTATTTGGTAAGGTGAAAAGTGCAGGTGCCTCCGCACCTAGAAACCGCAGCGTGAAAGCGACTGAGCAGAGTGTGGGTTATGCGTTATAATTTCAACAGCAGGTTTAATACAAGAAACGGAAAAGTTTTCACCGAAAAATATTAAGGTATTTAGAGTTTAAACAAGTACGTGCACCTGTGTATTTTATAGCAGGTAACGAAAGTCTGCGGGTGTAACACCATGCAGTCAAGTGGCTGTATGGTTTCGGAAGAACCTGACATCTCTGTCTTGAGGGTAGAAGTCCACAGCGATGAAAAAAAAAATGCGGATGTCAACTTTGAAAAAATTCCCGCACAATCCACCGTGAATATCATGCACCTCATTCTCAGGAATGTAACTCTGCACATGTAAGAGCGTCATTAAATCATCTAACATTCCATGGGGTAGATATAAAGCTGAGGGTAAAACATTCGTTCAGAAAATGATCTGCCTTTAAAGAAAATCACGTTCACTGCCGTATTTACAAGGCACACCAAAATGGACCCAGTCCTGATCCAGATTAATCCACTCAATACTCTCAAAACCCACGTCTTTCAGTTAAAATTTTATTATCTCGTCATCTATGCTTAGTTCTTCCACATACATGACAGTACTATACGAAGTGAACCATTCATTCCTCGAGCATTACTGCTGTAAAGAAGCCCAAATGAACTCCAGGAGGACGAAACGGACGATCCACAGAAGATCAAAGTCTTGTGGCATCCATATCTACTGGAACATCGCTACCGACTTTTCGAAGAATTATGATGCCTTCATCTTTAGCAACAACGCTACGAGAGCCTCAAATATCGCAGGGTAAAACCGACCAGTATTTAATTCCTGTTCCAGCCACAACACATAAGACCTCTATTATGTACTCAGAGCTCCTAATGGTGCCATACCTTTTATGTTTTCAATATAGTACGCGAGATAAGATTAACGAATTGGGGCCGCATACAAGGCTGTCAGTTCAGATTCACTGTTTCTAATCGACGTAAGGAGCTCAGTCACGATGGAAATGCGGGCATGGCTGCTCGTACACTGATTTGGGCTTAGTGTTGCTAAACAAGAATATAGTCCAGAGGTCTACATTACTTGTACCAATGACAACTCATTGAAATACACATCAATTGTTCATCTATGGTCCTTTGTAATAGGGAAGTGTGAAGGTACAAAAATTACGTCAACTGGTAAAATAATTATACAATATAAACCAACAAAATGCACCTTTTCGAAATTGACATTTTAATTTATGATGCCTTCTACATGTATCTAACCCGAGGGTTCAGCTTCAGGAAGACGGTTGTGTATACAGGTATGGTATAGTATGTTTAACGTCCTGCAGTTACCATCAAAGGATTTTATAAGAGATCTAAGTATCAAATATTTTTACTTCTTTAAATAAATCGTTACGAATATAAAACACGGCAGTTAAATCTTATGATATATTTATAAACGTACGAATGTAAGATTATAAAACCGGAAAATGTTACGTTATAAGTTTCATCAAGTCTCATTTTCATATCGGTATATTTAAAGACGTTCAAATATTTTGTACTTAGATTTCTTATAAAAGACTTTTACTGTAATTTCATCATGTAAAACACATAATACCATATCTGTATATATAATGGTCTTCCTGAAGATGAACCCTCGGGTTCAAACATGTAAAAGACACCACAAATTATAATATTAGTTTATAAAAGGTGTATTTTGTTGTTTTATATTGTATAATTATATTACAATGCATGGTGCAAAAAAAAACATAAAAATTGGTGATGTAACGTTAAGACTTTCTGCGCAAAAGCTCACAGATCAAGTCAGTAATAAGGAATTTTATGTTCAATGGACCGTGTATCGTATAATATGGCAGTAATTATCCAACAATATGCAACAGAATACAGTTTATTTAGATCTGTCAACTGCTCAACATGTTTCGGGTGGTATTTCACCCATCATCAGGAGCTCATAACACTATCTATAGTACCTGGTATTAATGAGACTGCAAAGGAAAAACAAAATTACTATAAATGTTTACGTTATATCATATGTTATTGGCAATAAGTTTTTTAAAAAACATCATTCAATTTAATAACATATGATATAACGAAACATTTATAGTAATTTTGTTTTATCCTTCGCAGTCTCATTAATGCCAGATGCTGTAGATACAGTGTTATAAACTCCTGATGATGGGTGAAATGCCACCCGAAACATGTTGAGCAGTTGACAGATCTAAATAAACTGTACTCTGTTGCATCTTGTTGGATAATTATTGCCACATCAGTAATAAGGCTTGAAATACGGACATCCTAGAACTGTCTCCTGAGTCCCAGCGGCATAGGCACACGTTGGAACAATTACACCTACGCTCACCTCTCTCTCTGTCTCTCTCTTCTCTCTCTCGCGCGCGCACGCACGCACACACACGCACATGCACACAGAAATTCCCAAAGCAAACATGTTTATCTCTCGGAAAATGCATCTTATCCCGATAATTCAGGGTAAAATCAACATATAATCTGCCGAAATAAACGGAAAAGATTTAATACAACTCTGTGGAAGTACAGTAGTCTTTGACAAGCTAAGTATTACCCAGATATTCAGTAAATTCCGCACATATTGTGCGGAATTTATTGTTGACGCAACATTTAAGCACAGTACCTTTTCCTCTCTCATGTGAATTCAATCCACAGTCCAATATCTTATTCCCTTAGCTTTAAATTCCGTTTAAATATTATCCTCCCACATATTCCTGTGATCTCCACATGTAGACAGCTCGCTTTGGAAGAGGCTTTGAACCTGTCGTATGATAGACTACTAAATGAATGATATTCCTGAATCTCCCAAGGTGTCGTAGGTACTGCGACAACATTTTATGCATTACTCATCTTTTTCATGCACACTACGTGTCCTTCTGTCCCTTCACATTACGGTTTCAATAATTTCTGACAAATACTGCACATTTTGCAGCTCCTTTTATTCAAACAGAAAACAATTTGCCTGAACATTTAATTTCTCCTCTGTTTACATACTTTCTTCGTGTTTACTGATTTTTTCTTTGAGAAGGGAGTATTGTGGCACAAATAAGAAACAAATAAGTCGGACCGTAAAGAGAATATGTGCAGTTGTAATCGACATATTCTCCCCTTTGCTTTTATAATTTGCATGGTTGCTAAACATTTGGAACAAAATTCGAATTGAAGGGAATATTATCGTGATATGGTGATATTTAGTCTTCAAGTGAAGTCCCTAATTCAATGTTAGGCTTACATCAGCGTCCTAACACTCGCTACCTTTAAAAAACGTTTTACAGGGTACGACGAATGCCTTAGTCGGAGTAACCAATTTTCACCAATCAATGCCCTAAAAGCCCAACCCTAACGATCTATGTGCATGCTTCCTACCTACGCACAAGGACCCCCAAAATCAGTCCGATCACTTTAACAATACCCGACGTAAACACGGGCATTCCTAACACAGGGTATCTTTCTTCGGCCCTGCAAACACAATTGTATAGTGGTTACCATCTACTATCAACTTGCTACTTCATCGATCAGGCTGATGTAGCCGTACAACTACATACTTGGTACACTCGACAGGCATTCGTTTAGAATTTCGGCAAACGTCCAGCCACCCCCACAAATTACCCGTGATTTGGATAAGATGGAACGACGGAACCCCATGATGTTGATTATTATTATTATTTTGATCGTGATTTTGCTGAAATTACCCCGCTAAATGGTATGACAAGACCTTAAAAATGGCCGCGACTGCTTGCTTCCAAATCCTTACTTACGCACCATTCATGTCAGTTGCTTTATCCCACCTGTACAATTACTTAGCGAAGCTGTTTTAAGGCAGTTCTGCTAACTCTCTTCATGATACAAATAATTTGTTCCGTAACACTGTTCAGTTCTTCACCCAATAACCTCTGTAATTAGGGTTTAAACGTATATTCTCGATCAGCAAGTGGCAATTTAGTCTTATTCGAGGCAGTAGCGTACCCAGGAATTTTGTTTGGCGGGTTCAACAAATTCAATTGAGGACAGAGGACAGAGAGAACAGGGATCTGGGGGCGGTAACCCCCTAGTCAGGGGTTCTGGAGGCAGCTGTAATTTGGTACAAGAAATTTCATTTCATATAGTGAAATTTTCTTAATTTTTGGTATTTTAAGACTATTTATGATGACAACAAATTTATATGTCATTGCTAACGTAAAACAATTGCAAATCCAGTTAGTTTTAGAAATCTACTGCTTTTTTTTTCGAAAATCTTGGGATGCTGGCGTCCTAAATTCAGCAATTTTTAACAGTTTGCACAATCTGGTTGAGTTTGGCACGATTTTGGAGGGCCTTCGGAATTTCGGTGGGGTTTAAACCCCCCCAACCCCCCTCCTCGGTATGCCACTGGTTCGAGGTACCCTGTTACTCTTCATTAATATAAACAGTTAACATAAGCATGAAAAAATGTCGTCTAAATTAAACTTAACACGGAAACATTGAGTAATCTGAAAATTAGTTACTCTATAAGTTATCTTTCGAAATTACCTAAACTCATGGTCATATTACAGTATAAGCCCGAATATAAGGCGTTTCCAAATATAGGACAATCCCCTCTTTCTCAAAGGAGTATTTAGAGGACAAACTCAGAAAATTTAGAAAATGTAATGAACATATGAATACTGGATCGGATATGCATATACACAACTATAAATAACATACAGGAACACAAATATTTGCCATAAGACACTTCTTATGATCAAACTAGTGTACATGACGTGCGTCTGCTTCGAAAATTAGAAAAAAAGGTGACTTGCTTAAAACGACAGGCAGCAAAGGTAACGTAATGCCACGTAATAACGTTCAAATCCTCGACCCTGCTATATGAACTGACAACACATATACAACATTTCATTCCAGTTCTACTTTGCATCGCGTTGACAGTTCACCAGTAATCCACGTACACAAATCAGCCACATTAATGCTCAAGTACAGGCTGTACAAGAACCGTTGTGTCAATTTTCACTGAATGTAATTAACTCTCCAGGAAGTACAATTTTCGCAATTTTCATATCGCTCACAATATTTTTCGACATATTGCACGCATCGTCACCATAACACAAATTATTTGAAGCCAATTTCAATCTTGTGATATATTTATTACCTCGTGTCATCAATCCTTCAAAAACCTGAAAAGTAATTAACTCAGTTTAATTTATTACCTGCTCGAAAATGATTAGCAAGGGTGATGTTAGAGCTTCGCGTATATCGGACCCACATAGAGAAGAACAATGACCTCCACACTCCGGCCGCTCTACCCACAGAAATTTAGGACATGTTGGTGAAGTTAAGTCGTTGTATTAATGCATAAGATCCGAATTAGTCCCGAGTACTGAGAATCTGGCCAGCGACTTTGGTAACTAAAACTAAGACCGTTACTGCTGCAGTTATTTCTCATGAAGAGTTGCGTTTAATTTTATTTGGTAAAGCTTAACGAATTTTATACGTCGGAAAGGACGTATGAGAACAATGACGAATCGGAAGGGATGTGCTAGGAAGACACAGTAGTTCCACATTATTACCAAAGAATCTTCCGGAAAAAATCAGTTATATTTCAAGAGGACTTCTGTACTAACCTTTTGACGCCTAATGTCAACTATTGTGGTCGTACCGAACCTCTAACCTCTAAAGTTGCATTTTATATATTTATTCAACAAGTATAGGTACTGAATATTTTAAACATGGTATATACTCTCCGTTTTTTTTTTCAAAACGCAGTTTGTTTCATAATTCTAACCTATTTGGATCCTGCATTATTCACTTTTTATAAACAGGGTGTGCTAAAATTAAAGAAATAATTCTGGCGCCAAAAGGTTAATTCTTACATTACTTATCTGTTCTCTAACTGCAGACTTTATACGAGGATACCATCCTACGGAACTGGGTGACACTGAATGGTTAACGCAGTTTGGAAGAAAACTGGATGGTCCATCTGAATATTTTATCATTTTTCACATGACAGGATAACCACGATAAAACATCGAAATAAAACAGGATGCGTGTCAGAACCTAACATTTCGAAAGAAGTCTAATGCCTTATTTGAGTGGTATAAATTAATTTCGTAGAGTCGTAAGAAGTTAATATTATGATGAGGTGCCAAGCCCACCGAAACCAGCCATCAAGCTTCAGTACTTACTGTTTAAAATATCTGACTGCAGCCATAAAAGAAGCCGACGCACAATCCAAATCACAATAATCTTACTGTTTGTATTTATATATCCTCACAAAATAGATTATAAAACCTACATGTCTTTATGGAAATATGCGGAGAGATAAATACCTCAATTAAAAGCTCACAACTTAAGTTTTTATCAGCCAGAACTTAACACGTGTCGAGGTTACTGTGACAGCTTACGACACCGGTGCATTCTTCAATTAGATAAAACTCTAAGGCTTGTTCGCCACTTATACATCACTACAAAATTTGACGTCGGGGTGTTCGCAGTCATATATCTGAGACAGGTGCTGTCACCGACTGTGCGAGGTGACGAGGGGGTGGAAAGTAACAGTAAAATCGAAACAAGCTACAAGGCCTACTCACAGTCTCATGTACTTTCGAATTCAAAAAACAAATACAGAACTACTGCTCAAAATTCCACACACAGACAGCATCAAAAGGTACATGCCGACGCATTAATGATGGAAGCAAGTGCCCATATATGCTACGTCTACCAGATGACGAGGCTACGTAACACCAGGAGTTTGATCGTCTCGGCTTGTTTCGCTCTTACCCTTGCGTTCATTCCCCTATATACTGACACAGCCCGGCGACAGTGCCAGAACACGCGAGGTGCCAGCACGTATCTCAAATACAATCGGCGTGCAGACACGAAGACAGCTGATTTCGTGCTCACTTGTGACCGTCGGACAGGCCGTCGGACAACCAGAATAATACATACACAAGTATGTAATTCAATATATTGACGAATAAATAAACTTAATAAAATACAATTAAATGTTTTATTGTATTTTATTAAGTGAATTTGTTGGTCACTAGATTGAATATACGAAAATTCACGGTAGGAGTGACATAACATTGACAAAAATTATGAATTAATATACAGTGTGTATGTGTGTGTGTGGATGTATTTGTGTATGCGTTTGTGTGTGTGTGTTTTTGTGTGTGTTTTTTTTTGTGTTTGTGTATGTGTGTGGATGTGTGTGTGTGTGTTTGTGTGTATGAGTTTGTATGTTTGTGTTTGTGTGTGTGTTTTGTGTGCGTGCGTGCGTGTGTGTTTTTGTGTGTGTTTGTTTTTTGTGTTGTGTGTATGTGTATGTATGTGTGTTTGTGTATGTGTGTGTGTGGATGTGTGTGTGTATGTATGCGTTTGTGTGTGTGTGTTTGTGTGTGTTTTTTGTGCGTGTATGTGTGTGTTTTGTGTGTTTGTGTTGTGTGTGTATGTACGTGTTTGTGTGTGTTTTTTGTATGTGTGTGTGAATGTGTGTGTGTGTGTATGTGTGTGTGTTTGTGTGTATGCGTTTGTGTGTGTGTGTATGCGTTTGTGTTTGTGTGTGTGTTTTTTGTGTGTGTGTTTTTTGTGTGTTTGTGTGTGTATGTGTGTTTTTGTGTGTTTGTTTGTGTGTGTGTGTGTTTTTGTGTGTGTTTTTGTGTGTGTGTGAAAAAAATCCAACCCAGCTAATCCGTCTCTCGGATTTCAAAACTGCAACAAACCTAGCCCATGCCTTAATTCATTTTACGTTTAAAATATCGAGTGAAAAAACGGCGCAATTAAATGACAAATAAGAAGCCCACGTACGCTCCATTAGAAATACGCAAAATTGTTTAAAGTTAAGCAAATAGGAGTACTTTCAGTTTGAGTCAGAAGTTCCATTATCCCGGGGATTTACATAACATTCAATTGGTCGATACGTCACAATGTTCTACCGACTGAAAAACACTCAATAGTGACTGCTGCCATGTAAGGATCATAGCAGGGAAACAAATAAATGAAATAAAATATACTTCTGTGTACATTTGTTACCCTCAGAATACAGTTGCACACAAACAAATGAAAACAGCAACCACAGCGTGTTTATATGCTTGTCCAGACGCCTACTTCTTCGGAATACAGGGTATCGTCTTCAAATATAGGTTGCCTACAAACCCTGAAACGTCTAGATGACGTCCTGATACGAAACAACGTACAACAGAGATTAAATATACGAGTGTCTAATGTCTTTATATCCGAATTCCAATTCACAATTTACAATGAACATGTATATCCAACGACAAAAGTCATGTCAGTACTGGAAACTGCAGTCCTAAAGTAGAATGACGATAAGCGGGACAGAGCATGTAGCATGTACAGCTTACTGAGACTACAAAAGTTTTTCTACACTTCCAGACACTGGATGACCAAAACCGTATACTTGTGGGAACCCACACGGTAAGAACCTTTAGGCGAATAAATACGTAATACATTTTTACCTTGCTTTTAAAGCACTGTATTGATAGTAGCCTGATGATGGTCTGTTAAGACCGAAACGTGTAGCTACTCTTGAATAAAGGCAAGTTGCTGTGTTGGACGGAATATTATAAGTTTGTTCGTAAAACGAAACTAACTACAGCGACAATTCCACAGTAATTAAACATTTCGTTCCATTTCTATCTCTGGCGCGGCTAGGTTTTTTATGTCCTGAGCGATCACAATGTCCACCCTCTCAAGAAGTTATGATCTTAATTAAAGAATCGCCATGTATTGAATTTCCTTTTATGTGGCTCAACAATCTAAAACTTGTTGGGCACAAAAAAATAATATTTTTATCTAAAACATTAATCTTGCCGACCACTCTGCAGCACCCTCGACCCTGCGGTCCGTGGCACACGCCCCACATTTTCCCTACCATACAGCAAAATCGCTGAAACCCGTCGACTGAGCTTCTCCAAGGGAGCACGCTTGCGAGCCATAACAATACATCGCACCAACTTTGGTGTCACACGCACCACGTTTACATCCCCCAGCTTCGAGTGATAAGACTTGTACTTCCGCATATTCAGCAGCGCTGGATAAGAACTATCCATGATACAATCATCGACACAGTACACGACTCCAAGAAGTAGATAAGTGGCAGATGGTTAATAGTAAATCCGAGGACACTAGCACAACAAATACGAGGTTCATGTCAGTGACAAGTGGACACCTGGTTATTTCTTTCATCTCTGAGAAGGTTTCTTTCGGTAGTAGGGAATGGGGGTTGAAATGAGTAAGAGGAACACTGATCCAGTGTGTCGTTAACAAGAAATCCGCTTCAACAGTTGTGATGGTGCTGACATCCAACGAACATTGCCAGTTGCCTGTTCCTTAAAACCGTTGTTCTAACAGCAGAAACACAGAATAAGTAAGCTGACAGATACGCATTCGTGTAATCATTCAGTTCATTCGCCCACTTACCTGTTCACTCACATGTTTTTCTCCCTTCCTTTATCTCTCCCTCTCCAGTTTTCCTTCTGTTATTTAACTCGCTTTTTCTTCTATTCATTCTCTCGGTATATTTTGGAAGCACATTATCAGTAACATGGTTAATCAGTTTACAGAATTTCACTCCGGTGTCGGAAGCCTGAATTCAAGCACAGAACATTTCCAGCTCTATCAACAACAGATGGCAGAAGACTCGCATATACTTTGCAACATATAATCTCATTTAATTGCAGTGTAAATGCAATTGTAATTCTAACTTAGATTTTAACTTGCGTACTTTTAACAACAGTACGGAAGAGATGCTACAAGCAAACTTGACATGCACGACTGAAGTATGGTAAGGTCGCAGAGGAATAAGTTTAAAAAAAACACGGTTAACATGATTGCAATATAAGATATATTGAAATACAATTTACGAAGCGTTTAAAGGCCGTAACTAAATCATGTATTGGTTAGATAGAGCAGATTTCCTACTGTCTTTGGTTTTACTATATAGTGGGCTCGAAGAATTAGCTTACTTTTTTTTTAAGAAAATGTACCCCAGATAGACCGCAATTTTATTAAATGATCAGTTTCATTTGCGTCGCTTAAAGTAAGTCAGATGTAACAGAAATTATTTAACCTGGCACAACTTTCAAAATGCTTCTTATCCCTTCATTTTGATATACTGGTCAGCTGATGGTAGTGACGCCATGATGTATTCATGGGCTACTGCAACCCTGCTACGTACGGACTCACTGCCCGTTACAAAACTCAAGTGCTAGACTTATCTACATACAATCGGTTACTTTTAAAGTCTATGCCTCTTCCCCACGTTTCATCTTTCGTTTCTTTATAGTTTCCCATTACTCCCCATCCTACTTTTTTCAATTCATGGGCCTAAGAGAGAGAGAAAATAAAGAAGACGGATGAAAGGACTATAACAGCGTTTTGCACTATATTTCGAAGTATAGCTAGAAGGGAAAAAGAACGTAACTGTATGTTTTTGAAGGCACTGGCTAGCGGGTTATTCAGATGCAAAGCCAAATGCAACCTATGATATACACTTATGGAGAACAGAATTTTGGCACGCTTTCTGTAAAAGACAGTACCTGGCAGTATTAAGTTCACCTTTTCTATTCCACCACATAAGCTATGAATTGCATAAGATCGCTTCGAATAAAATTCTAATATATTACATGAAATGATTTCGCAGTCTAGACACGTCTATATTTGTCAATTCTGGCGCCAGGTTTGTCTGTCTTGCTGCCCTAGCGACCATTCAAAGCCTAGAATACTGGGTTCGTACCCCGCTTTGTGCCAAAAAAATCGCGTCTTTCCTGTGCCATATTATATTGTCGCCTGTGGCCCCTATGGTTCCAACACATCCTTCCACACTACTTCATAAACGGCACAATTTTCGGGAAAAAAGGTACTGAACAAGAAATGTATGGTTTGATTTTCTCGGCAACTTCTGTATAAAACATTTCTCATTCTAAGAAGAACTGAGCGAGATGTTATCACAAATGTATATCGGTGTTTATGGAAGTACGGGTTATTTGCGTCATATTTTAAGCAACTGAATTGTCTCATTAGATTTTCGAAACATCTTCAAATACCTAATTTCATTAAAGTTCATAGTGGAAGCCGAGTTGTTCCATGCGGATAGACGGACGGACGGACGGACATGACAAAGCCAATAATGGTTTTCGCAATTCTGCGAAAGTATCTAAAAAAGGAAACACAACTAAAGCACAAGCGAGGAACAGAACTCCAGTCTTCCAGCCTGCTACAAAGTAACAGCCGTTTCCGCTGAAGTTGTCTCGAATGTGTATTACAGCTGGCCGAAAAAGAACTTAAAACGTTAGACATCGCCCGGGCAGCGATTAACTGTCCGGCCATGTACGATCGGAGATATTCTGAATCGGCCAATAATATCAAATGTACAGAAAGAAATTTCCTGCATCATTTAAACGTGAACGGCAATGTCAGCGCCTCCATTGGTGTAATTTATTTTTTTATTTGTCTGTCTGTCGGTATGCTGTGTATGTATGTATGTACGTATGTCTATATGTACTACGTATTTGTTAGTGTATGTATATAAGCAAGCTTGTACTGTTTACGTGCATCTATGTGTATAAGCTGTGTGAATGCATTAGTGTGTATATATGCAAGTATCTACATGCCAGTGTGACTGGTCATTAGTACACCGGTTTAGTCAATCTCGACCGTATTATGGACACATATGATGGAAGAGAGGGAAGTTCTGACGTAAAATTTTAACAGGAAAAAACCTTCCGTAAAACTAAGTTATAAACAGAAAGATAATATTAAAATAAAATTTTGCGTAACATGATGTAGAACAGACGTAGTTCAGAAGTACCTGGAAAGTTCTGATATGACGAGCTAGAGAAGTTTGGAGTAAACCAGTTGGACCGACGGAGTGAGACAGAGTCAAGGAAAAGAGGAATATCGTACAACAAATAAAAAGAATGGAGGCTGACTGGATTGGTCACATCTTGCGTAGAAACTACCTTCAAAAACAAGTTATAAGGAGGACCTTACGAAAAAAGAGAATACTGGAAACTGAAAAATGAAGCACTAGATCTCATCATGCGGAGAACTCGCTTTGGAAGAGGCTACGGACCTGTCATGAAACAGAATACAGCATGAATATAAGGCAAAAGTGTGGGACTGGCCTGAACGAGGTCAGGGAAGTTACAGTTGTCTGGTTGTAAACACGAAGAGAAACGGCCGTTTTCCGGAACAATAAAAAATTTCTTCGCCAGATAAAAATCTGTACACATTTCAAGACTGTTGTCCTAAAAGTAGTACAAAAGATGACAACGTACACATGGGGTAATTAATTCTGCTTTGTTGTTGAGGCGAACATGTGAAGCTGCGTGATAGGGAGCAATACACGGACGGAGAAAATGGCATAGCAAGGAGCTTCATAACGTGTGTTTACAAAGTACATTTCCTGTGATTAAATAAAGGCGAATAACGTAGGCAGGCACAAGTGACACTCATAGTATGACAAGTATAATAAGTTTCAGTCAGGAGATTTGAAGTCAGCAGGCGGCTCAGGTATAAGAGTTGTAAATGGATAAATATACAATGATGTGTCAATCAAACACGACAAAACTTTATTATGTTTATTATTGTATTAGGGCAACATGTTTCGATTCTTATAGAATCATCTTCAGGCCCTTATAAGAATGATTCTATAAGAATCGAAACGTGTTGGCCTAATATAATAATAAACAAAATATAGTTTTGTCGTGTTTTACTGATACGTCACTGTATATTTACACATGTGCTAAACACTTCGGGATGGCAAACATTAAAGCTGTACATGGGATTATAGTATTAAAAGTGCTCCTTAAATAAGGAATGGGGTTTGTGCACTGAATTCGACTGGTTCATGAAGCAGTTGTAAACAGTCCCACTTTCTTTATTATCTCGTTCTTAAGCACGTACCTCCACAGCCGTTGATCCTTAAAACTGTATTGGTGTTTATAATGTGTCGGCGGTGACTAAGTCAACATATGTTTTAATTTAGGAAGTGTGTCATCCCCGTTGTGTGTGTGAAACTTGCAAAATTGTATGTAGTCAAACACAACTGTGTCACATGAGGTGTATTTAATGACTATATAATCTCTACACCATGTGCGCGTGCATGCTTATAGTAAAACCTTAAGTTCCCCTAAGACAACCTGAAGATGGCCAGTACAGGCCGAAACATGTAGTTGTCCATTATATAGTCATTAAATACACCTCATGTGACACAGATGTGTTTGACTACATACAATTAAAAAAAAACATTTTTATGCACGAACGTTTTTTTGCTGTTGTTTCAGGAGGATTTTTTTTCGTGTCTTATCGACTTTACACTCTGTTGCCTAGAAAACCAGTCGAATCCTACACACATCCAGGGATATGTCACGACTAACCGAACACCAGCCTAGCCTTGCACTAGCTATGCATATTTCATTCCAACTTTATCAATTACAACTCTTGTGTCTGTTGGGATTCTTGCATTTTTGAAACATGCATGTGTTCTGTCTATTCCAGATGTGCTTGAATTACAAGTAACAGGATCAAAGACCCTATATTGCAAGTTAAAAAAAAATTAGAAGGTTGTGCGTCCAACCAGGTCTCCGCGGCAGCAATGACATCCGCGTCAGAAGAAAAATAGCAAACTTTCAATTGTTTTTTTCAGTCCAAGGAACAGGTGGTAGTCCGACGGGACCAGATCTGGAAAATGCGGTGTGTGATCAAGACACTGGAAGCCCAGGTAGGCCAGTTTCTGCAAGTGCCCAGTTAGCCGAGGCATTGTCGTGCAAGAACAAGACCCCCTTGGTGACCTTCCCGCCGCCGGCGTTTTTCCTTCAAAATGTCCTTCAATTGCACCAGCAGAGATGATTAATACTCTGCATTGATAGTTTGGCCCTTTGGAAGATAATCTATGAGAAGGATGTCGTCTTGATCCCAATAAATCGAGGCGAGAACTTTTCCAGCGGATTTTTGCACTCGGAATTTTTTTTTTTGGGGGGTGGGAGGGGCAGGGTGAGCCGCTACGCCGCCACTACATTGATTGTTGCTTAGTCTCCGGGTCATAGTGATATAACCAGGTTTCGTCCATGGTCACCAATCGCGATATGAAATCATTTGGATCGCGCCGAAAAAGAAATTCCAAAAGTTGCTTAGACAATTAGCACCGTTGACGTTTTTGATCCACGTTCAGGCATTTCGGGACCCACTTCGCGGAGGCTTCCGCATGTCCAAATCTTCATGAATGATGGACCCAACCCGCTTACGTGAGATGCCCAGTTGCTCAGCTACTGATTTAGCCGAAATCCGGTGGTCTTCCAAGATGAGCTCGTGAATTTGATCAATACTATCCGAGGTGGTCACTGTTTCGGGTCGTCCAGGACGAGGCACATCATAGGTGGAAAAATCACCACGTTTAAACTGAGCCACCCAGGTTTGACGGTGGCATACGATGGTGCATGTCCCCCTAATGTTTCTGTCAGAATGGCGTGAATTTCCTTCGACGCCTTGCCTTGCAGGAAAAAAAAAAATTGACAGCTCGCGTCTCCATGTTATTGAAATCGCGCGCGTCGCCTGACATGCTTCCTTTCAGCCTCTGTAACAAGGAAAGACTTGCAATTCGGCACATGAACAGACCCCTCTTTCCAACACTATCGATTCCATCCTACGACATTGGGAAGTAGGGCGGGCCAAGGACTTACCAGCACCCGATGCACAATACTGTGAGGGGAGCTCCCATGAACCAGACATGCGCCTCTTATGAGGAAAAATGAAGAGTATACATAACACTGCCGAGAAATCTTCGTGTAGAGTGGATATACAGTTAAATTGCAGGACGCTTAGTAAATATCGACTTGGATACAACGTGAATAAAGCGGCCGCCTTCAAATTTCTGGTAGTGTCTCTGTGTGTGTGCCTGGAGGAACTGACGTACACCACCAAAATCCTAACTCATAGTACTAATTTTCGGACCAAATTCGTATCACAGGTCTCTCATAAATTAATAAAGGGGCCTAACCGCTCGACTGCGATGTGCGGCTTAAGTCAGACGAAACGAAAATTTCGAGGCGGATGATCCTGGTGAATTTCGGGGGTGGATGATGAGAAACAGCCAGACGAAAACATATGTCGAACAGACAGTAGTGTTGCAGGATACTATATTATTTCATACAACCTGCAGCAACTGAAGTGTTCACTTTCACACCCGAAAACATATAATTCCCTCGAAATGTACTTCTCTTACAAAAAAAATCATTTAAAACAACTCGTAAGCACTGATAAGAATTTGTCTTTTAACGTTTTATTCTCTGGGATCGTCTGGTACTCATGTGACTTCGCATTCTTCCGGATGATGAAAATAAAACTTCCTATCCCTGTCATAAATTCACCCCCAGTCATTCAGAACGTGACCGGTCACGTTTCTGACTGAACTCCCCGGATGTAGGTCAAAAATACTGCAAAACTTTCTCAGGATAATAATCGAGAAATCTGAATACATTTTAGTCCCTGAAATAAAAGTTCAGGAATCGCAGAAAATGTTTCCGTGATTGTACTCAAAAACTGGACTGACAAACACTACGCCAGTACCCTGCTTCAAACTGCAGCAGACTGAACACTTACTGCTTCAAGAGCTTTATCCCTTAGAGGTAAGGTAAAGCAGCCCCGTTACAGGCCTTGAGTGGCCCAGAGGGTTCCAGGAAGTTAAGGTTCCCAGATTGCATGACAACGGCACAGGATGGTGGCAAGGTTGTCAGTCCTACGCACCGGCCGCCTTTATCCCCAGGAAACGCTCCTGGTACTCATTTCTGTTAAGAGGCTGAGTCGACCTCAGGGCCATAGTGCGATCGGAAGGATTTTATGTCAATGAAAAATCCAGTGACACCATCTGGAATCGAACCAGCCACCTTCCGATTTGTTGCACAGCACCTTAACCACTGTGCTACAGCGGTCCCCATCTTTTAGAGGTACCCGATAGAAGTTACAAATAATCCCAAAGAATGTAGTTTTTCTTACACATAAAATTCGTGTAATATTTTCCCACACCTGTTAGTATTGTTATATACGGTGAGATGGGAGACTTTAAAGTACCAATTTACCAATTTATATCGTTCCTACAACTGCTACATGCATGAAGGATTTGGTACATTCTTGCAGTATATTTTCCAAATCCATGGGTTCAACACCGAATCGTGTTGAAATTGTAAACAATGAATTTGAAAACACGTGAAAGTAGCTGTGGCTTACACTCAAGAAGGGGTCTAAATCAAACTAATAACAACCACAGAATCGCCCTCTTGGGGTCCAAACAGAGGCGAGACCTACAGAATGCACAGCATTAGCCTCAACATTCGGTAATTTTCTAGAATAACATGAATAGTATACTTGTTTAAAAAACACAGCATAAGGTTTCTGAAGGCAAGAAGAAAGACTTGTGATGATTTTAGGTTGGTTAATAGATGGTGTGCCTTATGTTTCTGAACAAGGTACTACATTTCGAAGCATCTGGTGCGTCGTAGAGAATCTGAGTTATGAGATGCTGGTGTGAGAAAGACGTCCCGGTTTATACAAACACTGTCACCCCAGCGCACACTCTCTCTGGTGACAGAAGCTGTACAGTCCGTTACTAAAAGCAGTGATTCATAACGTGAAACTTCGTTACCTGTTCCGTTTGTACATACAATGCAGACAGCTTACGTTTAAAAACGGATTTAATTCGGATAATCTTTGCCGTAATTTAGTTCAGAATTCGAAGACGGAATAGACTTCATTATTTACACAGCATATATATATATATATATATATATATCCTGCACGAAAAAATATACTTCAGATCAAACTGTTAAATACCGAATTCAGGGTATGCAATCAAGTCCTTTCTCTATGCTTGTACCATTGCGCCACTTTATGTATAGAAGGCAATAATTGTGTATTTCCTGTACAGCTATTCATGTTTAACGCACACACCCTATTGTACTGACAGGTACATAGCTGGCTAACTACTTCGAAACCAGCCACATTTAAATCCCTTTTATAACCAATACCAATATGGGAATAACTTACCACTGCGAGTGTACTGCAAATTTTGATCACTTCGGTGGTAACATGTGAATGACAAGCACGTGAGTGAAAACGATCTGACTTCAATCGACGTGTTCATTTAGCCGATACAAATATCTGGTTCACGTCCATTCAGTTCGTACACAAGATATGACCAATCTAGTTAGCGATTCTTCCTCTTATTGCATGTGGGAATATTTCTTTCCTCTTTGACTCTACGCTAATACTTTATTTTTCACAAGATCAGTCCAACTAATCTTCTCCCTTTTTCTCCAGCCTCCACATTTCAAAACTTTCCAGGTATTTATGATCTACTTTCCGAAGTCGAAATCTGATTACTTGTACAAAACAGCTAATGCCTATTAACAGCCCGCTATAAGTCTGCTTACATCTTCTCATGAATTTTTAACGCACTCACTCCAGTGATAACCGCCGCTGCAGATAGGCGTTGGTCATCATTACGCGTTGGGGCACTGCACAGTGCAGTGTGATACCGATAATAGATTTAAAGCACTGAACGTTAATATTACAATAATGAGACCGAATGCTCATTAATACTTCTAGCAGAATTCCACTGTGCCCTATTAATTAAACGCGACCCTTTAAGCCGGGACGGTTCAAAGAGAACCCACACTAAGCTTTAAAACCCTCTGCTACAACACAGTCTACCATACCCTCCCTCCCACATGGCCCTGGCACATTTTCTCTGTATCGATTGTGCTGCCTGCAACTCTGCCTTTCAATTTATTTTAGTCATTCTCGTGTAAGAACAGCATAATTCTACAAACTATGTTTTTCAAGTTCCTTAAACTTCACTGATAAAAGCCTGCAACTGGCGAGTTATTGCGTTCCTAGTTTCAAAATATTGAATTCGTTCTGTCACTCAAATGTTACATCTTTACTTTACACACTGACAGAGACGTGTCAATTGCAGCTGTAGGAACATTTGACAATACAGTTCGGAGGCTGACAGGACACAGGCAAATAACCTACAATATAATAGGGAAATAAATTACAGTTGTCTATAAAAATGTAAATATAAAATAATAGGTTAAATTTACTGTCTCTGGTTATTGTGAAGCTTATCATTAACTATGCTCTTGCTCTAGAAGTAATTTATTGTTATACACTTCATTGGCATAGTATCATTAAAACTTACAAAGTGACCTTCACAAAAGACACTGCACCTCTAAATACGAATATAGCAAAGCGACAGTAAGGCTCTAAGCATTGTCTAACTCGGGAATCCATAAAGTAGAGTTGCAGCTGCAGATTCCGGTCCTGGTATTAATTAAACAGTTCTTTATATTAGATTTTGTAGCGTTAATACTCACCGAATGGTTCTGATTCAAACATGACACACAAAAACAGAAGTACTAGACATTTAAATTATTATTATTACGTTGTTGTTGTTGTTGTTGTTGTTGTTCTTGTTGCCGTCGTCTCTTGTCACAGGCCTCGTCTTTCTGCTACCTTGCCTCATGAACCAACAGTGATCCCCACCGATCGGGCTGCAAGTTTCAGACCAGTACTTTCTGTATCGTGTGTGATGTTCCTAATATAGCTGTCTTTGTTATTAAATCTATAAAATATTTTTCCGTTATGACTTCCAAACTTTTCTTTAAACCATTTGTTGTTATTCCGGTGGCTCCATTTATTTCTGGTATTATCATATTTTTCATGTTCCAAATTCGTTTAACATAAACTCCTGTACTTTAACTTTTTTTCTGCTTCCCTTCGCGAGACATTCTTGTCCGAGGGTATTGCCATATCTATCATTATGCATGTTTTTTCTTTCTTGTGTTTAATTACTTAACTGGCCTATTTACCATAAATTCTCTATGTGTGTGTCGCTTTTTATTATTATTATTATTACTATCATCATCATCATCATCTCCTTTATGCAGGGTATTTATACTTATATTCGTGAGACAAACTGTGTCCCTAGGGAAAACAGTGTTGCAGCTATTTTGTTTTTACTATTCATGGTGCTTATATCGTTAGTTTCAGTGTTGAATCTATTGTACTTTTACATTAGTACTTTCCGAAGTATGTGTGCAGTGCCCAATATGGCTGTTTTCTGGAGTTCCTTGACTTCA
>Ga0123354_10003393_pt1 | contig 21958 bp, 10 predicted proteins | sample TergutLab28metaG_2_FD_97872 | JGI IMG/M metagenome (GOLD analysis project Ga0123354, IMG submission 97872) | Labiotermes labralis P4 segment gut microbial communities from Petit-Saut dam, French Guiana - Lab288 P4 | ecosystem: Host-associated > Arthropoda: Insects > Digestive system > Gut ... | reverse complement strand
AAACAATTTTAATCTCAAACCAACCACCGCTCCTGCCGAAATTTCTTTTATTTATTTATTTTTCTTTGAACCATTCTCCCCCCCCCCTCACCTCATTTCCCTTCTTCAGCATTTTTGGTAAACTGGTAAGACAGCCCATGACATGGACCATGGGCACTGTTCTTCCCATTGTTGTCATTTCAATGAATATATCACTGTCTCATGCAACAGTGCACAACCCCTGCACTTGGAAAGTGCACATGTAATGGGCAGTTTGTGGCCAACAACCCCTTGCCATAGACACATTAAAACATTCAGTAACACAGCATTTCGCTCAACTTACAATTCCAAGATTTCTCCAGTCCAGGAGATCACTGAGCCGCTCTGTTCGATTACGCTGGATAATTCTTTGACGTCGGTTGAGTTTCGTAAAGTCATGCATATACTGTGCTAACTGCTGTACTGATGCCTCAAGTGAAATGAAACGTCGGTCCACAACATAAATTCCATAGCTCATTGGGTCAGCTATATGGTCTTGCATAAAGCAGCCAAAACCTGTCCCAAAAACCAGTCACTGTGCAGAATCACAACAAAAAGACATGCTATTTTACACCAGTATCTTTAATGTGTGCACAAAAGCAGCATATCTTCACTAATTACATAGCTTGTGTTATTCAAGCTTACCTAAATGGATAACCTAAGGCCTTCATACAATAAAACATCAGGAACCAAACTTTTAAACTAGTTATACCTGAAATGTTATAAAAAACAGCAAAGTTAACAGTTTTCAGATGTATGAGTTTTAACCTCTTCATCACATTCCAACAAAAAACATGTTTTCACTATGCAAGAAAGAGAACTGACTGCTTGTTGATACTCCTTCCTCAGCTGGCAGTATTCCAAAACCAATGGGACAACACCGCAGGATGAGGTGAGATCACTGCTCGCAACACAAGGGTTGAATGACGTTATAGGGCATTTTGTTTATAAGAAATATATAACTTGTGGTGGTGGTGGTGGTGGTGGTTGTGGTGTTAGTAGCAGTAGTAGTAGTGGTGGTGGTAGTAGTAGTAGTAGTAGTAGTAGTAGTAGAGTAGTGGTGGTGGTGATGGTGCAGGGGGGAGGAGGTTACTCTTGTGATAAACACAAACAGCCATGATGGTACAACTGTGGGAATGACATAAGCATTCAGCACAAAAAGAAGTAAATTAAGAAGATGAATAGAGGTGAATATTACATGTTATAATGATATCTGGAAAAGACAGGGCGTGACATTCATTCAGGGAAGGAAGACTTCAGAACTGCCTTTGCAACTCCCCAGGTATGATAGGGATTGATCTGCCCTAATGGTACTGTTAATCCTATACAATGATGCTGACAGTATACCCACAGTATGCTATACACCTGACTGTCTCTGGCTTACCTGACAGATTGGTGGTGATGGACGGAATACCCATCACTGTACACTCAGCAGGTGTGTAGCCCCATGGTTCATAGTAACTGGGGAAAACACCAAGATGACAGCCTCGAACAAATTCCTCATAGTCCAGCCCAAACAGAGGGTTTGTAGATGACAGGAATTCAGGGTGAAATACAATCTGGGAAGAAAAAATTACACTTGACTGAAACAAATAAATCAGTAGTGATAACACAAAATGTCTACAATTGAAACTTAAAAATATAAACCACTGTACCAGATCAAAACAGGAAGATATAATAAAATATTGGTATCCACTGCTGTTGTATTACATCGTGTACAGTGGGGTATGCTACAATGAACATGTTTAATCCATGAAATCAGGAAGCTACAACAAACACAGATGCTACAACAAATGTGGAGGAACACTATCAGCTGATGCAGCACACACGTGCACACAACGGGTCAGGCCTTCCCACTTTGATTAGTGTCAGTCATCATCTTAGTTATCGTTTCATTCATTCTTCAAAAAGGTGGACAAATGCCCTTCAACTGATGAACCTCCCACAGGACAGTCACCCAAGATGAATAGGAATGACAATTCCTCTCCTTCCACCTCTATGTGATTTTTTTTATGATTTTCATGAGGGAAAGTTTGTTCATAGTTTTCACTAAGGAAAGATTGTTTATGCTTTTCAAATTTACATGTACAGTGAATAAAAGTTAAATAAATCAATTTTATATTAATTTTACACTTATATTTTCGATTTTGTGTTACATTTTTCCTGTTTAAATGGTTATGTTGGATGGTAGCTTTGCTCTAGGCTGTGGGCCTGGGAAGAGATTACCCTCAATACATATATTTCAATGTATGCTAGAACGAACAGATGCTATAATGAATGAGGTTCTAGAAATAATTATGCTTGTTCTAGCATACCACATTGTACTACCTTAATACCATTAAATGGACTTGTTTATCACAAACATCACCCAACATGTGTTGACTACTTTCAGCCACCATCATAGGATTCACTGTGTTGGATGGAGACAGTACAATGTTTCATGCAACTGTTTTACCACAAAAGTACCAATATTTTTTAAACATTTATATATATTTTTATGTAATATACATTGCACATTCTCCTGTAATATTGAATATTGTATGAAATGACCAGGATATGTACTGTATTAGAATTATACTTCAGCAGCAACTGACAACACCAAAATCAAATAAAATGGAAGCCTAGCTATCATACTTTCAAATGAAACTTATCACAATGTACATACAGCTACACATTTATCTGCTTGATTTCCTGTTCAGAAAGTTACTGAAGACATGCCTTTGTGCCACTGCTTTTCATCTTTGTTTTGTATATGCCATTTGGGAAGGCTGTATAAAATCAGGAGGGAATGAAACTAAATATGACAATGATTATAATGAGGGCGGTCTAAGAGTAAATGCACAGAAATCTAATTCAATATGTTCAGCAGAATGCAGAACAAATTTTAAAAATACAAGTAAAACTGGCTATAAAATCCTTTAACTTGTAGCGCAGTTAGAGTTCAAAATTACATTCACAAAGAAAGTAACAGCAAACCACATTCAAGGAATACTTTCTACCATTCAGTTAGAACTCATTTTTCTTCCCAACTGCTAAATACATACGTAAATATTAAAATATCCATACTGTCATTTTACTTGCTGTTTTGTTTGAACATCAAAATCCAGTCAGCTGCTGTGATGGAAGAACAATGATGGTGTTTCAAAATAGGGTGCTGAGCAGAATATTTGAACCTCAGAGACATGAGTAACAGGACAAAGAAAAATGTATGGTGATGGAAGCAGGAGCTATGAAGGTCATATGCACATATGATAATTCAAAGCAGCTGTTTGAGTGAGGACAAAAGTATATTTTCAATTTAGTTCCTCATGATTGGCTGCTTATGAAACCGGCGGCCTCAGTCGTGGAGTTGAGGGGAATTCCTTGTAGGTCGCACACAAAGGGCAAGAGTAGGAGGGCAACTATCTAAGGAAGTCAAAGTAACCTCAGGTGTGCCGAAAGGGAGCATTTTAGGCCCACTACTGCGTCTAACGTACGTAAATTATATCTGGAGGAATACTTATTCGAGTATTAGACTATTCGTTGACAACTGTACAATTTATAGGAAAATCACAAATAAAAATGACATAGAAAAGTTGCAGAAGGTACTAGACACCTTGAGGGAATGGGCAGTAGAAAATGGGATGAAAATAAATCCCGGTAAAAGTAAGGCAATAAGATTTACGAGAGCTCAGGTTAAAAATCCACTGGGTTACTGTCTTGGTGACCAAAAAATTCCGGAAATGAGCAGTTGTAAATACTTGGGAATAATCTTACAAAGCGATTTAAACTGGGTGGACCATGTAAATTACACAGTGCAAAAAGTCTGGAAAGCAATTCACTTAGTAATGCGTGTTCTCAAAAAAGGAAATAGTACAAAAAAGTTTAGCCTACACATCATTGGTACGTCCTATTCTTGAATATGGGTCTGCATGCCGGGATCCATGCAGAGAAGGACAGATAGATGCCTTAGACTGAGTACCGAAGAAAGCTGCTCAATTTACAAATCCTGCGAAGTATTCTGACTGGGAAACCTTGGCTCAGCGTAGGACGATAGCACGCTTTTGTGCACTTTTAAAGCGTACTCTGGGGAATGGGCTTGGAAAGCTATACACGACAGGTTGTGAAGGCCTTACTATTTGAGTAGGGTTGATCATGTTCGGAAAATTAGGGACAGGAAGCAAAGAATGGATATCAGGAAGTATGCCTTTGTAAATAGGACCATTAAAAACTGGAACCAACTACCTGTAGAAGCTTCAGGGACTTTCCATTGTAAATGTAAGATTTTTAGAAACAGAGTTAGGAAAGCAATTATAAATGGGGTGAAATGAAAGGAATAGAAGTGTGGCGAAAATCAACAAAAAGTGCAGTGAAGTGAAGTGAGGTGAAATGTAGTGATGTGAGGTGAAATGGAGTGGTAGGAAATTTAAATGGGGTTAAGCCAAATGACAGGGTAGTGAAGTTTCGTTGGGTGAAATTTAAATGAGGGGAAGTGAAGTGTCAACAAACGTGTTGAAGTGGAGTGAAGTGTAGTGAAGGTCTTAATAACACGGTGTCTAACATTATTACAAGATATATATATCATACTAAGTTTACTGCTTATATGGCTTTTTCGTTTATCACATTCTTTCATGTTATTTTGGTTACATTTTTTATCATTCTATATATGGCTGTATGTTTTGTATGCTTTTGTTTAATTTTGTAAATTATATATTTGTATTGTTATGTTTCTGCATTTTTATTGTTATGTAGGTTCTGTTCTGTATATTCTGTTTTCATTGGGTTGTTCTATATATTGTTTGTGTGTAAATGTGTACTGTACTACTGCCACCAGGTGTCAACCCAATTGCAGTTAATAAATATATCATCATATGAAAATTAAAATTTCATAACAAAGTAAAAAAAAAATTGTACTACTTTTGACGATACAGCACCTGGACAGACAGGACTTCCAAATTATGAACTAATCTTATGCACCTCATGAAAAGAACACATATCAGCAACTTAACCTTTTGGTGAAGAATTTAGATATTTAAACTTCAGCACACCCTTATGTGAAATATATCTTATGAACCAAAGAAGATAACATTATGAAATACACAGTGCTTTATGGAGAAAAGAAATGGAGATTGTGCAGCATGTTTCAAACAACTCTTTAAATACAGGTGTTTACTAAATATATAAAATGTGATCATTGAGGGGTAGCAGTACACCCACCCTACACATAGGAAGTATGGTTGCTAAAGATTAAAGCAAAATACCAATTCCAGTTTGGTTCAGGAAGAAAATAATTAACTTCTCACTTTCACACGATCGTGAATTGTGTTGAACAACTGACAGCGCCTCACAGCTATGAGCACAGGGTCATTCCAGTCATCTACAACATTATGTGTTGTGATTGGTGGCAATCCATCTCGTTGCAGTGCATAAATACACCGTTTGATCTTCACCATGTCATCCTTCTGCAGAAGTTCATTTGGGTTGGGTAGCCGTCCACTACAAACACAATAATAAACAGAACACCCAGTATTTACTGAACATTTAACTCAAGTGATGGTGCAGCTATACTGTGAAAAATGTACAACACAACTGCCATACAATCGTACGGGAACATTTGATAGTCTACTAACTGAATGTCTAGAACTCATTCATGGTGCAGTCTGTCTTACAACATACCCATAGCCCTTTCCAAACTGAGTTCTCCACACAGTGACATCTAGTGCTTTCTCTTTCAATTTCCACAATCCCCTTCTTTCCGTAAGGTCAGCTAGTAGCTTCTGATATCTTCTTCCTCATCTTCCTTTCCCTTTTATCCTTCCTTTTATCTTTCCTTCAATAACATGTTATGTAAGGCAGTTCCTACCCAATACGTGACCAATCCAGATAGCCTTCCTTCTTTTTATTGTATGCTGGATATGCCTTTCCTTCTTGACTCTATGTACTACTTCATTTTTCACACAATCGTTCCAACTGATCTTCTCCATCCTTCTCCAGCACCACATTTCAAAACTTTCCAGGTATTTCTGCTCTACTTTCTGAAGTGTCTAAGTTTCAGCACCATACAAAGCTGTGCTCCAAGTGTAGCACTTTACTACTTTCTTCCTCAAATTTAAGTACAATTTGCTGGTGAAATTAGCTTCTTCTTGTTAAACGCTGTATCTGCCGTGGCAATCCTGCAATTTCATTTCACATGTACCTCTTGTATCATTTTTTATCATACCACCCAAACAGAACTACCTACCCACATAAAGTTACAGAATACCTGAGCTGACATCTGATCATTCTAACTCTAAATGATGGATTATTTCATGCTTTACATCTTACACACACAGCACCATTACACATGAAAAACTATACTATATATATATATATGTTGCAACCTGTTCATTACTGGAATCTTAATTTTCTACGAAATACTGTCCTTCAGCAAACACATCCTCCTGTTACAGCCTGAATACATGTGGGAAGTACTTATGGAAAACATCAAAGTTTGACTTCTTATGATGCAATGTTTAACACCACCTGAACCTCTAGTACACCCTTGAAGCCACAACCTTTCTTCCAGCTGCTCTTCCCTTACAGAAGGTTAAAGACTGTACAGTGAAAGATCAGGAGATTGAACTAAGTTGGTACTAACCACAGTACTATGCTAGGCAAGAGTTGCTGCCAAAGACGTAGTAACCGAATGCCGTGAACTGTCACGCAGAAGAGCTACGTCTTTCACTTCACGATGCTCCAGGTGTAACAGCTCCTTCATATAGGCCAGCTACTCCTTGTACCTCTACAGCTAGCAAGAGTTTTCCACTTTGTTCCAAGCAGTTCTGCCACAAATCTATGGCTCCCTACATAGATAGCAACTTCCAGGTGAAGGACTGTTGTTTATGGATCATACACAAAGCGCTTGCAACAATCTTGTGGAGACAGTCTCTTATATGCTGTGTTTATGAGTTCACCATTGATCCTCAAGTGGTGTCACACTGTTACGGCATCAGTGTTCTTGACATGATGTGTTAACAAATATACTGCATCTTTAGATTTTTAATGATGAACATGACATGCTGCCAACAGAAATTCTGACTCTCTCCGCTTGTTTCTAACATCTGACGACACCCTAGACACGCAATCCAATATACCACTCAGCAATACCAAAAAATGTAGCTCTACCCAGCAACCAGAAATTTTCTGAAATGTCATTTCCATTAGGTATTCTGATATATGTTAGGTATAACATGAAACTTGTAATGACTATCTATAGCACCCCACATGAAATAACAGGATGCTCAGTGTGTTACTAACTGAAGATGACGCAGAAATAAAAAATTATGGGCTTATTTGAGATACTATCCCAATACCTGCATGAATGGTCAAAGGGAAACAACAAAATACCTTAGTCATGACAGCCAGTCACTGGTCCAAGATTTGAGATCAGGACCTCTCGAATATGAAGGATGAGTACTGTCTCTTCATTCACAGCCATCAAGAACACAAATGTTATGTATCATTGTAAGATAATGCATATAACACATACTGTCTGTGAAGTGCATTCAATGTATGAACCAGAGCCAACGTTTACCTAAGGCATACTTCATACATCCTCTTGCCCATCTTTTGCTGAATATCGTTCAGCGTATCTCGAAGACTTTTGGTCACAGCATGTCCTCGCAAACTTTCCACGTTAAAGTTGTTAGTTTTTGCTGGAAATATGAGGAATGCTACCACAGTCGTATCTGAATTTGAGGCCTGAAAGAATAAATAAAGTATCAGTACTGGAACATTTAGCAAAATTCCTACCCACTCCTACTTTAAAGCAATTACATTTTGCATCCCACTGTACTAAACACATTTTCATTTTCACCATCAGACACACTCCTTTCATGATAAAGTTATAGGTCCTGAAAAGGGTCTTCTGTTACTAAATGTCCATTCTCATTGGCCAGTATTACTCTCATACTAAAAAACATGTAAGTTACAAATCTGGCGTGATACAACACAGCCCACTACAAATATGACTATGTCTACAGTTAGTGACCTCCTCTTTATAATTGCATATATTTGTATCCAAACCCCATACTCTTCATTCTGTGCAAACAGTATGTAACAGTTGCAGGAACACATGCTAATAGGGAAATTTGCCCTTGTTGAAAATATCAAACTAAAAACTGATCAATGAGATAGCCCAATACTATGGCACTTCACCCAAATAATGCAGGATTCTGTCCACTGTCTGGACTGGTGGAAGAAAACCTACAGATAATCGTTACAGACATGGTATGTCTCTCTCTGGGCCTAACACACTTCAAGCATCACTACGCTGACTATTGTAACCACTGTCTTTTTTATGTGGACTCTCGCATGGCATGTTCAGAGTCCAGGGTTAAAAGGATTACAACCAACCTGAGAAAGAACCTTCTTTCAATCTGTGTTTTTTTTGTTTTCTGTTGGTATTTAAGACAATACCTTAAGGGTTAGCAGAAGGAATACCCCACCTTTATCCATGTACACAGAACATCAACAAAAAGTTAAATTTGATATATGTTTGTCAGTGCATTGTTGTACATGCATGGTGAAGAAAACCAACAAGATGCTACTGAATGATTTATTGCACTTGTAATCTGCTCAACATGTTTCAGGCACTTATATGCCCACTGTCAGGAGCTCGAGACCATACTTGTGTTATTACTGCGTATGGTGCATAATGCCTTGGTTGCTGGTGTTTGGCGGTCAGGTGCAGGGCAACAGGCTATGCATCCGGGATGAGGGAAGCTGCTCGAGCAGATTAAAAGTGCAATAAATCATTCAGTAGCATCTTGGTGGTTTTCTTCTCTATGCAAAAAGTTAAATGTTTAGTCCCAATACAAAATTAAATACAAATATAGTATAACATTTTCTTTGCCAAAATAATAACTGAATTTTCAAATAATGTGATAAACTGAATTATTTTAAACATGGATCTACATTAAAATCCACCAAAAATGTTTATTAACCATTTGCTACCAGAAAATATACATGTGTAATGCACTGTGTGATGCTTAAAATGCCATACATCATATACCGCATTTACTGGAATTCAAGACGACTCTATAATCTAAGATGATCCCCCAGATAAAATGTGTCTGCCAAGGGCAAATGTATTTATCCAAATCTAAGACGGCCCCTAAAAATAAAACATCTGCTAAGAAACACTTTATTATTAACTGCATACACTTAATACACAAAACATGTCAGATTCTTTACAAATCCGTGTCACTGTCTGCATCTTCACATTTGGTGCCTTCATCTCCCTCACACTCACTCCTAACATTCCCATCCTCCTCACTGCCATTCCACAACATACCTTCATCAGTCCCCATCCACTGTTTAAAACCCTTCATAATTTTACGTTTATTGGACCGTTCATCATCTTCATAGTTGAATAAAGAGAGACCAACTTGATGTCACTTGCTTTATTATTTCATTATTTACTGTTCAACATGTTTCGGATGTTAATACATCCATCCTCAGGAGTTTGCAGGCTGAAGCACTGCTTCAGCCTGCATACGGATACCACACCACCCCAGCCAAACCACAACGTAACACCAACACACATCGAACCAAAACAATACAACCCATGAAATAACTCATGAAATAAGTCGCAAGCTCCTGAGGATGGATGTATTAACATCCGAAACATGTTGAGCAGTAAATAATGAAATAATAAAGCAAGTGACATCAAGTTGGTCTCTCTTTATTCAACCTTCATAATTATTTATGGTGAGATGCACTGTCATACCATTATGATCCACACTGAATAAATACTACACTTATATTTCCTGGTTTCTAAACTTACTTGAACCCATAAAGATTCACAGTTTTCTCACATATTGTGTTGGTGGTGTTACGACTTTAATACGTGTGTTCTGGATTTTCTGTCGTGACTGCGGTCTGACGAGTCTCAGTTCATGGCTCTTTTCGTACTTTTTAAGTTGTGGAATGATCCAGGTTTCATTTTTGAGCCTTATAGTTAATTTTTAATTTTTCAATAGTTATTTTCCTGTTACTACTCTTGGACTAGACCTATTCTCAGGTACATATCTTAACCAGTTACTGTTTCTATGGTGCCCAGTGATTATGAAAAATTCAATCTTGAGGGTACATCAGGTTAGGTGTTTCTTTATCTGAAGAGAGAAGCAGAGCTGGCTTCCAAAACATCGTGCTTCTTTAAAAAAAATTAGACATTGTATGAAGTCCCAGAAAAGAAGATTGTGTCAATTAACTTCAGTTGTGCAATGTTCTCTCTTTTGGATTTCTTGACCCCTGAAGATGGGACCAATAGGTCGTCCCAAAACATCGGTAAAGGATTACAACTCTACACTGCATAATTCTTCAGAAGAGCACAGATCTTACATGATGATTGGTGATGCAGGCCTTGGTTTGGCTCTGCTTCAGAGCCATCTGGTTCAGCACAGTCCAGTTTGGCATTGCATAGACAAATTTAAGACAATCTTGCATATTTAAGCACCAAATTTAACAAACCTCGACTTGCATTTGAGTAAATACGGTAATTATTCATGCTCTGATGCAGTCCTCTCATGTGGCTGCCACTTAAATTCCGCTCTTTTGCACATTACTGAGGGCATTTAATTCCAGCACCAAATGATGGGGGGGGGGGAAATAACATCACATCTCATAAAAATCAGACAAACGGCATGATGTGCAACTGATACTTTTCTACAAATTCTGCGTTTAAATGGAAACAAACCATTACATATGCAAATGATTTCACTTTCAAACTACCAGCAGTACACTCCTTTCAGGTAGAGTGAAGACCTGCCACTGTCCTACCTTATTGTGACATGCAAATTCAGGATGATATTTTCCACTGCCTAGAAGCAATGAGCTCTCTTCAGTCTATTCAGGACAATTTTACTCTCCAACCTACCTTCAAGTAATGATTTAATCGAGCTAGTGCCTCAATGAATAAATCAGCCCCTTTGTTTCCAAATTCATATCGGCCAGCAATGAAGAAATAAAGTGTCTTATCTAGATCAAAGTCATAGTGTCTGAAAACAAAGAGAACAAGTCTTACTATAAAGCAAAATTTCAGTTCAAAAATGTTAGAAGTTCAGGACATTATGATCTTCTCTTACATATGCAACCTTCAAGTCAAACTATGTACTGTGTATACAGGAGCATTGCTGCATTCTTCATTTCCTTGCCACTACTAAGATAAGAAGTAACACAGTTATCTGCAAAGCCACAATAGTGTAGTTGGTACAGCAACTAGGCTACAGGCTTGATGATCTGCGGTTCATATCCTGGCAGGGACAAGTGATTTTTCCCTTCTTCACGCCCAGACCAGTTCTGGGGCCCACCCAGCCTCCTTCCATGGGTAACTAGGGTTCTTTTCTCAGAAGTGAAGCATCTGGGGCATGAGGCTAACCACTCAACTCCACCCACAGCTGAGATTAAGAATGAGCATAGCTAAACTTCTACTCCGCTTCGTATCTTCACAGCATCTACAAGGACAACTCCACCGTCTTACAAGGTCTTCTACAATATATAGTCTTTTCATCATTCATCTCAATCCATGAAAAGCTACAACTCGAGTACTGGAATGTGTATAAAGATGGAAGGCGGAGCAGAAACAGGATGATTTCAGTTCCAAATGATGAAGATTTATCATCATGTGAAAGCATGGCACATACACACGCACACATACATATTGCAGTGGAATGATAATTTATTGTTTATTGACATTATGCTCTCTTGCATTAAGGTCCATTTACCAACAAGCAAACACGTGTAAATACAAGGTATGGCTACTAAAACTGAGAGCTGGTGCAGCCGTTCCTGACCTCGGCTATATATTCCTAAAGTAAATATATATTTATTACCACTGAACCTTATCCCAGTCATCCAAGAAGCCATGCTCCATTATGCTGACACAGTGTTGGGTGATAAAACTTTATTTTATAAATAAATTTTCAGTTTATCACAATCATGTGTGGGCAGGAGGAAACATCAAATACCTTGTAAAGTTAATGGACATAGACAACGAAACCTTCAACTTGTTACAAGAAGTGTATTGAGAAGATGACAGAGTTACTTAAATTACTCTCACAAAATGACTGCAGGGGATGCTTGCAAGCCTAGAAACCTCATGCAGAGTGGTGTGCAGAGTCTGACGGAAATTAATTTGAAGATGATAACATGCACACAGAATGATTTCATTAATAAAGTGCTATTTGGAACTAGTTTCATTATTTAACAGCCATTTATAACAATGCATTTTATAAATGATATATCACCTCTAATGACCACCCAATTACAACATTCATGAGATGCTACATACTACAATTGGCCTGACGTGCTTCATCCCTAAAGCCATTATGAAAGGTGCACATTAAATGGCTGTGCAGTTTGTATTTTATCCACAATCAGTAATTTAGTCAGCAGGATACATGTCAAAATTACTTCAGCTACAAGACAACTAACCCATAAAAGTGCCCTCGAACAAACTCGTGAATTTTGTCCTTCGAGATGGCATGTAGGTTCTGAAATTCATGAAGTGCAGAGAACTTCTTCACATTCAGACCATTTGGAGTGATGACATCCGCTTTCCTTTTCAAGAGGTGTTCAGCCTCAAAACCTGTGATCTCTGACACAGTGGTAAACACATGCGCAAGGTGCGATGCTGCTCGCTCCATGCAGTAGCGGTGGTAGATCTGTCTCTTGCCAGCTTCCTCATCTACCGCAAACTGCCACAGATACAGTTACGTTTGTAACATTAATATAATCATTGCTACAAGCTTAGTGAGCGTTACAAGACATGACACATATGACTATTTTCTTAATTTAGTGGAATACTAATACGTCTGCAGTTGCTGCATGAACCAAACGCTTACGCCATACAAGGAATTATGGGTAGAACTTCAGGTGGGAGGGGGTGGAAGCTTACATCTACCTAAGTCAGAATATTTTTACTTATTGCTTGTAAATGTACATATTGATAGACTCTAGTTGTTATTGTTACTGATGGTGATGACAGTAGCAGCAATGCTGACTTTAGAAACTTTTTTCTGCCTGAGGAAAATGACTATATAAACACAGATTCTGTCAGCATAATACAATCAATGGACATAACTGAAAGTTTTGCACCATCACTATATTTATAATTGATAAGTTACAATCAACATTTCATAAAGTGTTTGTGAATGTTATCACACTTAATCTTGATTTAAGGTTTCACATGCCTAGGTCCAATAACTGTTTATTACAACGATCAAATCGAGAGCTCAATACAGATTTTGTGGCAGTCTTCACCGCTTGGCCCCGCAGATAAAGACACTAAAATCCTCCAAAATGATTGGAACCACTTGCCCAATTATGGAGTATCACTTCCCAGAAAACTTGAATCTTCAGCAATGGCACTGTGACAACCTCAAATCTCGTATGATTACAGTTTATTACACTGTAACCGATAATAAGCCAAATGTTTGTCAGTCATAGCATTTCCCAAATTTCCACAAGACCTACAACAAAACTGGACCATTAACTTTCAGGTCATATTTCATACTCACTACTCATCAGAGTCAAAGGGACTGTAAATTACCGAGTGGAGCAACTATCAGCAGAAGTATCATCAGCAAGAACAATGACAAGGAAACTTTAGCAGGAAACACCCATTTATGGTCTTCTACATATAAAGAACCAAAACAGGGTAAAGGACTCCTGTAGCTGCATGGCAAGATCTTCACACAATGCGATATAAACACTTGAATTTCAAACATACATACCATGTCTAGGTTGTTATAGAAGTCTATGTTGCCAGCACATAAATAACGCCCCAGCAGAGTTGCATGTGTTGTGAAAACTGTAGCCACATCTATATGCCGAGTACGGAGAGCTATTAGACCGACACCAGCTTGCCATTCGTGAAAATGAGCCACTATTCTTGGCATATAATCTGAATATTCTTCAGCGATGTTCCGGAACTGCAGAATTGCATGCAGATAATTTCAGTTGATAAGTATACCAGTTCCCAGGAAAGTACGTGAATAAAAGTTTTGGTACCCTTTTGGCAGTGAACCTACAGTTTCATTTTAAGAGATAGTAGACAGTGAAATATGAGTTTAAAAAATACAGTTTACTGTACAAATTGACAAATAAATTACACTACTGTCTAGCATGAATCAGATAGAAATGTCAACACAAAATTGTTAAAAACAAACTTGGTCAAAATAACCTCAACTTCCTATTGAAACCACAGGACCACTGTACCACCAAGGCCTTGATAACTTTGTAGGCCAAAATCTATAGCCCTTTAGCACTTTCTTGAGAACGCCAAACAGGCGGAAGTCACAAGGTGAAAGGTGTTGGCTGTAGTGTGGTTGTACAACACCTGACAGTGAATGAAAACACCACAAACCCTGGACAGTGCAGACTACATAGGGACAACAGTGTCATGCAATGTGTGACACCCCTTGTTGCCATGCAAAGACACTTCCTTCTGAAGGCAGGCCTTGCAGTGTTTGACGCTGGCACTTTGCGATGACAGTGATTTTAGAGTCCCTGAACACCAGCACCAAGGTATGTCTGAATGGGTTCTGAACCAGGAACACTGGTGTTTACCCATGTCACATCGTTCCTGTGCTCTAATGTACCCACTCTGCTCCACAGTTCATGGTCAAAAGCTACATGACCACATATGCCTGGCCATATTCACCACCAGCACTAAAAATTGGTTTCAATGAAAAGACCTTAATACCTCAACCATAAACCTGGTGTCATACCCTGTTTATGTCCTTCACAACTAGAAAATTAACAAAAACTGAGTCAAAAGTTTTTACAGATGACTTAAGCTATCGAGAAGCCACACATGGCTGTCAGTTGTCTTAAGCATCCTATAAAATTAATTACTCTTTTAGTACCCATGTGTGTACATTAATAATCAACTTAACAGACAATACCAACAAATGCACAAGTGTTAAAAGTACATTTTCACGTACAATCCACTAATACTCCGACATGTTTGGATCTTCTTCTCCCTGAAGATGATCTGAAGACTGAAAAATGTTGCAGTATTAGCAGATTATGTGTGATAATTTACTTTTAACACTTCTGCTTTTGTTGGTATTATTTATTAATTTCTCTTCATTATGAATAGCAAAGAAAACTTCAAGACCTATTCTATCCTACAACAATTTTTATAAAACTATATCATTAACAGAAAAAGATTTAACTGCAGATGGAAAGATTGCGAAGGACGGAAAACAAGGACAACATACAACATACCTGTTCTATGAATTGCGCCACCATGTAACCAAGAATTACAGCATCATTAGCTTCTATGTCTAGATGAGGGATTCCCAAGTTACACGTATTCCAGAGTTCTTGTTTGTATTCATCCATTTTCCATGCACCAGACCCAACATCAAAAAGGATGATCTGAGGGTTTCCATCCACAAGCCATGTTCCTGTGTGGATCTAACACAAACACAAACCAAATTTGCAGAAATAAATGAATGACTCTATTTTCATCATCAGTTAACAGTACAAAACCCACGAGGCTGGATCCACTTGATGAAGCTAATCTCAGTCCCAAAAGATAAGCTTCATTCCAGTGCAGTATATTTCATATTTTTAAGCAGTAATAAAAACACAGCAGCTTCCAAACCAATGTAATTTGTAACCAATACAAAGGTGGTGAAAAATATCAAATACCACACTCCTGTCACCTGTTTTTAGAAAACATAATAATGTACCGTCTAGAATCCTGTGGTGCCGAAATTAATCTTTTGTTCAGAACCATAAGTACCAAAGTTAGTGGTGGCAGGTGGCACAAAAATGTGCATAACTGGCCAATGCATACACTGTATTGCAAGGAAATCTGAACCTCACACCTTCTAATGCATCATATGCACTGTTTGGCACCAAAGCGTTAAATATACCAAAACCAGACAGTTGTGTTATCAGCACTGTTACACCCTTTTAATCCTCTGTCCCATATCCTATACGAATCCACTATATAATTTTGAAAAACCTTTAAATACATCAGACAGAAAACACTTTATAGACTTATTTAAAACAAAACAGGTGTTGTATGTTTTCTTCTAGGTAATTCCCCAGCGTCTGAATTTTATATGCCAATGTTTCAGAACACTCTGTCTGTTCCATCTTCATAGGTGGGTAGGTATGAAGAATAAAAAGGAAAAAGGTTTGGCTTGAAAATTTTCAAGCCAAACCTTTTCCCTTTCCATTCCTCATACCTACCTGCCTATGAAGATGGAACAGACAGAGTGCTCCGAAATGTTGGCATATAAAATTCAGACGCTCTGGAGTTACCCAGAAGAAAACACACAACATTCAGAACATGGAGAAAGTTTGAAATCAAAAGGTGTTGTGTACTGCATAGTTTATACTGTAACGATGACATGATTAAGAGCAACACATTCCGAAACTTCAAGAAAAATACTTCTTCCTTATCTTCTTTCTAAGAAATTAATGAGTAAGTAACAAAACTGTAACTCCAGTTTTATGAGTACATGGACTTGGAACTAGGTATCTCACTCTTTTGGGTGGACAAGCACTGGATGTGATAACATCTTAACCTACAAGAGACAACAGAAAGGAGATCTTTATTGAAGAAGTTTGCAGAACAATTAAATGAACAAGACATACAAAATGTACATACATGACACATAGGCAATGCAGTAAGTCATGGCAAAAGCTTATGGGGGAGTGAAAATTGGTTGGAATAACAATACTATAGCATGCCAAAGGGACATATTGGTCATGATGTGCAATTAATCTAAGTGGTACAGAATGTAGTCTAACTTTGGATCAACCTTTTACAACAGAAAATTAGAGGCTGGGATAGCACAGTCAGTACAACTCCTGGTGGGGCTGTACACTTTGAGGTTCGAACCCTGCCAGGGGTGATATTTTCCACACCTGTCCAGACTGGCCCAGTACAATCCGTACCATGTCTCTTTCCCAGAGGTAAAGCAGCTGGGGAGTGGCAATGGCCCCCCAAACCCATCTGGTGCCAAGGTTAAAGAAAGTGCAGAGCTATATCTCTAAGCCGCTTGTGACTTTGTGGCATGTAAAAGGGTAAAATTTACCTTTTTACAAGGATATTTCTTTATCAATGGAACACCTGAGTAGTACCCCGTACAACAGAATTTGGATTCCTACAATCCTACGGTTTCTTACCTTGAATCCTTGTTCCCTCATCTTGCTCACGGCTGTGTGTAAGGGTCCACTGAAATCTGATTCCTCTACTTCTGTTCGTGCACACTGCTCTTTGTATGGACCTAGCAAGCAGTATTGATCCCCCATCTCTTCTGTCGATACATATGCTTTTGATCGAATTACAGTATAAATACCTCCAACTGCAACATTAAGGATTTCAGTTACTGGCGCTCATTACAAATAAAGTGGCAGTTAGTCCAGTTCCGAAGCAGCACACATGGCACAGGTGCTAAACTGGTGGCCTGCATCATCTCTTATGTCCCCCTTTTAACATCTCAGTAAGTAACTTACAATTAGATTCATTCTTAAGGTATGCCTAGTCCAAGTACAAGGCCTAGGCCCTCCATATTGGTATAATGACATTTGTTTAATTCTGCAGTTGCAATCAATGTGATTTTGTTGTGCAGCGTGTACACAATTTCACAGGGCTGATGGTGTCAACAGAAGCCCATAAAACAGGTAGCTACAGACCCTCAGCGGTTTAATAAGACAGCAGCCAGTTATATCAAAGGAGAGTCTGACTGTCACCACAAACAAATATTACTTGCCCTACATATGCTACCTACTCAGTAGGTGGCAATTTCACTTACCACATCTCAAATAAAAACCCCACTTTGTATTGTCACAAATTTTCAGCGTTTCCACAAGAACATGTCTGAACTCAATAGTTTCAAAACCTGAGTTGCAAATAAAACACTTTATTATCCAACATATGCACAAATATATAGTTCGTAGATACTATTAGAATTATAACAAAATATTTAAAATTGCTCCAACATGTTTCGGATCACAAGGGATCCATCATCAGGGAGCTCTATACAGTGCTTGACTAAAATTACAGTAATGGTTTTCTCGTGTCCGTTGATATGGACGTAGTCAGTGTTATGGCAGCATATTTGCCCGTGGTGCGGGTGTGTACTGCACAGTCTAGAGAGGCACTCTCTCTAGACTGTGCAGTACACACACACACCACGGACAAATATGCTGCCATAGCACCGACTACATCCATATCAACGGACATGATAGAACCATTACTGTAATTTTAGTCAAGCACTGTATATAGCTCCCTGTTGATGGATCCCTTGTGATCCGAAACATGTTGGAACAATTTTAAATATTTTATAATAATTCTAATTGTATCTACGAATTATATATTTGTGCATCTGTTGGATAATAAAGTGTTTTAATCATCACTGGTGCATAGTATAAACATGAAGACTGAGTTTAAAGTATTTTTCCAAGTATCTGTCAGACTATATCAATAAGATGTGGCCAGAACAACATTTCAGCATAGTGTCTCACTACAGGTATGACAGATAGGGATTTGAAACCCTGTAGGGAACAAAAGATTTTCTCTTCACACCCATCCACACTAGGCCGAGGCCTACCCAGCCTCCTGTACAATGGGTACTGGGGATCTTACCCAGGGTAAGACCACCCACTCCAATCTAGCACCAAGGTTAAGAAAAAGTACAGCTATATGTGTACCCCCCACTCTGCGCCTGCATGGCATGTTATGGAGAGACATTTATATCAACGAGATGTTTATGTTGTGTTTAGTGCAGAACTCAGTGTATGCTTGTGGTAAAGTTCTGTGCTAAATGTGGCAGGTGTTGATGTTCATCCAGTGTGCTTTGTTGAATTATTCAATTTATTTTAGCTTTCTCTTGGGGAACCTGAAAGAAAGAGCCCACATGGAAGGCTCAAGTATAGATGAATGAATAATATTAAAATGAATCTTACTTTAAACAGGATGGGAGGGTGGGGGGGCCTGGATTCACTGCTCAGGATATGAACTAGCGACACACTCTCACTAACTTCCATGTTCCATGTATTCTTGATTACCTGATGACCTGTTAGGTTCTCGAGGATTCTGCTACATGAAGTTAGTAAGTTGCCTTTGAATCATGACAGCTACTCATCAGGCAGAAAAATCATTCTTTGCAAAGTGTATAGCACTCTTAAGCATAAGCAGCGAGTACACTAGTAATTGCTTTCGGTTGTCTACAGTTAAAACTCGGATAAATTAAACAAAACCACAAATAACATCTCTATTTAAAAACATAAAGTGAACTTTTTAAATGTAAAAAAGAGAAGAGATGAGAAATATTTTTGCATTTTTAAGACTGGGAAAGCTTTATTTAAGTTATTTATTTAATTTAGTTATTTAACTGATTGATCTGCTTCAAATTTATCGATCTGTTTGGCTAACTAAATTCTACGTTTATTTAATTACTTTACTTGATAAACTTATCAATTTATAATTTAATTCTGCTGTTCAATTCAAGTATTAATTTAATTTCTTGAATTGGTGTAATGTGTTTAATTAACCCACTCTGTTTTATTTAAATTCTTTTATTAGATTATTAAATGTACCCGATATGTGGCTGACCATGCATCGTAATTCAGTGTGGATAACAAACCAACTAGATGTCACTTTTGTGTAATGCTTTATTTTCTCCTTTATAAGTTGCTCAACATGTTTCGGGCAACTATGTGCTCGTCAGCTCCTGATGATGGGCACATAGTTACCCGAAACATGAGCAACTTATAAAGGAGAAAATACAGCATTACACAAAAGTGACATCTAGTTGGTTTGTTATCCACACACTATTAAATGTATGTTAACAACTATTTTAGTTAATTTATTTTACTTCTTTCATATATTCATCGAATAAATTTTATTTAATTAATTGGTCAAATCATATAATTTATTTAATTACATATTTAATTTAGTTAATATTTACTTATTTATTCAAGAACATAAATATATTTCCCTGCACTTTCCATATTCATTGACACATTTGGGCGAAAACTGGCATATATGATCACACATAATGCTATTCAGCAATTCAGAGTTCTGTGAAAATTTGAGCAGGAAAGCCATACTTTACTGACACGCACAAAATAATTTTACCCACACTTCCTACATTTTTCATCCAATTTTTTTTTTTTGGGGGGGGGATGATAAAGGAACTGTTCACAAAAAATTATTATGTGATCATGAGTTTTGTGAATACCAGTGCAATAAAAGTTATCTTTTATTTACAGGCATAAGTGATGTTCTACGTGCACTTTCTGCGTTCATTTACTGACTTTGGTAAAATTTGGTATAAGATATCTGCACATAATGTTGAGCCACGTAGGTTTTAAGAAACTGACACAGGGAAGGCCATACTTTTCTCAAGAGCATACATTAAATTATATTTTTATGTGTACACCAAGCCCTTATTTTGCACCCTACTTGTGGTCCTGAAATAGAGGGTTAAATAAAAAAGGCATAAATAAAAAATATTCATACCAAAAATAAGGGATTAGCATAACAGAATGCAGTCAGCCAAAAGGCACTAAATAAAAAATGGGAGAGTGCAAATTAAAAAGTGGTATAAATTGGCAAGGGGCTTTAAAGCAAAAATCGTAACACAAATGGGTGTAAAATAGGTCTGAGTGTATTTAAAATCATGTGACATCATGAAAGTAACAAATACCATGTAAAGTCTGTGTACTAAGCCATGAGTATACCTTTTAAAGATTTGTTATTAATAATTTTTACAGTTGGTATTTCTTTTATGAATTTGTTCACATATGGGGAACAGTGAGATGAAGAGACAGCATCTAAATACATCAGATGCTAAAACAGAGGCAGGCAAGTTACATCAATGGTTGTAAATATAGCAACTTATAGATGGGCCAAGCGTGTAACTTGTCATGTGTCCCTGGCACAGTGCCACTTGAACCAAGGTCATGTTCTCTTAAACACAATCATGAGGTCAGACAGCCAAAAAAAGCTTCCAGATTACTAACAAATATTTCACCACAATACGTAGAGCAGCTAATGGCCAAGAAATAAAATAACATAATGTGTCTGCATAGGAATTAAAGTAATATGTCAAGAATCTCCATGTAAAATATAGTATATGCAATATTTGAGTCTCCTGGGATGTTAAGGCTGTGTTGTTGGGTGAATACTTACCAAACCACACTGTGTAATATCGCGGAAGACTCTAAATATCAAGTATACTATAATTTTGCATTCCACAAGTTCAGTATTATCCTTAGTCCAGGGATGCACAAATTTCCTGAAGATCTAGGAACCATCTCAAAATTCTAGGTGCCAGAAGGGTGGCATACAGCAAGTTCCATACCGAGGACCCACAGTTATTACGCACCATCATACAAAATTTAGTCACCCTGGTGCCCAGAGGGTGTGCACATATGCCATCACACATCTTAAGTTCGAACTAAACTTACACATTTTTTCCAAAAGTTGTACATCACTTAACAAACTGGCATACAACATGTACCTGAAAAGGTACACATACAGTATAAAGTTAAGCTCCCATTGAAAGGTAAGCAAAGTTGTTCGTGTGTGCACCACGAACGTATACGCAGAACTAGAGGTATAGTTCTACTCATTCTTAACCTTGACAGTATATGAAGGAAAGTGGTCAGGGTCATGCACCAGCAGCTTTGCCCTGGTGAAAGATCCCCTGATAACCACCGAATAGGAGGCTGGGAGGGTCCAAAGGCTTGTCTGAATGCTCAAATGGTCTCCCATTACAGTCTACATGTGTTCCTCAACCTTTTTTAGTTGTGACCAATTTTACAAGGAGTCAAAAATAGGGATCGATATAAAATTTAAAAAAAAAAAAAAAAACATTAAAGAAAATGATTTTTTTTCTTTTACTTATATTTTTTTTATATTTAGGGAGTGTTTTTGTTATTTTTT
>Ga0123354_10003392_pt1 | contig 21961 bp, 18 predicted proteins | sample TergutLab28metaG_2_FD_97872 | JGI IMG/M metagenome (GOLD analysis project Ga0123354, IMG submission 97872) | Labiotermes labralis P4 segment gut microbial communities from Petit-Saut dam, French Guiana - Lab288 P4 | ecosystem: Host-associated > Arthropoda: Insects > Digestive system > Gut ... | reverse complement strand
TCTCCGTAAACGCATTTTTCATATCTGTCTTCCGATTTAGAGGATGCGCAATGACAAATCGAAAAAGTTGCATGGGGCGTAAGACACAATTTGCCGGGGCAATACCTTATTTTGTTTGTATCAATCATTTCGTCGAGCGAGCACCATATCGGTATTTTAGTATCTTTATATTCTTGTTTTATCTCAAAATAATTGTCGGTAAATTGTATGTAAAAGTTCTTCATCATTTTCGGGGAATCGAATAAGGTATGGTCTGTAACAGGTTCGAGCGTGTAATGTCTAATAAAAGGGTAATCTGAAAAAACCTTTTTCACCATCTCTTTCATACGAGAAACACTCAATGGAGTAATTGTTGAATTCAGCATTACGGGAATACTCGATTGCCCATATTCCGTCAACACTTTGCACACTTTATCATAATGACCGCGAAGCGTATTTTGCAAATCATCAAACACTTCAAAAGAGATGCAGATACTGCATTTATATTTTTTCAGCGTCTGAATAATATCATCATTGATAATTGAGCCGTTGGTGATGATGGAAGTCCAGAGTGTAAAGCCATACTGTAAAGCCCTTTCTTGGGCATATACAATGGCGAATTTTGTGTCTTCCCATGTCAATAAAGGTTCTCCTCCACCGGAAATGAAAAGTTTCAATGTTTGAGGTTTAATCCGGTTTGGGTCAACAAAGAAATCCAATGCCTGCTGCAATTTTTTCCGGTCGATAACTGTGTTTGACCGCCCTTGCGCCGAATAACAGTATATACACCGAAAATTGCAGATTTGATTGGGTAATAAAGACAATGTTGTAAATTCATCAGGCGATTGACGAAGCAGTTTTTGATAATTGTCCATTTTTATTTATTAAAAAATTATCACACTATGTTTTGAAAAGGATAATGTCTTAGTAATATGTAAGACATTATCCTTAAATTGCTTCTTAGTCTCTGCAGCGACATCCACCGCCAAAACAATCACAACAATCGTTTACTTTTGCTTTTGCTTTTTTTACTTTTACAATTTTAGATAACATAATTATTTAGTTTAATATTTTTTCCTACTCTATTCAGGCTTTTCGGACTCCGCCACGTAATATTAAATATTTAATTATTATTTAGGAAAGCAGTACAGTTCTTGCATTTATTACACTTTACTATCTTTTTAATTTCCCATTTACTCGGTTTTTCTCCGGTCCAATTTAAACTATCAATAAGATCTTGAGTAATTTCAAGTTCATCAGTATTATAGCTACCGCAATGATTGCATTTATTGCCACCTTTTTCTTCCAAATAAATAAACCAGGCAAGTGCAATAAGACCTACAATAAGACCTGCCCAAAGTCCCCGTGTATATCCAATAATTAAAGCCACTATTCCTATTAAAATGTACTTTAATGCCGGAAACACTTTAAAAAAACCGGAGAGAAGTACATTGACAAAAAGCAATATCACCAAGCCTACTATTATTGAAATAATAAAAATAATGTTTCCCATATTAATTATTTAAAAATCCTCCTTACTTTCTTTACGTTGGCATTTCAGGTTTCTCCATTTTTTACCGCAGTGATATACTATCTTTCATCTCATCTTCTTTTAAAATCCCAAATGTAGGCAAATCATATTTCAACAGTGTATCTGCTTCAACTGCAATGTCGCCATCATTTGCCATAATAATCTTTTTTTAATTTTGTATTGTTAATATTCTTTATTCTTATAATTAATCCGTTAACTTATAAGCGTATAATATGTACACGTTCCGACTGTGGTATAATCGTTTGTATATTTTCTTCCCATATCGCAATATTTTGATTCGCTCGGGTAACGTGCACAATGTTTGCAGTATAGATGATCACGGGAATCAGCAGAACCTTGTTTTTGGGTTCCTCCCAGCATAGCCTTAATCATTCCCCAGAGAATATACAGCATCAGAAAGATTACACTCAGATAGGTTAATAAGCATACGCAAACGGCAAATATCAACAAAATATAAGCTGCATAACCTATCTTCACTCCGACGGAAGAAAATACTCCAATATTTCGTAGCACCTTAATTACAACAATTATGAATACGATGCCGAAAATGGCTGCGACGGCAATGATTATATTTTTTTCACTATTCATGTTTAGCGCTACCATTGCAATGAGAGCAACGATCGTAATAGCTGCGGCAACTAAAACTGTTCCCGCCATAAAACCGCTTATTGGCGCAAAAGCTTTTTGATAAGACTTGTCAAATATAGACATCTCCCAACGGTCTAAGCTGTTTGAAAGTTTTAATAATATTTTTTTCATTTAAGTTATTTATATTAAGTTTATTAGTAATTTTTCTATTTGGATAATATTTCTATTCTGCGACAGGACGGATAGAGTAACAGCCTCTATACACGCCACTGTAGCATCGGGGGCTATTGGAGCCGGTGAAACTCATAGACCAAGCGTAACCACCGCTCCCCGAACTACTCCAATAGCCGCCACTCATGCCAACATTAGTTAGCGTACCATCATCGTTACGGTAACCCGCCGCAGGTAGAAAAAGAATATTCCCATTAGTTTTGTCGGTAAATATTTCGCCGGCTATTCCGTTTTTATTGATCCATTCGTAGGTAACGTTATTAGTGTCGTAAAGCTTAACAAATTCAGCAGAAGTAGGTACTCGGTAACCCACAGGGCTGGGATCGTTAGCCTGCAACCAAGAATTTGATTTTATATAAACGCTTTTTGTGTAATCGGCAGGAAGCAGAAAATCTGTCGTGCCTTTATTCCATTGGTAATATTCACCGTAATCTTTAGGGTTTTGCACAAAAGTACCGGGTGCGCCAACGTTGCGTGTTGCCCATTTGACGCCGTTGATTAAAATCCAATCGCCTTCTTCGTATTTCGGCGTAAAGGTAGTTTCGCTAATGGTTTTTCCATCTTTATCCACAATGGATGCCGTCAGCTTGTCGTTGGTATCTTTGGGCGTCCACTGAACCGTAGCTATACCTGAATTATCGGATACTGCAACCCATTTATCTAAACTTCCTTGTGTACTGAAGTTGACTAATGCGCCCGAACATAGAAAATCTTTCCTCGTAATATTGTTCAGAGAACTGAGGTAAAAACTGACGCTGACCGGAATTCCGGCAATGACAGTCGTTCCATTCGCAGGCGTAGTAAGTTCAATTTTCTTCGGCTCATCAAACAGCAAGGTGTCTATCAAATTGTAAGCATCTGATTTTTTTAAATTTGTGTTTATAAAATCCAATCCCATTTGGCAATCCATCCCTGCATAACTTTTAGATGTCCAACCCAAGTAATTATTGCCGTCTGTACTTACTCGCATTCCGCCTTCAAAATCATTCCTCAGATAAGGCATCGGTGCAACCCACGGTCGCATGACCGAGTATATTCGAAATGATACTTTCGGATAAAAAGAACATTTAGACAACAAAGAACCTTGGGCTGTAAATGAAGGATCGTAGGGCGTAAACGACGAAGAAAACGACTTGGTAGGAATTAAATCCGGATTCGCATCAGGAATATACGTTAATCCCAAACTTGCGTTAGCCTGCAAACTGCAGCCTGCGCTCATGGTAATCTTTGCATCTGCACTCAAATCGTAGCGACCGTAAATATCCGTATGGACAGTAATGAATACCGGAATTTTATTCGCAACCAGATACATATAAGTCACATCGGGAGGAATATTGGAGAAAAGGAGTTTTTCGTCAGCATCCTTGAATTGAGCAGTAAAAATAGATTTCAATAATAAGTCCATATTCAAATTTCCATCCAGATGAAAATCAAACTTATCAAGTTTACCCCAAACTATGTAATCCACAATCATTTTACCAAAATCGAAATGAAAAGTACCTTTTAATCCGATGTCGAAGGCGCCTTTCTCCCAATAGACCCGCTGTCCGTTATTGTTGTATAAATAAGAACCGGAAAGGTCCTCCTTAAAATTAAAAATATTGTAAACGGCATCATCTCCTGCTCTCAATGCAGTAGAGCGGTCATATATTTTCTTGTACCCATCTGCTGTCATTATGCCGATTTCCGAAGGAGTAATGACCTTCTCTGAACTACCGGATTCGGTTTGAACAGAGTCGAGAGAAGGATCGGTCGATAGCGTAAAACTGATATTTTTGAAAAGATTTGTCATGTCGCCCTGCTCGGTTTGAACAGTCAATGTATTACCCGAAACGCTGTAACCTTTTATCACTCGAATATCGTATCCGTATTTCTGAGGTAGTATGATTACACTGTTTTCTCCGACCACAGGCGTTGCGTCTTGAGATTGCACGGTGATTTCACCGGTGTTTACATCATATCCGGTAATAGCATTTACGTCCCAATTAATATCCACATAGTTAGTTTCTATTCTCTGCCTAAAAACAATACTGTCTATACCCGATATTGGCGTCTGAAAAACTGTTGCGCCGTTTTTCTTGAAGTATGCATTTGTTCCTTGGGCTAAAATAGTTGTTGTACCAAGCAACAGAAAGATTATTGCTGAAATAAATGTCGAAATTTTAGTTTTCATAATCGTTTATTTGTTTATTAGTTTAACAACTTTTTTTACAACTATGCCTCGTTCTGTTTCGACACGAAGAAGATATACGCCGGCAGTCCTTCCCTGCAAAGATACTATGCATTGCATTTCTTTGTCGTTACAAGGTCGTTTGGAAATCATTTTACCATCAATGCTAAACAACGTTAGCGACTTGATGGGTACAGTACTTTTAACAGTTACATCGCCTGCCGGAGTAAGATACACAAGCACATCAAAGTCGCCCTGCGCAGGTGGATTATCTATCCCGGTATTATTCATATCGCCGAAAACGAGCTTCTCAATATCGTCGAAAGCAACCGTTTCACTGCCGGTTGACGTTTCTACGAAAAGGTTCTCTCCTGAAAAGGAAAGTTGCCGGATATCGTTCAACAGGATTTTGTCGACAGGAGAGCCGTCGTTTTTCTGTATAATCAAAGTACTGTCAGATGATGCCTTATCAAAAGTCATATTATCAATCCCCGAAACAGGCGATTGGAAAACAATCGCGCCGTTTTTCATTACATACATCATTGTCTCGACTTGTGCAAAACTGTTTATGCCCCATGTCGCAAAAACAATAAGCGCGGCTGTTTTTAATTTTGTTAACTTCATAAGTTATAATTTTATTCAGAATAATACTCGATTTTCCTTGTTAATGACTTATTTTCTGTTTCAGTTGTTGTTTCTTTTAAATTTGTTACAGTACCGTCCGGGTCAAGCTCTTTATTTGGTTCGTTGATAATTGTGTTTTCAATATCACAACTTAACCAATTTCCGTTATTATCGATTGCTTTATATTTGTACAGAGAAGTGGTTGTTACTGTTAAATATTCATCATTCCATTTATCAACAACTTTATACGGCAGCAATTCATTATCCTTATAAAAATATTCTACAGAATGAATGTAATTTTCAGCATCTCCTTCTTTTGACAGTCGCCCTTTGTTGTCGAACTCATAAGATGTTTCAAGCTTTTCGCTGTCATCCGTTATTTCATGCCTTGAATTATTGGTATAGGTAATATTGATGTATGAGTCATTTCCAATTTTATATCTATTTCCGGTTACATAACTGTAATTGATTATATCGGTTGAATCGCTATCTTTACGTCTTGCAATACTTCCATCTTTATAAAACTCAATAAAACTTCCGTCCGGATAAGTCACTTTACTTGCAGTTCCATAAATCAACACCGTTTTTCGTCCGCTCATGCCATTATCGGTTGTTGTATTCGTGTTTGAATTTGCCGGCGTTGTCGTTGCAGCAACATTCTTCGGACTTAAAAATTCGGCGCTTACGTATGCAATACCTTCTTTGAAATTTATTTGAGCAAAACCGTTACTCATTATTGTATAGACATATACTTCTTCATTGCTTTTTAACTGACCGATTACCCGTGCATTTTTGTTAGGTTGTTCGCGTATATTTAATACAGTAGATGCGCTGCAATAATAATTCGGTTGTTTTATATGTGAACCGGAAACCTGAGTGGCATTGGATTTACTCGAATAATAGGCAGATGCCCTAAATCCAATAGAAACAAATAATACTACCAAAAAGGATATTATATAAGTAAGGATGAATGATTTTGAAATTTTAGGTGATTCAAGATTTCCATCATCAATGTCAGTATTTTGTTTCCTTTGTACCCATATCGAAACGGTAATAAATGTTATCACCGTTATACCGAGAAGCACAATGGTCACTATGTTGATTATTTTATAGGATGGTGTATGCGAATATGATACCCATAATATGGCAAAAAACCACAGGACGCCAATCAAAAGTAAAGCGATTAAAGGCATTGAGATAGCTTTTGAGCGCTTTGGAAGTTGTAACATTTCCCATTTATAAAACAAAATGATTGTGAGAAGGAAAAAAACAAGGATTAAGTAAGAGAAAATTTTTCCGAAAAAATAAATCAAAACCATCAGCGGATAATAAATCATTGCTGCTATCATCAAGGGAGCAATAACAAAGACTTGCAATAATGGCATCACAATGCCGGCAAACATGTTTTCTATGACATCATAGTCACGTTTATATTCCTTAGTACCATCGGAGTGGGTTATCTTTAAAAAAGGGACATATTGCGGAAATTTCATTCCTAACCCGACAAAAAATCCTATGATTGCCAAAGGCGTCAACAGAGCGGATTTAAACATATTCCAATTGATTTGGAAATCAATTTCCACATCGCTTGTGATAATGAAATATCCAAGCAAACCGGCATAAGCTATTAACAATAGCAATAGCATTGTCAAAACATTTTTGTGCGTTTTCATATTTTTAGAAATATAAGTTATTTTTTTAGCGCTATTTTTTGTCCTAATCCGGGTCGCATACCAAACGAAAACCAACAGCTATGAATTGGTTTGATCTGAAGTATGGGTTGAAATTATGGCGAAATGTTACTGGATATATACCTGTCCCAGAATATAAAATGGCACCGCTTCCTCGTGCCACACGCCCTCCTAAACCACCGGGACCATTGAAAGACATATCTTCCGATAATGGACCTTTAGGGTTTTTTTGTGCATTGCCGGGATATCTACCGAACCAATCGCTGCACCATTCCCATACATTACCACTCATATCATAAATTCCCAATTCATTAGGCGCTTTCGTACCCACAGCATGTATTTTGCCATCCAACCATGTAATTTCTTCCAACCGGTCGCTTCCGCTATATTTGTGAGGTTGAACTTTAGCGCCTTCAACACCGCCGCGAGCAGCCCATTCCCACTCCGCTTCGGTAGGCAGCCTGAATTGTTTACCTGTTAAAGTGTTCAATTTGCGTATAAATTCCTGCACATCCATCCAACTAACGCTTTCAACAGGTAAATTGTCGCCCTTAAATACGGACGGATTATCTAATCCCATGACTGCTTTCCATTGGGCTTGTGTCACTTCATATATACTCATATAATAATCGCTTAATGTTACTTTATGAATAGGAACCTCGTACATCGAACCAACCCAATCAGAAGCAACGCCCATACTGAACGTACCTCCCTTCACCAAAATCATGTTTTCGAAAATTCCATCGAGAATTGTAGTTGCTTGTGAGATATTAATGTTTTGTACTCTTACGTTTGACCCTCTTACAGTAAGTCGAGCTAATTTGGTGAAAGAGCTTGTATTAGCAGTAGCGGTCAAAGTAATGGTACCGTTGTTTGAACCTGATAACGGTTCAACAGTAAGCCATTTCGGAACATTATCGATTGTCCAATTCCTGTTGGATGAAATTTCAAAAGCCAGCTGTTCGCCATGAGATGAAAAACTAAGCGAAATCGGTAATACAGAAAGTGTAGGCGTAGTATTTGATTGTGAAATACCTATATTCTGTTTTGCTGCTCCATCATTTTGCTTGGGATTAACCCTGTAAATATTTGCGTCGCTTGCTAAGGCACTGTCTTGAACAAAATAAATATACTCGTATTCAGCATGTCTGATATCAATTCTGAATTTCTTTGTGGTAGCCTTCACACACAAAACATATTCATTATTTTGCTCATTGTAATTCATATTTTTTAAATTATTCGGTGGGTATAATGAAATATTGAGATTTTTTATTGCCGATTTAAATACAATGATTCCATCTGATGGCGATTCACATGAATTACTGTATATTGACGCATCTTTAGGTGCAGGTTCAATCAAAAATTGCTTTAAAACTTGCGCTTGGGCAGTTAACATAAAAAAGCATAGTATCACAAAAAGTATCTGTTTCATAATTCTAATATTTATCGCTGTGGAAAATCAACTAAACTAAATACTTTATTTCTTGGAACTTCCAAAGGTTGCCAAGTTCGCACCCAGATTTGAGGTTCGTTTTCATTCCTGAAATCTATCATCAGAAACAGCCAGCCTTCATCGCTATATGTTGAAGTGTTCCAACGTTGTCTTAACGTAACGCCATATATATTATCTCTTTCTTCATCTTTTAACACTTCAATTTCGTCAAATTTTATATTGATGAAAGTGTTGTTAGCGAATACTTTTTTTAGGTTTTTCAGGTAATCAGCCTTGGTTTGCGTTACATATTTAAAATCTACCCCTACAGGATTGGGTGAATCGCCTGTCCGTTTTAATACTTTCCCTATAATGATTAAGGCATCATTGCTATATACCTGATCTATAAATTGTGTATCCTTCCGGTTGTAAGCTGTACGGACATCTTCCACAAAACCTAATACCAACTGCCTGCGACGTACGTCGGTTACTCCGTTTCCGGATTCGAAAATCCGATAATACTGATTCATCGGTAATGCAATATACAAGTCGCTGATTTTTCCGTCGGGCGTAAATTCCATTACCATGTCTTGATACTTATCCTCTTCCGTTGCCCCATCCGTAAAAAAAACGGGGATATTTCTTACTTGAAATCCTCTTCCACCCGACATTTCCAAAATTCGTGCAATAAGATCTGTTTCAACGCAATAAAATTTACTCGTACTCCATAAAGCCTGAATTCTTTTGATTGCTTCCTGTGTAGCATTATCTCTCGAAAGCGATAGGATTTGTTTTTTATTAAAAAATGATTCGTGTATTTGTCTGAATATCGTTCTTGCATTGTTCTGCATGGTTTGACATACATTGGTCGGAACGGTTCCTGTAAATTCAAATTCAGTAAAATGTTGCTGTGCATCTATATTGAATGTTACAAATACAATAAATGCGGTTGTAATAAAATGTTTCATAAAATTGTTATTTATCATATACCTGTTTGCTGACGTTCATTCGATTTTTCAATTGATTGTTTGTATCCAGTATAAAATATTACCGGTGAATTGTTGTTCGATATTTTGAACGGTTTTACCGGTCAGAAAATCAATACGTGAATTTTTACCTGTATCCAGCAAAGCGATTAATTTTTGTTCAGTTGTAAAAACCGCAACAAAACAATTTTCCGGATACACAAATGAAGCCTTATTCGTTCCGTAAACGATTTTTCCCTGTCGTCGGAATTTATCAGCCATTCGCCTGAATTGGTCAAATGTTTCAGATGTTGCCAAATCACGAACTACCGGATCGGCAATGAGCGAAATATCGGATTTATGAGCAGGCTCCGGATGAGCAGGCTCCGGACCAGCCGGCGGCGATAGTTGTTGTATGGGAACCGGAATAGTTTCCGGTGCCGGCGTTTGTGCCGGAATTTTTGCCGGCTCCGATGTTTGAATCGGAATCGTATCCGGTTGAACATGGTCTTTTTCTATCCAAGCCAATATTCTTATTCTTCCGGTCAAATTCAGCTTTGCTGTTTGCGCTCGCATTTCCATTGCATTTTTAACTTCTGCCTCATTTGATTTAATCGTTTGTTTTACCATATCGATAATTACTATTTGCGTCAAATCCCTTAATGCACATTCTTTTGCATCCGCTTCATCAAATGCAGAGCATTCGCTGTAATAATATTTCCCCGACGTTTTTATTTCCCTTTCCTGTTCCTTCGGTAAAATATCCTGTCCGTAGCCGTTTAGCAGTGATAAAAACAGGCATATTAAAAACAGCAATGGCATTTTTATATTGGATATTTTCATTTTTCATTGATTTATAAATTGATAATCACTTTTTTCTTTTTTATTTCTGCCAAAAATGGTTTCAAGGTTGTGCTGCGGAATATTGGCATTTAATTGTATTTTCATGGTTCCCCCGTTGAATAAATCCCACAGACTAATTGAAACAAAGGCAATATCTATACTGCCGGTGTTTTTGTCGGCAAATATAAGGGTACCGGTAAGTATATCTTTTTCGACCGATTCAATACCGAAATACCGTTCATAAGAGCCTGAAAAATAATTGAAAAAGTCAAAGCTGTTTAATTCATACCGACCTTGCTCGCCACCATACATCCTTTGGGTGATTTGAACAGTATAATTACGTTCAACGGGTGCAAGCATAACGTTCGAAAACGTTTCTGCTATCCAATTTCTGCTGAAAACGAGTTGAAAAGCATTCCCCTTTTTTTTGTAATATACATCGTTATTGATTTGCGGAATAATAAACATACTTCCCTTACATACAAATGCCGAATCTTTATATACTTGCATTTCAGACTCATTACAAGCTCGGATATGTTGTAAAGACGTTTGAGGTTTTGCATGATAATGCGACAGTTGCGCCGCAAGGCGCTTATCCCGTTCATCTTTATCCATGTCGGACAACAGTTCAGCATCGGCAACAAAATGAAACGACAGCATTTGATTCTGTCCGCAAATCAAATCAACTTGATATTTTTTACCTGCTTCGTATAGAATATTCATGCCCGACACGTGTTGCAGCAACAAGGGCAAACCGGTCTTGCTGCGATAAAACCCTCGTTGCGGTGTAATTCCGTTCAGTAACAGTGTCAAACCATTATCATGATTATCAATTAACTTCTGTTCTAAATTATCGGTAACAAGCAACGTCAACAATTCGCGTTCAATGAATTTGACTATAGCGGGATTTAAAATCGTATCCATGCCTGCGGATAAAAAGCGGTATCCTATATGTGCTAATATACCATAATCATCCCAACAATAGGTTACAGGCAAAACGATGTCCGGCAATATTCCGGTGCAAGACACCACCGTGTCGGCAACCGGTTTTTCTACTCTGCAAGCCGCCGGCAAATCATTGTACAACTTTTGCAGCGAATGTGAGTAAAAGGCAGGTTGATCTTCTGCTGCCGATGTTGTCAGCGCAAGGAAAACGAATAAAATGAGGATAACTTTCTTATTTTTCATACAGCCGCCTTTCCTATAACAAAAATTATTATTCACACTTGTCTTTCGTGAGGTCATACGGATTGGGACGTTTTCCCGCAAGAATTGCCGCTTTCTGATTGTTTTTACGGTCATACAGATTTCCATTGACAATATCACCGTTACCCCATGTTCCAACAAATGTATCACCCGCTTCGGCGTAGTAAGTAGTACGTCCATGCTTTGCTATTTGTATCCGGCAAGTGTAGTACATGGTTCCCTGACCATCGGGGATGCCGTTGCGAAGATCACCTTCGTATCTGCCGAAAGAGTAGGTTTTTGTCCATCTATCTGTCGGCTTAGGTTTTGTCGGCTTAGAAATATCTTTTCCTGCCAAAGGTTTACTTTGTTCTTCCGGTTGAAGTTTAGGCTCCGGTTCCGTTTTTACCATCTGTTTGACAGTATCGCCTACTTGTACGGTCGGGTTTTCAGGAGCGGTAACAGTGGAAGTGAGCGCTTTATCCTTGCCGATGTTTGAAATTAACAGGTATGCACCTAAGCCAAGTACAATTACTGCAGCAACGATGATCCCCTTTATCATTCCCATGGGGGCTGAAGATTTTGGAGGAGGAACTTTTCGCATCGGCTCTTTACACTCTTCGCAAATAAAGTCCTGCCCTTTCCTTATTTTCTGCACCTCTTTACTTTCACACTTTGGACAGGGTTTTCCGTCTTTGTTGCGATTGATACACACGCCATATTCATATCTGTCGCGTTCACTTGCTTTTGCCATAATCTTTCTATTATTTTTTGTTTATTAAATCCAAGGCCTTTTCAGCTGCCTCACTGTATTGCCGATATTTGGGAGAGGTGGGACTCGAACATTCCTTGCTCACATAATCACGCATAACAACTTTCACGTTATCTACCATCGCTGTGCGTTCACTCATCTTCAAATTCGGGTTTTTCAAAATATCATCTACTTTCTCCTTAATAGTATCCAATATATTTTCAGTCAGTTCTTCACTGGTCAATAGTTCTGTAAATCGGGTTGAAAGAAGTGTAGTAATTTCAGAGCCCCATTTGTCGGTGGTAACAATACACCAGCCTTTTTCTTCGCGTTCATTTTCACGAACTGCCAGAATGTTGTTTGCTGCTGCAGCGAAGAAGTAAGGAATAAAATCTTTCGGATTAATCTTCTCATCGCCCATCAAGCCGGGAAGATCAGCGCTGTCTCCTTCACTATGGAGTAAAATACGGGCTTCTTTGGCTTCAATTTCATTTTTGTTGTTAACCATATCGTTATACTCACGTTCGTATGATGGTAACCATGCAATTGCTCGCATCGGGAAACAGTATTTAATAAAAACCACTGTAATTTCATTTTTCCTTTCGCTGCTTGTATCGAATTGCAATGTATATCCCGCAGAGGAATTACCAAAAGCGCCGAGCAAGTTTTCTTTTAGTTTTTGTGCAAATGCTTTAAGTGGATCATTGCCTTCGTCTGTCGGCATGGTGATTAAAATTGCTTTACGATTGATTGATTCCGGTTGAGCTACCGGATTGGGATTATTATCTAGCGCTTTTTGTAATTGTATGTCATTTAATTTCAAGAAAGTATCGCTCTGTTCAATAACAGAACCGGCAAAATTACGAATATCGGTATCGGTTTGTAATACCTTTTGCAATTGTTGTAAGATATTTAGCCCAAGAATTCTGTCGTTCTTACAATCCCGGTCATGCTTTGTCCGTATTTCCGGGCTAAGTTCAACGTCGAATATATCGAAAATAGCATTTTCGGAAGTAGCAGCAGCCAGTTCGTTGAACCGGGCATACGTCCGGTTGCCTGCAATGGCTTTACGAATTTTTCCTGCCCAGGTTTCCTGTTGATTTCTATCCAAAAGCAGCATACCTTCAAACTTTTTCATTTTTTCATCTTCGCTAACTTCTACAATAGCGCCTGACAAGTCGGCAATACCCTTTACATTTTTATTTCGATCAGCGATTCGCGTTTCAGCAGCTTTCATTGATTTGAGCAAAACGCCAATAAATTTACTTACTTCCTCATTGAATTCTTCAAATGCAGCGCGAAGCTTACCTAACAGCTTTCCTTTGAATACAACTGCAATGCGTTGGGTACGGAGTGCAAACAAATCTTTCATAATCGATTGATGATCAGAGTAGATGCGCGTCGACCCTCCGGTTACCCGCTGCACTAACGACAAGTGATTGAAATCGTAGTTGTTATCGTCAGCAGCTTTCTCATTCAGATGTATCTTTTCGTCGATGCCGGCAATATCATTCTCTAACTTGGCGCTCTGCTCTTTAATATATGACAGCACAACATCGCATATATTCAATAGGTCTTCCAACGACAAAGCGCCTTCGTACCATTTTGTGTACAAACTCTTTTCGATTCGTTCTACAATATAATCAGCTTGCTCTTTCAGTAATTTATCATCAGCTTTGTCTTTATAGTATTTTTCTACTCCCTGCTTGTTGCGGAAAGCGTTTTTGTAAGTATCGGAACAGAAACCTTCAAGAAATCGCAAGGGTTCTGCGTCTAAGCGCTTGGCATCATCATACGAATAGCTGTTCGTTGTATCATTCCAGAAGCTTTCTATGCTGCTGCAATATTTATCGGTGTCATAGATTTTCTCTTCGAGCATCAAATGATTGTCGTCCAATAGCCATTCGCGTTTGTTTTTGTCATTCATGTAAACCTCTCGATAATCCTTACGGCAAGTTTCTTGCACAAAACCGAAATCATCTTTAAAGTTGTTGTATTGCATTTGCCACAAAATGCGTTGCCCAACCGTATAAGTGATGTGCTCCATGATACGTCTTTCGGGATAAATAATACGTTTGATACCGAAAGTATTAATGGCTTTTGTGCGAGCATTTTCTTTGTCTGTTCCTTTGGATTTCTCACTGTATTCTACGCAAAAAGGTTCTATATTTTCCAAACTATATGAACGGAGAAAAACATCAGTAATACCGGTTTTATATTCAAGAAATAAACGAAAATAAACAGTATCAGCCAATAACTGAGGTAATTCGGTGAATGAATCAACAGTAATTCCTTTTTCATTTTCATTGGAGTAAAGCATTAGTCCAAACTGATATTTACGATCTGTATCTAAATAAATATGCTCATCTCCACGAATAACATCTGATGGCAAGAAGCGTCCGATGTTCAGTGCGTTCAACTCTCTCAACGCAGCATAACCATTTTGATGATAGCGACCTGCTTGACATCCTCCCGGAATTTGCAACTCCGGAACCATGGCATATACCATGATTTTAGCATTCTTGTAACTCTCTTGCGCACGGGTTTGAGCAATTACATCGATAATGGCTCCGGACCCGGTTCCACCGGCTAAGCCGGTAAATATGTGTATATTTACTGCACCTTGCTTATTGATATCCACCAATTTCTTGTGTTGATTCTTTAGAGCAGAGAGATATTTATTACAGTTTGCCGCGAAGAGGATTCGTCCTGCACGACGCATTTGTCCGGCAGCTTCTTTTATCTCTCCCAATGTACTTCTCATTGAGGTTCCATTTTTAACAATCGTTTTCAAACCGGGATAGTTTGATACATTATCTAAAATTTGTCCCAAATCAACTGATTTAATATAAACAAATTCACTCTCGGTGAACGAAGCGTCTTTTCCCAACACTCGAAAAGAAGCATCTCCCGGAACCATCATTTCTCGCGTAGAGTCAACATAAACATAACCGATTGGTATCTTTACGCGATCTTCATCATTGGGAAATTCCTGATAAATTCGCTTTCGAATAGCTTTTAATACTTTACCGCCGGTGCCGCCTAATCCAACTAGGATATGATTTTCTCTTATTTCCATTTTATTATTCATTTAATTGATCGTATTTTTATCTGTAAGAATATTTTCTATTGTTATTCTTTTTTCTGTTTCGTTCACATAAAGGCAAAAAAATAGCGGACTGTAATTATCCGCTATTGAGGTCCTGAGAAATACCCTTGAAACAAATAAGTAAAGCCCGCATTTCTGCGAACATCTTTACATTTATTCTTGTTTCAATTATTTGAAATTTCTCAGGTTTCAATAGCAAAAATAAATAGCAAAAAGCTATCCTCTATGTCTTTATTTTTTATTTTTTATTTCATATTCAATATTCGTTAAAATTCAACCGCAAATATATTAAATATTTCAAAAAAAAACAATTCTTTATTTTTTTCAACAGTTTTTTCAAAATAAGCAAAGCAGTTGAAAAACAGGTGCAATAATGGATGATTACCGGCAAAACCACGTAAATAATCTTTAATTTTATTGAAAAAAAAAAGATACCTCCACAAAAGCTTATTATTATTAAGCGATAAGTCTTGCCGGGGAGATATACAAAATGCTTCTTCCCCGTCTGACATGATGTTATTCCTCCCTATATCCCTTTATAATTTCGATTTTCATTGCATTTGTAACAAATGTTACAATTATTAGCTGAAAACATCTTATCTTTGTAAGAATTTTTATTTGACTACAAATCATTCACTAAAAATTTTACATTTATGAAGTTTGCATATTTATTTTTAGGCAGCCTGTTTATTGCTTTTAACGTTTCAGCAGAAGAAGCAGATACGCTTTCTCATCGACCGATTGTGTTGGACGAGGTTGTTATTCAATCGTTTAAACAATCCGGTAATCTGAATGCGCTTCCGCTTGCTGCTTCAACCTTAACAAGAATGAATCTGCAAAACCGGAATGTATTGGATATAAAGGATATCAGCTCTTTTATTCCGAATTTGTTTGCGCCTGATTACGGCGCTAAACTCACCTCTCCCGTTTATATACGGGGAATCGGTTCAAAAATAAATGCTCCTTCCGTCGGTTTGTATGTCGATGGCGTCCCCTATTTTGAGAAATCGGCATTCGATTTCGACTTGAACGAAATTGAAACCATAGAAGTGCTGCGCGGTCCGCAAGGCACTTTGTACGGACGCAATACGATGGGGGGACTTATCAATGTATATACCAAATCACCCTTGCAATATCAAGGTACATTCATTTCCGCTTCGGGAGGCAATTATACTAATTTGAATGCTGCATTGGGTCGGTACGGAAAAATCAACGACCGGCTCGGATATGCCGTATCAGGTAATTACAATCATTCCGACGGTTATTTCCTTAATCATTATACAGGGAAAAAAGCCGACGGATTAAACTCCGGCAGCGTTCGGGCGCGTTTGGAATGGAGAGCTTCGCCTAATCTGTCGTTTAGATTAACTCAGAGTGTGGATTATTCCAATCAGGGCGGTTATCCTTATGCTCCAGTTGACCCGGCGACGAATACAATCGGTGACGTCAATTACAATGAATACAGTTCCTACATACGCACTATGTCTTCTTCCGGACTTTCAGCAACTTATACGGCAAAGCAATTCAGCGTAAACAGCCAGACTTCCTATCAATATGTTTCGGATAACCAGGGTATCGACCAGGATTTTACTCCTCAATCCGTTTATTTTGCTATCCAAAAACAAAAACAGTCCACTTTTTCGGAAGAGATTAATATTAAGTCCATAAATTCCAGTCGATATCAATGGCTGTTCGGGGCTTTTGCTTTTAACCAGCAAATAGACAATGATGTAGTAATGAATTATGAACAGCAAAATTATTCCACGCAAAAATTATACGATACCCCAACGCGAGGTATTTCTTTCTATCATCAATCAACTTTTAATGATTTATTGATACATCGGCTTTCTTTAACTTTAGGTCTCCGTTATGATTACGAAAAAGCGTCGGATGATTACACTGCTTACAAAGATTCTCAAGACGGTCGGCAACCATTGGGCGGCGATTTTTCCAGTAAATTGAGCTTTAATCAATTAACTCCAAAATTCGTTTTACAATATACGCTTCCTGCTTACCGAATGCTTTATGCTTCGATAACAAGAGGTTATAAAACCGGCGGATTCAACACTTCGTTTGAGCGCGACGAAGACCGTTCTTTCAAACCGGAATACAGTTGGAATTATGAAATTGGTGCTAAAGGCAGGTTTTGGGAAAACCGCATCCGTGCTGAACTTTGTTTTTTCTTAATCGACTGGAGAAATCAGCAAATCTATCAGGCGCTTCCAAGTGGGATAGGACAAATGTTGAAAAACGCCGGACATTCACGAAGCAAGGGAATTGAATTGAGTTTGCAGGGAAATCTATTTAAAAACTTTATCCTGCAGGCAAATTGGGGGCTTACGCATGCCACTTTCTTAGAGTATGTTCAAAGTAATACGATAGATTATTCGGGAAATTACATTCCGTTTGTTCCGTCTCAAACGCTCGGTATGGCTGCCGATTACAAGATTCCGATCCAATCGAAACTTATGGATAATTTATCAATCAATCTTCAATATACCGGTACCGGCAAACTCTATTGGGCGGAAAATAACACCCTCACCCAACCATATTACGGACTGCTGAGCGGAAAAATATCTGCTGTTAAGGGGAATGCTACCCTTTCACTGTGGGCTAAGAATATTACTGATACTGATTATACCGCTTATTCTTTTGCCATGGGCAAACAACAATTTGCGCAAAAAGGTAAACCGCTTACAGCCGGTATCAGCGTTAATTTATTAATCAATTAAACTGATCCGTCGTGAATAACAAAAATAATTTTTTTACTTTCTTTTGTTTGTATATTGCTCAACAAATCCCGATGAGCTTTTTTGCTACGATTATTCCCGTAATTATGCGGCAGGAAAAGTTTTCTTTATCCACTATCGGCTTCATTGTGGCAATACTTAAAGTCCCTTGGATCTTAAAATTTCTGTGGTCGCCGGTGGTCGATCGATTCAATGTTTCCGTCGGCGATTACAAACGCTGGATTCTACTGTCGGAACTGGTGTTTGCGATTCTTATCTTTTCAGTCGCTTTTTTTGATTTAATGACGAGCTCCTATGTGATTCTTGCGCTGATTGTCCTTTCGTTTTTTGCATCGGCAAACGGAGATATTGCTACCGACGCTTTAGCGACACAGTCGTTCGACCGAAAGAATAAAAGCATGTTAAACAGTATGCAATCGATGGGAAGTTTCGGAGGAGCCATGATCGGAGGCGGGCTTTTGCTATGGCTTTATAAACAAATAAATTGGTATCATTTGGCTCCGTTTCTCGCATTTGTCGTCATTGTAGCGCTGCTACCCCTGATTTTCAATAACGGATTGTCCATAAACAGAGACCGATCCGTAGCAAAACGGGTGAGTATGAAAGACCTTTTTCTGTTTTTCACCCAACGCGGCGTCGGGAAACAAATCGGTTTTTTGTTGCTTTATTATGTTTCCATGATAGGCACGTTGGCAATGTTAAGCCCTTATTTGGTGGATTTGGGATATGACATGAAACAAATAGGTACGATGAGAGGATTTTTTGGTCCGGCAGTCGGATTGCTTGCCTCTTTTGCCGGCGGATTAATCGTCCGTAAAATCGGGCGCCACCATTCGCGTATTTTGTTTGCTGTCCTGATTTTGTTCACCACTTTTTATTTCTATTTCATTTCCATGGCAGCACATCCCGAAATTCAACTTCTGTATATCGGAATCTTTCTGCTTTGGGGAAGCTACGGGATGGCAACCGTTGTGGTTTATACCTTGGCAATGGATTATGCACGTAAAGGAAAAGAAGGTACGGATTTTACCATTCAAACGGTTATTACCCATTTAAGCGGAATCGTTATAGTGGTGATAAGCGGTAAAGTGGCTCATTTTGTCGGCTATACCAATTTGTTCCTTTTTGAATTCGGATTGGCTTGTTTATCATTGGTTTATGTTTTATTGGTTTTCAGAAAAAAGGAAATTCATGATTGATCCTGTATTACTTCAAAAATACAATGTGCCGGCGCCTCGATACACCAGCTATCCTCCGGCGAATTATTTTTCAGAATCGTTCACGGCAAAAGACTACGAGGAAGCCATCGAACAATCCAACACGACTTCTCCCGAGCATCTTTCGTTTTATATTCATTTTCCCTATTGTCGTCAACTCTGTCATTATTGCGGATGCAATTCGTTTGCCATGACAACGGAAGCTCAAATCAGCCGTTATATTTCCGCGGTTCACAAGGAAATTGAAATTGTTGTCAAGCGGTTAAATCCCAATCGGCGAATCGCACAGATACACTACGGCGGAGGAAGTCCGACTATTCTTCCGGTGAACCTGCTCAAAGAATTAAACGATCATTTACTTTCCGCTTTTTCCTGTATCGAGAATCCGGAAATTGCCATCGAGTGTCATCCGGGGTATTTGGACGAAAAGGACTGGCTGATGCTGTCCGAAGTGGGATTCAACCGTTTAAGCATAGGCATTCAAGATTTCAACGAAAAAGTATTGAAAGCGGTAAACCGTCTTCAGGCTTTATTACCGATAAATACTATTTTCGAGCTGCTAAGGGAAAAAAAGATTAATATCAATCTTGACTTTATTTATGGTTTGCCTTTTCAAACGGAAGAAAGTTTTGTCGAAACCATCGGGAAAGCGATTGAATTGCAGCCCGACCGGTTAGTAACTTTTTCCTATGCGCATGTTCCTTGGGTGAATAAACGACAAACCTTGTTGGAGAATTTAGGTCTTCCGGCAAACGAAGAAAAAAGCCGGATGTACATTCGCGCAAAAGAGATGTTGAGCGAAGCCCGCTATCAGTCCATCGGCTTAGACCATTTCGTGAAAAAGACCGATGAATTGTTTACGGCTTTGCAAAACAGACAATTGCACCGTAACTTTCAGGGTTATTGTACACGGCGAACGACCGGTCAAGTGTATGCTTTCGGCGTGACGGCAATCAGTCAGCTTTCGACTGCCTATTCTCAAAACAGCAAGGATATAGAGGATTATATCGCAGGTGTTGAAAACGGTTTGGCTACAGTCAAAGGCTACCGTTTGAACGAAGAGGAACAAATCACCCGTGAAGTAATCGAAACCTGGATGTGTAACTACAGTCTTGATTGGCGGGAATTATCGGAACGGCTTTCGCTTCCGGTCGAAAAAATCAAGGCGGCAACCGCTTATGATCCACAAGTTTTTTCCGGTTTCGCAACGGATGGAATCATTACATCGGATGATAACCGCATTCGTGTGACGGAACAAGGAGCACTCTTTGTTCGCAATGTAGCTGCCGCTTTAGACCGGCTGATGATCCATTCCGATAAATTGTTCTCGAAACCGATATAAGGGGTGGGTCTTACGGTATTATTACCTTTGTCTCTTCAGTGTAACCACTGCTGTGCATCCACACGGCATAAACCCCGGTCGGAAGTTTTCCCTGATTAAACACGTATGAATAATTCTTCCCGGCAACAGTTTGCAGGTTAGCAGAGGCGACGAGAGCTCCTGTCAGGCTGTAGAGCCTGAGTTCCGTTTCGCCGTTTTCTTTTGCTGTGAAATTTACATTTAAATCGGAGTTCGATAGAACATTTACGTTCAGTTTAGTCGCTTCGTCAGACAGCTTGTTGATACCGGTGCTCTGTCCGCGAGGCTGATCTTCCTGAGTGAATGTGAGATATGACGTATCAAACCATCCTGTGCCACCGCCCGCTTCAACCAGGAATTTACATTCATACAGGCTGCTGCCGAACGGTAAACCAAGCTCTACCCATTTCTTAAAATGCTCGGTGACCGAGATTGTTCCGCATTTACGCGGTGTTCTGCGCACACAGAAAATTTGGTTGAATGTTTGGATTCCGTCAATGGAGGATTGTTGAACCTTTTGGTTCTTGATAACGTCGTAGATTGCGCCGTCCACAGTGAAGTTGCCGACAACACTTCCGCCTGTTGTTGCGGTGGTAACAGGAGTAGCGTCGGATTGCCACTGATTACCAAACCAGTCCTCAACAATATAGTATTCTGTAAGCGGATTTCTGGTCCATCCGTAAATTCCTATGTAGGAATAGTTTCCGGCAGTACTTCGATCCGATCTCGTAAAGTTAAAATCACAATAAATATTTTTGTACTGCGTATAGGAACCTCCATTACCCCAATAATAACCAACGCGACCTAAAAAATCGCTCGGATTCGTCCATTCGGCTCTGAAAGCGGCTCCTCCTCCCTGATTTGCCCCGTACCATGTAAGCCGGTTGTTATTTCCGCCCTGAGTCCAAAGTTCATAAGCATAAGGTGAACCGCTGAGAGGTTTGCTTCCGCCGCTATTAGTTGTAAATATTGTTCCACCGCTCAATTTAGTATTTTGCGTACACGGATCGACAGTCTGCGCAACCACCGGCAATGTAAATGCCGATATCAAATACAAAACTCCTACAAATTTTACCATAATAATGCTATCCTTAATAATTAATTAATCACAAAAATCTATTTGTCTGTTTTTTCCGGATAAGAAATCGCCGTAAAGCGGTTCTTTTCGTTTAAGAACTGATTAGCAAGTTTTTTTGTATCGCCGACGCTAACCGCATTCACTTTTTTATCGTAGTTCAGGAAAAACTTTTTACTGTTTTTCCAGAACAAAACAGATTGCAGGTTATTGACCCAATAGCCGTTCTGTTTCAAATTCTCCTTGTATTTTTCCAGCGTTGCCTTTTTCACTTTATCCAAGTTGATTGACGACACGCCTACGCTTCTGTATTCGGCAATTTCCCGGTTGTATTCCGCTAAGATTTTGTCCACATTTTCCGGACCGCAAGGCATTACCGTCTGCAAGACAAAGCGCGAATAAGGCACATCAATAAAAGAAACATTTACGCTTCCGGCAT
>Ga0123354_10003391_pt1 | contig 21963 bp, 14 predicted proteins | sample TergutLab28metaG_2_FD_97872 | JGI IMG/M metagenome (GOLD analysis project Ga0123354, IMG submission 97872) | Labiotermes labralis P4 segment gut microbial communities from Petit-Saut dam, French Guiana - Lab288 P4 | ecosystem: Host-associated > Arthropoda: Insects > Digestive system > Gut ... | reverse complement strand
CTGCGGTTACAGTTTTTAGTACTCCTGATGATGGGTGCTGTGACACCCGAAACATGTAGAGTGACTTTGCAATAAATAAATATCTGCATACTGTTGTATCTGGTTGGATTTTTATTAACATTGAATTACGATGCACGGAACCGTGAACTTAAAAAAAAGTGCAATAACTTTGCTGCTACCACAAGTTCTCTTTTGAGGTACCGTGCGTCAGTACCAGAAGTCTGAGTGTTCTTTTGTCATTTTGAAGCTAATTTACTGTTCTTAAATCTGGGCTTGAGCCAAAAGTTTCAGGTACTAGAAGGACCGATACAGTATGGATTTGTCAATGAACATGTCGTAAAAAGGGAGAAAAAGTGCCCCGGTCTTTGTTTGCAGGCGTCATTACAGATAGAATCGCAATGTAAACTGTTGGCAGAATGTCAGCGCTGAGAGCTCGAGAGGAAACTTTCGCCAACACACTTTTTGTCAGCGTTATGGACCGGCGAGCACACACTTTAGCGCTTCTGGAAGCCATGGCGATTTCTGTTCATGTTATTGCCCTGTTAATAGAAGCACTCCACTGTGGATTGACGATTTTTTGCTGCAGAAAATGTATGTGTGTTTTGTATTGGTGTGTTGCAAGGAAAAGGCATTATGGGAAGTAAGATGCCGGAATGAAGGGATTCCGGTGGTTGATGCAAATCGATTTCGCGTTGGCTGAGTAGCGGTATTGAAGGGGAGGCTGAAGTAGGCGGAATTTGCAAGGAAGCGGACAATCCGAAGATCAGTTGGCGCATTTGTGTGAGACGAAGAGCCTTTCTAAACGCAAATGAGGACCGAAACAAAGACAGACGGCCTTTGTTCTCTTGCCGTCAATTTACTGCACACAGAGTGATGTTTCTTATTTCCACGTCTTCATTATTATTATTACTATTAACTGATTTAGAGAGTGATTACTGCAAATTTTGTCAAATTCTCCTGCTAGTTTAGCAGAGACATTTTTCAGGTAAATTAATCTCGAAACAGGAAGCACTTATTCCGACGAAGAACATTAAATAACACCGAAGAGTACTTGGTATTGTACTTATCTTCCCACGTGATTCAGATCCGGAATTATTTTAAAAAAATCGATATTTTTTAAGTTTTGTCACTTAGATGTTATAGACTTCACGTTTTTTAACAATGTGCTGTACTGGAGTGCGGCAGTTTTGAAAGAATTACAAAGGAAATATGTGCTTGGCTGTTTGTGATTGGCTTCTACATACCATTTTTATTTGAAGTGAGTAAGTTCACATCCTTTGTGCAGAACTGATGATACGAAAAATTAAACGTCTCCTGATCCGTCATAATTGAAAGTTAAGGATCTTATCATTCACGAAGAAGGCATTTGAAAAATATAGAGGTTCTTTCACTCCATATAAATTTATGGATAAAACCAGTGAAAAGGCGATTATCACTTCTTTCCAGATCTCTTGAGGCTCACTTCGATGAAAACCTACTCAGTCTGTTGGGCACAGTACAAGAGTGGTGCTCGATAGAGAGAAGTTGAGGAACTTAAAGAATAAATTATTCAGACATATAATGGATATTTCAGTATTACAGAATTGGTTCCTCCAATAGTGTAGATCTAAATATATTTTGGCCTGTGTTACTCTGTTACTCTGCGTAATGTATTCTCGGTGTTAAAATATTGGCTGGCTTTTAGTGTGCAGTGAATAAACTTATCCCTTGCTGTCAAATAATTTGATTAGTTTCTTCCCACAAATTGACCTGAAGACAGATACGGAACCTAGTGCCGAAACAATGTCCTGTTCAGAATAGAAGTTGGGCAAAGTATAACAACCTAACCATTGTAGGTGCAGGTAGGTGCAGGCAGCATCATCACAACACTTTAGAATTCCGATGATGTCACTGCAGCACGTAGCTATTTGCATTATAGCTACGGCTCTGAACAGAGATGTGTAGGTTCTATATTGAAGGCTTTTGATAATGTGGGCTTAACGTCAGAATTCTGGCGCACTGACGCTTATTCTTCCACTATATTTTGAAATAGTAATTTATGGCTTTCAAGGCTGTCTTCTAAGTGGCGTAAATCACTGCCTGAAGAAAAACACTTATAAGGGAGTGTTAATTTTGTTTTTACTCTCTTGGTATCAGGCTTGACTTCTTGAACCTTGAAAGTGGGACCAATAGTTTGTCCCGAAACGGCGGTAGGGAAATACGATTCTAAGCTTCACAAAATCCCAAAACAGCACAAATCACGTCTGTGTTTTTCCACTTTTTTCCACAGCAGACACTTCTGGTTTGAAAACACACCAACCATTGGTATTCTTGATACAATTAAGGCTAAGCAAAACCACTCCCTTTTATGAAGCAACAGTTAAATTGCAACTGGGCTGTTATGGGTACTGCAATTTAAATGAATAAACAGCCAATATAGAAGTTTTCATTCCGCTATTTTTGCACACGGTAAACAGCAATTACACGGGCGGTATATTTAAAATAAAAGAGTGTAATGAAACAAAATTTCGCTGTACAGTAAATTAACAGCGAAAAGAGGAATGCAATTTCACAAATAAAGCCGTGTGGACTGTATTTCTAGTAGTCATTCTGTGGAGCGAATCTTTACTTTCTGTCTGATAGTTCTGTATGTATTACAGTTTTTTGGAACATATTTTCATGAAGAAACGTTTATATTTTAATTGACCGTGCATAATGTTAGACCTATGCTATACTGGGATATGCCGTTGTACTGTTTGCAGTCTAACCTGCAGGGGTACTCTACAAGGATCAGAAATCTACAAAGCCTCGCCGTCTGACGTACGCTTCGTACATAATTTATTGCAGTAACTGACTGAATTGACGAAATATGAACGGGACGATCTGAGTTCCAATCCCACAGTCCTTAACATATCGTTTTATCTTCCCACCCTCTATGTACATACGTGCTGTGGGGCCAGCCAGACGTCTATCACAAATACTTCAAGGTATTGATTCCCTGGCAGTAATATATCTCAAGATCAACAGCTGACCTCACTCCTCGCCTGCAGCACATCCCTGCGAGAGATTGGGTTCGGACACAGGGCCACGTTACCTTCAGCTTTGCCGCATAATTTAATTTTACGCTACTTTAAATAAGCCTACTTATAGGTATTTTCGTTGTTACAACGTGCATGTTGTCGAGTTATGCAGTAATTACACAAATCACTGCACATATATAAAATTTATAAAATTTGCACATTAAAACATTAAAATCGCTCCGACATGTTTCGGTCCTAGGACCATCATCAGGGAGCTATATATTCCTTGCTGAAGTCACAATAGAAATAGTCACAGATAAATTTCATTGTACAAGTTGGGTGTTGTGGCAGCATGCCGTGTTGTGTAATGTTATGTTGGGAAGAGTGCATTCTGTGCTTCGTTGCGTGATATCACGCAACGAAGCACAGAAGCACATCCGTAGCAGGGCACTCTTCGCAACATAACATTACACAAAATGGCATGCTGCAACAATACCCAACGGGTACACCGAAATTAATGTGACTATATCTAGTGTGACTTTAGCAAGGAATATATAGCTCCCTGATGATGGTCCTAGGACCGAAACATGTCGGAACGTTTTTAATCTTTTAATGTGTAGATTTTATAAATTTTATGTATATATATGTATATGCGGTAGTTGGTATAATAATTGAGTAACCTACGTACAGGTACTTGAAATTGCGTTCTGAGAAATTACTTAATATAGAGTTCTTTATAACTGAAAAAGAAGAAGGAAAAATAGAGTGTAAATTGGGACCCGTTATATTTATTATATGCAGGGAGGGAAAAAATATTTACTGCTATGAAAATCTGCAGCGAATTTTGCTCGTTCTTGTAGTAAATGTGGGAGGGAGGAAATGTAGACCGTTGGGAAGTGAAAAGGGTTAGGTGACGTTAAGTGGAATATGTGAGTGTGCGACAGCGAAACAATATGAGTGTTTGGGCTAAATTGTTTGCTTGGAAGGTGGCATAGCGACGAAATTTTGTAACATCGGAAGACTGCGTTCTGGCGGATATTCTTATGTTAATGCTGGAAGGGGTGGGTGAGAAACGTCAGACGGAACGTGGATTGTGTTTACCAGTTAAGTACTGGATCCATGACGGATCCGTGACAGATAAGATCACGGAAAATATTTGTACCCTTTGCTGCTGGCAAGAATTTGCGTGCCTTTTTTTTTATATGATTAACAAATGGTTTAATTGTCTTTTGTATACACACGTACATATATACTTACATACATAAATACATAAAATAGAAAATTAATCTCTGCTTTTATAAATCTGATATTCATACCTCGCAGAGAATACAGTGCGATTTTATTAAAAAAACTAACATCTGAATTGTGTATAGGAAAATAAAGGATCTCATTACAATAAACATATGGAAGGTATAAATAAACTCTTGCAAAAATTCATAATTTTATTTATAAACCTCGCTGTAAACAAAATAGCCTCTAAGCCTTAAACAGTAAATTAGTAGTGACAGTGGAAGTCTGTTGCTAAGAAACACACTGTCATGGTAACACACCCCTGTAGAACACCGTATCTTTGAATATTTGAAAGCTTGCAACAAGCCGTTAAATTAATCTCTTCTTGCTAAGGGCAAGATTTCGCTTCCAAGAAGGCCAGTCAGTTCCTCTTTTAATAAATCTGGAAACTTACAAAATCAGTAACGGGGAAAATCAACAATGAAACTTATACAACTATGCTTAATCCGGTTATACATGCACAAAACCTTAAAAAACACTAACAAATAGTAACGTATTGTTCATAACTAAAGAAATTCCTGTTGTGGTTGACTAAAGGTCAAATAATGTTTTGTGTTTGCAGAATGTACGAAATCTTAGAAGTAATATAGATATCCAGAGTCAGAGGATTCTGACAAAATTCATAGTGTATTCTCTACATATAAATAACGAAAACTGAGAAATTAGAGTGTCTACACGTGTTATCCTCTTCCTATTACAGCGTGAGTGTGTGAAACTCCACATGTTAATATATTATATTTCGTTATTTATCTTTTTGACAGGAATACCCACTTATTTTGGTAAATAATATAGATAAAGCAAAAGAGAAGTTTTCCTCACAAAGAGCAACCCGAGTGTTTTAGTTAAGAAAAGAGAACGTCATGATTTTATTCTTTCTTGTTACCTTCTTGTGTAATTGTGTAATAATATCGAATTAATGTGAACTCGCACATAATCTACGATACTTTCACGTCCATATTTTTTTATTGAATCTGCTAGGTTACGGCTACGAGAGCGACGACTTTGCTGTATTAAATGCGAAACAATCCCAGTGCCAGACACTGAGTTCCTTAACTGAAGAATAAAAGCCAACTAGATGCCACTTATTATTTTATTGCACTTCTTATAGGCTCAACATGTTTCGGGCACTACTATGCCCATCATCAGGAGCTCGCGACTATGATGTTGATCACTACATTGGTCGTTTCGCTCTTGGTTTGCTGCAGCCCGGACACTACTCCAGCCTAACCGCACCTAACCTCCAACCTACAGCAAACCAAGAACGACACGACCAATGTGGTAAACAACATCATAGTCGCGAGCTCCTGATGATGGACATAGTAGTGCCCGAAACATGTTGAGCCTATGAAAAGTACAATAAAATAATAAGTGGCATCTAGTTGGTTTTTATTCTTCAGTTATCACAATGATGCACGGTCCAATAAACATCAGATTCACTGAGTTCCTTGTCACAAGTTTCGTCTCTACATTTATTAAGTCTGGTGTCTTAACGAAAGTATGTGCCCTTGTTAATTCAGAATATACATAGCTATTAATCTGTGGGCGTCATAGAGGTGTACATTACAAGAAGGAACATTTGGTAAATGAAGTCGGTGTGTGAAAATTACTAGAGGGTTTTAAGCATTTTTGAAAGTAAGGTAATGACCGAAGGCATGGAGCCAATGTACACATTTACCTGCACGGATATACTAAAAACGCAGTGCACATCGTGTAGAATGTTGCTTGAAAATGTCAGACAGCTTAATACACGCTCAAAAAATAATGATCCGCCTGATTTAAACGTTATTTTCACGTCCTCCTTCGTGATGATGAGTTTCAATACATTCGTCCCTTCTTCATACAAACTTATTTATATGACTTTTTATACCAAACTGTTTAAACTGTATTATTTATCACAATCCAACTAAATACACTGTTTGATCAGTGTGTTTAGTTGGATTCTAATAAATAATAAAATACGCGGACAAAGCAAAACTTCAAATTTTTCCAAGTCACTGGCAACAAAGTCACAGAACTGAGAAATGTAGGTACCCTTCTACGTGAAACTGAATGTACATGAGAAAACCAGCTGAAGGCAACAGAACTGAGTTGGCGGGGAGAGAAAGAACGAGCATGTACGTAGGATCTATAAGCTGTACAATAGGAAACAAGGCACAGAACACAAGCTAACAACTAAAGAAAAATCATGGGGAACAACATAGTACGGCAAGAATAGAGTAAACCTAGGATTAACACAAAGGATGAGCACTGCGGGGAACTTAGTTTTAACGGGCACATCGACAAAACTACGTACTGCGACTCGGCAAATAAATTCTAAACTCTAAATTCTAAAGTTTTCCAACAGTAATTTCGTAAGCAATTCTCATAATTTTATGCACTACATTCCGGCGCACATTATGTTCCTTTGTATAGCCATATGTTTTCAGTCCCCCTATTGCTTTCGCTTTCTTACGGCCAGATATTCTCAGCGCCTGAGATAACCAACTTCATTCTCTGCCTGTAAGCACACCTGTCTGCCTGTCTCTGAACAGCACACACACACACACACACACACACACGTCTAATGCCGGAGAACTAACCCACAAAACTGAACACGGTTCGTCACTTCGCTTGTGGTCAGGAAGATCACGTTACTTCAGCCCCGCCTACTGTGCTGATATTCCTGTCCTTCCCATGAAACACATATATTTCACGCGAAGGTGGTGTTTATCGGATTTCAGTCTTCATATTCGTGTTGCAGGCCACGATGTCTCTATAATTCTCTACAAAATGGGCAACTTTCACTGTGTCTGGAAAAAAAAACGGGCAATTCAGGTAGTAGAGTGGTGCAGGACACGAACGTTGACTTTACTTCCACACTTGTATGTGCCGGAGTTGATCGTTGGTAGGAACAAAAGAAATACCAAAATATCATTTTATTCAAATATATTTGGAGATGGTTAAAAACGTTTCTACAAATACACTCTTTTACATGTTCCAACACATAATGCGTACTGACAAAATTAAGAACAGTACAGGGACCCCTTCCAGAACACAAACAAGCGACCAGTGAAATGAAAAGTCATTAAACACTGTATGGCATGAAGTACCCTGAAATGGCTCATGACCTGTAACACTGGTGACATAGAACCGCCAACTTAGATATTTTTAATGTGTTTAAGTTACTTTCTTCAACACGTTCTGTCAGTAATACTTTAGAAAAATGTTTATAATGATAATAACATAATAAAAATGCACTAACAATAAATATTAATACCAGCAGTCGGGGAGTAAAGTGTATAGTAAGAGAAAAATAATATGAAATAAAGCAAGGAAGTCGAGTCCGATTGACCTGGCAATCCAATTATAATCATTAACAAGTAGTTCCTAAAGGAACTCTACATAAACAGCTGTTCTACATCTATAGTAAAATTCCTAATAATACACTTTAAAAAACTAACGTACAGACTGTAATTCAACTAAAATATGTATAAACATCGGTTTCCTGCAACATTGCATACAGTATGTATCTCTTTCATTGAAAAAGACCAACCGGTCAATGTTTAACGAAACAATGGGCGTTAATAGTCGGAATCGTAGACAAAAGACCGCTGTGTGGCAAAATTCAGAGTTTGTTAATATTCAGTGGTGTGGTAAATGTGCATATTTAGTACTAGTCTATGGACGGCTAAATAATAACGCTGCTACGAATGAGGAAATAAAAGTAACATTATCAAGAGCAACCTGGTACTAATATTGGCTCAAATGTACTTCTTGTAGACACGACAGTTATCGAATTATTTCAGAAAGTACATTACCATGTTCAAACAGTTCCACAGTTATGTCTTGTTATTATTCATGTCTGTGCCATACAGTCTTTCACATATTGTGTCTGTGTCTATAGAGTTTATATTATCGACAGGTTTTGCGACCAGTGTTATAAATTCCTTACTTTAACCCTGTGTGCTGCACGTTCCACTTATTTTACCTCCTCGACGTATCCACGTCGATCTAATTTCCAGTGAAATATGCCGATTACGAAAACATGAAATTATACGAGAACAACTGTACAATAAAAACCAACTTGATGCGCTATTTATCCTCATTAAACACTTTATTATCCAACTAATGCACAATATACTCGTATAATATGTAGATACAATTAAAATTGTAAAATATTTAGTAGTGCTGCAGCATGTTTCGGATCACAGAGGAGCCATCATCAGGGAGGCTTGTACAGTGCTTGGCTAAAAATTACAAGAATGATTCTATCGTGTCCGTTGACATGGACAAGGTCGGTGTTGTGACAGCATATTGTGACCTGTTGTACGTGTGTGTAGTTCACTGTGTGCGAATTATAATTTTAATTGTAACTGCAGATTATATATTGTGCATTAGTTGGATAGTAAAATGTTTAATTATTATTGATGCACGGTGCAAACATGAAGATTATTTATATTCAGTTTATTTCGTCAATCAACCTCTACATGTTTCGAGCATATTTGTGGCCCATCATCAGAGGGTACATTGTTAATATACAACAATTGGTACGTGTTGTGCTTTTCAGTTGACTGTCTATTGGCCGGCCGGCCAACAGACAGTCAACTGAAAAGCACAACACGTACCAATTGTTGTATATCAACAATATACCCTCTGATGATGGGCCAAAAATATGCCCGAAACATGTAGAGGTTGATTGGCGAAATAAACTGAGGATAAACAGTGCATGAAGTTGGTTTTTATTACACAGATGTATCGAGATGCTCGGTCAATAAAACAAAATATAAGAGAATAAATTATATCAAATTCCATCCTCCTCTTACTTTAGCTCTATTCAGTGGCAGGTTGAACGCCATACTTCCAAACACTAGCAGTACTGTAATATAATAAATGTGACGTTTAATAAGCCTGTGATGACGATGATGATGATAAGTAGAAGAAATTTGAAAATTTGGTGGGTTATAGGTTTTCTTAGAAAAAAAAATGTATAATTATAAGCAAGAGTCATTGATTAGGTCATCATCGTGCGTTCATTTATATGCCGAGTCCTTTCAGGTCAGATATTCCTGCAACTGTTCTGTAAAATTTGGTTCACCATTTTGCTTATGTGCCTGTTTGTGATATCTGCTGTAGTACACTGTATATTTTCTGAACAGAGGAGCTGCACCCTGCGAAGCACGGAAGTGTCGTGAGGAGCCTCTGCTTACAACCCTGCAGCGCGTTCTTTCCAGCCAATTATTCGCCCTTGTTCTATGTTACTCATTTTGTATAAGCTAAAGCAGCAATTTGGCCCAGCTTTTGTTTATGGTTCTGGATGTGCTCACTGCAGTTTAGTGTCTCTTGTGGTGTTTGTAGGATTTCAACAGCTAGTTTCCATTTTGTAATGAAGATTATGTAGAAGCTTTTTGGTTAGGCCACGACTGCGATTCTGACTGCCACCGCGATTCTCTAGGTTCGACTCGGGGAATTTCATGCGAGACATGACATGTGGTAGACAATTGACTACACAACGTGCTTCCCGCCAAATCTGATGCTCCATATTCATTCACCTCTAAAAGCGGAAGACTGATAAGAAGCCCACCTACTGGTCGCATTTCTATAGAGGCGTACCGTCTTACCACATGAATAACAAATTCTCGTTTCATTGATTTACCGTGTTCCTATGTCCATCTGTTAATAGAACATATCCAGCTGAATTCACTTCATCAGTAAACTAAGTTGAAGGGCATTTTATCTTCTGAGGTGATGACGACACTGGTAGCACGTAATGAGTGCTCTGCAATTACGGAATGTAATACCTCACAAACAGATGGCAATTGTAGAGGCACTATCGCGTTGTGTCGCGATTGGTTGAGGCAATGCGCTACAAGCCTGAAGGTTGCGGGTTCGATCCTCTGTGGTGTCATTGGAATTTTTAATTGCCCTCTAACAGAAATGAATATCAGGAGTATCTCTTGGGTGTTAAGGCGGCCGGTGCATAGGGCTGACAACATTAACACCTTCATATGCCGATTGTCATGAAATCTGTGTGTTTATTTTATACTCCATTACTTTGGTTGCTGTTAACTTCAGATTACGTCTCATAGCGAACAAATTTCTTAATCTTATCCACGAGTAACAGCCCAGGTTATGACAGAGTTAGGACCAATACTGTTATTGTAATGTCCTCTGAAAGGGTAGTAACTGAAGAAACACCGCATTTGTAATTCATCGGAACATTCAGTGACTCTAGGCTCTTTGCGAGGTATTTCGTCATGTCCACGGTGTGTATACACGTTCATGTTTCATATTAGTTTCGGATAAACAGCTGTTATTTCGCTCTAGGTCAATTACAAGCTGGTCTTTGTAGTGGTCATTCTGTTTGTTTCACGTGTTGTAGTAACTTAATTACTAACTGGTGTATAGATTAATTTCGTGCCTGAAGAGGTTCAAACTTACGGTATTGCATACAAAATGTAACAATTGATTTTGGTGTGGTGTGGTGTAGCCACTCGTTGGAATGGATAGCTGAACAGTAAGACCGATGGTTTGCATAACAAACTTCATCGCTCGTATGTATTTTAAATCACGGAAGGATGTAATTAAGGTATATAAGTTGCTGAACCTCGCTAAGTACTGACAGCTACCACTACCACTCACGTGCATAGCCACTAGCTACTGGCTGGACTTTTAGGGATTCGAATCCCGTTCAGAGCGAGATATTCCGCCTCCTTCGAGACCGGCCGCAAGGCCCACTCAGCCTCCAGTACAATGGCTAACGGAGAATCCCGGAGGTAAGATGGCCGGAACGTGGCGTTGACCAGCCACGCCGATCTAGCGGAGAGGTTAAAGACAGCATACAGCTATGCATCTATCCCCTCAACCTCCTTTGCCTTCATGGCATGTAGCAGGATGAAATTTACATTTACCTTTACTTATGTACTAGATGGTAATACGACTGCACTTGTGGGCCCGGGAGCTCAGTCGGTATAGCGACTGACTACTGGCTGGATGGTCCGGGATAGAATCCCGATGGGGACAAGATTTTCCGCCCATACAGACCGGCGCTGGGGTCCACCTAGCCTCCTGTAAAATGGGTACCGAGTCTTTCCCTGGGGTAATGGCGTCCGGGACGTGGGGCTAACCCTCCACCCCATCTAGTGCCGAGGTCCTAGAAAGAGTAGAGCTATACCTCAATCACCCTAAGGGCCTTCGTGGCCTATAAAAAGGGTGAAACCTACCTACGACTTCACTTTGTGTGTGTTGCTGACTTTCCGATACGTAATACCTATATCTGTTCGATATAATATTGTAAAGAATCAACTGGGCAAGTGCAGAAATACGAATAAGAAAAAGAATTGTGCGTCACGTCAGTTATTTACATAGATACCCACTTTATGTTTTTAAATAAAGAGGGAAGCCGTATTTAAGACTTCAGTTTTTCCGAAATGAAATAAAATTTATAATCATATTGACAGTGAACTTCGCAGTAGTGCACAATATCGATGATTTGTTTCAGATTATGAAATTGTTAAATAATAAGTAATATGTAAATAAAAGCATAGAAGTAATATTGAATACCAATATATTTAATTTATACAGTTAGAGGCCAATTGGTTTTGCTGTGTTTAGCTTGAAACTGTTAATGTTTACCCATTTCCAATATGAACAATGAAGGGCGAGTCAGATGTCTGGGAATGTCAGTGTCGTGCGGTTGGTGCGACTGGATGCATGTTTGGAGTCTGAATCCTGAAGTTCATTACGGTTTCATTTATGTTCTGAAAATAGTGAAACAAAGTGATCAATATATGTGTGTGTTTCTCACTAGATGCTTCGTTCCACACCTAATTAAACTACCAGTGCAGCATTCAAAGTTCAAAATTCAATTAAGGTATCACACAGTTTGCTATTTTACTGTGTTTGTACTAAGGGTCTCATATGTACGTATGGAATGGAGTATTGCCGCTTTTGAAACTGACTTATTTATTGGAAGCAGAGCACAGTCACAGTTTCATAATAATCAACACGTAATATAACTAAATTATTTCCCGTTTGGTTAAATATTGATCATACTTCAGATAAAAAATTGTGACTCTTGTTATATTTATTTTCTGGCTTGTAATAACTTTTGGACGAGTCATTTTCAAGACAATTGTTGCTATTCAGTTTAAGGCTTATGTGAAGCACTGTCAAATTGAATTATAGGAATCCTAATAAGATGATACCAATAAGTTTTGTACAGTGTCAGTTGTAAGCTCTCACAGCGGTTTTTCTGAAGATTAATGTCATCAGAGCTGTTGCGCGAGTCGATTTATGAATAATTGTTAGCGTTTGTAAAGTCATGTCTTAATTTTCAGAGGCATGCAAGAAGGTGAAGAGGAGGAAACTGGGGCTTTTCTAAATGTGTGTAGCACTTCAATCGTCGTGTCGTACTGTCAGGGGCGCCTCGAGTTTCCTAGTGTCTGTTGATGTTTCGACATGGAGTAGGCTGGGCTCGGACGATTAAGAACTAACGGAAAGTTGCAGACAATGCGTGCAGTAATAGATCTGTCAACCCGAAGGAAAAAGACAACAGTTTAGATAAGATGGTTTTAGATATGACATTACTGAAGTAGGCCCGGTTTGTACACTAAGTCAGGCAGTATGTCTGAAGAATAAAAGACCAACTTGATGTCACTTGCTGTTTTATTTCACTTCTTATGTACTCAGCGTGTTTCGGGCATTAGTATATCCATCATCAGGAGCTTGGGACTATGCTGTTGATTTACCACATTTGTCGTTTAGTTCTTTGTTCGCTGTGTGTTGGATACTTGGTGCAGTCGGTTCAGCCTGCAACAAGTCGTGTTACAGCCTTCGGTCCGGACACTCATCCATCCTGCCTGCACTTAACTCCCAACCAGCAGCAACTCGAGAACCAGACGGCCTGTGTGGTAACCAAACGCTATAGTCGTAAGCTCCTGATGCTGGGCATAATGGTGCCCGATACATGTTGAGCATAACATAAGCGTAATAAAGAAATAAGTGGCATCTGGTTGGATTTGATTCTTCAGTTCAAAAAAACCTGCAACACAAATATACTCAATGACATGGGCGATGGTGTTTTTTTGACGATTCTGATCTTTTTTGCCCTGTGTGAAGAGACGACTTAGAAGTATCTGTGGGCTCGAAGTGTGAGTCTGGACAAGCAACGAAGAAGAGAGTCAGTGGGTAAATTTGTTGCTTAAAAAAATTCCAATATTAGATTGACTTGTGTCTGTAAATGCAAAGAAGCTCTGTGTTTGTGTAATAATAATTTCTGTTTTAGTACAGGATACATAAATTTTCCCCTTTAAAACCCATTACTAACATAAGGGCGCGTCTTCAGTCCCTAATGACTTTTTCCTGAAAATGTGTAGCAATTGATGGTGTGTGTATTCAGCAGCACCTATCCGTAATTAGCAGGAATTCTGGGTTTGGATGTTCATAGCTTTGCGATACAATTATGTTACTTGCAAATCTTGCAAATTCACACAACTGATAAAGCAGTTAGCTCTCAGTAGTTCTACTCCTGGTTCTCATGATCCTCGAGTCGCAGAATATCATCCTGTCTTCTGTTCGAAGGGGCCAAATCTGTTCCACCTGCTCGAAGTAAATCAGCCTACACGCTCAGCTGTGCTGCTAATTGGGGGTACACTTAATACCCGGAAAATGATAAACGAGATATCAAAATTTCCTCTTCCGTGTCTAACTAGACTGTTTATCGAAAGTAGCAAGCTTTTTGCCTTAGATTTAGTCGAAGTGAAAGTGTATTATGATTTTTTTCTTCTGCGTAAGACTGTTTCTCTTGTTGTTCCAATTAAAATGATCACATTCCTTCGTTGGAATTCATTTTTCAAACAATAGTTTAGAGGTAAGAATCTGGTCGTACTAATTGGAACTCTCTAATTATTGAATTTGTGTATTTTGTACAAGCTCAATAAAATGAGCAGCTTTACGCATGTTTATGACGAGTGATGAGGGTTGCAAAAAGTAGGACATTTCAGCTCTCCTATGTAAATAAAAAAGAAATCCAGCAGCACAAAACCATAAAAGCCTTCAGAGAAATTTTTCTCCCATCTTCAGGCATGCAGGGGAGACTCTGAAGGTAGAAGGTCCGTGGAAAACTTGGTAATCTACGAGGCTGCAGAACCCCACAATACAAAACCTAGAGCAGGGCTGGCTAACATTTTTGAGGGGGGGTGTCCAAATTGAGAACAAGCTTCGAAGAATTCCTTGCGAGTGCCAATGGGAAATTTGAAGAGTAAAATAAATTCTTGAAGTGTTCCCTCATTATTATTAATTAGTATTATAATTATATAATTAATGCACAGTATAATAATTATAGTTCTAATAAAGATCTCGTCGAAGAATGTGAGAAGGAAGAAAATGTGGAAGTGTTGGGGCTGCTACTACTTCCTGTTTGAAAAGAAGATTTCCAGACTATTGTCCAGTGCCATGTATTCGCCCATTCAGCGCCAGGCCGGCACCCCCAGTGATAAACACCCAGTCGTCACTTCATGCTGCTCCCGATTTGTGTAAAATTGTTCCATTCGTAGTATTATTTGGTAGCAACGGTAAACAACATACAACCTCTAAGCAGTAAGATATGAGTATATGTGGGGCACATATTCTTCACAATATAGAGACGCTGGTCTGGCAAAATATGTATTAAAAAAATGGGACAGCAGTGAAAGCCGCGTGTCAAGGAAATGTTTCCGTGTGCCATTTTGGGCACGCTTGCCATTGGTTCGTCAGGCCTGACCTAGAGGACCGCGTTCCACATTCCTAAAGCATAAAATTCTTGTTTTGATTATGAAATATATGCTTATTCCCTAGAAAGCTTGAATCCCAGAAAAGTATCTATTATTATTATTATTTAGCAGGTTGTTCGACGTTTCTACATCTTCCTGCGCCAATTTGACAATTTATTACAATCTTTGTAAATAACCAAACTGACGCACAATTCTTTTTCTTATATTTGTTTATTCCAATTCTCTACATGTTTCGAGCAACCAAGTGCTCATCATCAGGAGAGCCAATTGTATCAATACGACCTCTGGTATATGTCACTGTATGTAGGTGATGTGTGGTATGAACGCTAAGCCTGCATACCACACGGTCACCTACATACAATGACATATACCGGAGGTCGTATTGATGCAATTGACTCTCCTGATAATGAGCACTTGGTTACTCGAAACATGTAGAGAATTGGAATAAATAAATATAAGAAAAAGATTTTGCGTCAAGTTGGTTGTTTACATAGATACCCACTTTATGTTTTCAAATAAGGAGGGAAGCCGTATTTAAGACTTCAGTTTTTCCGAAATTATATAAAATTATTATTCTGTCAATACGAATTAAAATTGTTCATTTTTGCTCGCAGGCTTATTAAATCAGTTCGCCTGAGGCGAGACTAAGTCCGTGCTTCGCGGTCTTTGGTAATACGCAGTGCTTGTACCTGCAGCTGGTGTTTATCTTTGGAAGCCTAGACCTACTTGATCTGAGGTGGCAGTCGAGCTCCTGCTTTTGTTGTCGTGATTTATTTTTAAAGCATTTAATAATAATAATAATAATAATAATAATACATGAAACGCGCTACTCACGAACACCGGCAATAAATGTTTTTCTTAATTTTCCTCGCCACGTGTCGGTCCACCTACAGTTCGGAACCAACATTTGCTACCCGGGACGCTGGAGAAATCTGTTGGGACGACTGATGGGAAAAAAAAAACCGTCTGATTGCTGCCGACTGGACGAGCGGGCAAGGTGTGGTGTAAAGTGGACTGCAACCGCTAGTGGAATAGGCGTGTTGGAGTTCTGATCGGAGACGCAGAGCGTAGACCCGAACTGTACGTGTGATACTTGCGTGTATTCTGTCCTGCCCCCACTCGCTGTACAGATGTTGTCCTGCTCCCACCGAATGTGCCATTTGATGTCTTGTTTCAGAGCCCGTCCCCACCACAATACGTATTCTGGTATCACAACGAGCGCATGATCAACTACGACACATCGCGAGGCGGTGTCACCGTCAGCACCGAGCCTGGTCCCAAGACCCACAGCCGCCTCATCATCAACCACGCCACACACGGCGATTCCGGCAATTACACTTGCCGAGCGTCCAATACAGAAGCAGATACAATTTATGTTTATGTATCTAAAGGTAAGCTATCCATAAAGAGGAGCTAAATGATTTGTACTCCTCACCCAATATTGTGCGGGTGATAAAATCGAGAAGAATGAGATGGGTTGGGCATGTGGCGCGTATGGGTGAGGAGAAGGGGGTGTATAGGGTCTTGGTGGTGAAGCCGGAGGGAAAGAGACCACTGGGGAGACCTAGACGTAGATGGGTGAATAATATTAGGATGGATCTCCAGGAGGTGAGATGTGGGTATATGGACTGGATTGGGCTGGCCCAGGATAGAGACAGGTGGTGGACGCTTGTGAGTGCGGTGATGAACCTTCGGGTTTCGTGAAATGCGGGGAATTTCTTGACTATCTGCAAACCAGTTAGCTTCTCAAGAAGGACTCTGCACCATGGAGTAAGTAAGTAAGTAAAGGTAAGCTAACCAGGAAGCATTTTTCAACCGAAAGTCTGACAAATTAATTAAATATCGATACCATATTGTAAATGAATTGCTTGTTCCTAATGATACCGCAGAGGGATACTGCAGTCATACGGATGGATAGTGCAACGAAGGCAGTCCTACAGGACGCCGGCTGACGTTTTCGTGCCCCGTTGAAGTGTGTTTGTTGTGTCAGAGGCAGCCAGGTCCCACACTGTACAGAGTGTCTGCGAAATAACCGTACCCCTGACTTGTATCATGCAGCAGTATATGCATGTCTTGTGTCTTTGGTTCTTGCTGTGTTCTTTTGGCACACTATGGCAGTCGAAAGTGGTGCGTAGGAACAATCTGCCGGTCGCAACAGTTTGCATGGCGCAGTAAAAAACATTAAAACTTTGAATTCGATGTCGTATCGACGGCGATTGTCCGACAATGCACAGTGAATGTCGCGCGATACGATAAATACGTGTAGTTCAAGCAGTTCAAGTCTTTAATTGTGCCGTGCTTGCACGGGCGACCGAGAGATCTTTTCCACACGTCACTTCCGGCTGCCGCAGTGTACCAAAAGGACAAGCCGAGAGCGTACAACCCCGCGTCGTAGGTTATACCGGGTACAGTATCTTCACGGACACGCTGTATAGCGTGCTTGTGATTGCAGATGCACGATAATCTGCAGAATTCTGCATAAACTGTCGTAGTTTCCTTTGGCTGAGAACTGTTTTTCTTTGGAATAGACGTTATTGTTGTTTGGATTATATAGAATTGTTATTTCCCGTGTCACATCGATAATGGACACAGTCACTCACACAGAGTGACAAACACCAAGTGTCGCATAGATACAGTTATTTCTCCTGATGATGGGCACATAGTCGTCCGAAACATGTAGAGAAAAGAAATAAACTTACTAAGAAAAATTGTGCACCAAGCTGGCTTTATTTAAAAGACTTAATTAGAGATAAAAGTATAAATCGTCGCTCGTCCGTGGTGGTGACAAATGGAGGTCAAGAGTTGAATTATCGGTATGTTTGAACATACTCGTTAGAGTTATTTTCTGCCCTTCAGGTCCTTTCAAGAGTCTCTTGGATGCTTAACAAAATCGATTTGTTAAGGCCTTCCGTCTGCAAGCGTGGAACAAATGCAGAACTTGATTTAGGTCTGTCGATTAATTTAAAATTAATTAAAACCGAAGTAAGAGACAGTTATGTGAAGACTTGCTTTCGTTTCTGTTCTTTCCTGCAGCATAGGCCTTTACGTATTTGTCAGGGCGACAGATTTTCGTTCAAAGGCTGTAGAGAAAAATTAGATAAATATTTCATGTGAAATTCCTTTTTTCACAAAGGTTAGAAGTTGTGAGATAATTACACAAGAACTGCTCCAATATATTTAAATTTCTTAATTTGTAGGATATATTCAGCAGGCAACAAAGGTTTTCCAAACAGACGCGAAGATTAGGGATTAAAATGAATGCCTCAGTTGTTGTAGCACAAGAAAGCAATTACGGTAGAATAAAAGAAAGTCTTAATTGAGTTTAGCTTGAGTTGAAACAAATTTGTTTTACTCTTGTAATGCGCTGTTTTAGTACACGTGGTTATGGCGCTGTGTACACACAATGGCAAGTTTAACTAACTTCCTCACTTCCTTCGTTAGTTACAAACTAAACAACGGACTAATTAATAAATTAACGTACTTACTAAATAGCCGGTCCCAGTGGCCGCGCAGTCTAGGGATTAGGATCTGCGACCGCTCGCCTGCTGAGATTTTGGGTTCGAATCCCACTGAGGGTATGGGCGTTTGTCTGTTGTGAGTGTTGTGTGTTGTCAGTTAGAGGTCTCTGCGACGAGCTGATCACTTGTCCGGAGGAGTCCTACCGACTGTTGTGCGTCGTTTTGTGTGATCTAGAAAACTCGTGAATGAGGAGGCCATGTCCCACTGGGGGGGGGGGGGGGGAGGGCTATTGCGACAAAAACAAACATAATTACCAAGTAACTAACTTGGTAAGTAACGCATTTACTAATTATTACTAAGTAAGTAACACTCTAATTGACTGACAAAACAGTTGACCTACTAAAATACCAATTAACTAACTAACTTCCTAGAGCAGAGACTTCCTTGAGAAGCTGACAAGTTCACAGCTTGTTCAGAAATCTTTGCTCTTCATGGAGTGTAAAGGTTGATTGCCTTTTCCACAACTTGCCGCCTCTTGTCCTTGTCCAGAAGGTTTTAAGGGTGTTTTTATCGCTCAAGTTTCCCCGTCTCAATCCTGTGTACACATTCTCTTTCCCCATAAGGGCCACATCCCCCCCCCCGCCACTCTCAACCTTATTAACTCTCTCAATTTATACGCAAGGTTCCATGCATCGTGAATCGAATTTCATAACTGACCAACAAGATGCGACTTATTCAGTTTATTGCATTTCTGTAGGCAACTCTACATGTTTCGGGTGTTGACACCCATCATCAGGAGCTCGTACAGAAATGTAATTACAGCTTCTGGTATTGATTAACTGCAACAAATGAAATACGCTGTTTTTAATACTCATATATAATTTAAAATTCTAGATTGGTCATATTGAATGTTACTAGCCTAGCCTAGTAACATTCAATGTTAATAGCCTAGCCCAGTAACATTCAATATAACCAATCTAGAATTTTAAATTATATATTAGTAATAATAGCAGCGTATTTCATTCGTTGCAGTTAATCAATATCAGAAGCTGTAATTACAGGTGTACCAGCTCCTGACGATGGGTGTCAACGCCCGGAACATGCAGAGCTGCCTACAGAAATGTAATAAACTGAATAAGTCGCATCTTTTGGAGAATTATTAAATTTAACTCTGTCATTCTAATAACACGTGACGAACCCCTCATTGTACGAGTTGGGCGAACACCCTGTTACTTGCTCCACGTGACGTACAAATATATTTGTCAGCGCCTTCTTCCCTAACAAAATTACTAACAATTAAAAACACTATGAGGTGCACACAATAAATTGAACATCGTTGTACACGCTGTGTTCCTCCCTCAGGGTGAGTTAACACGTTTAACACGTTTAACATGTTTAACACCCATACAAAACAAAGGATTTAGCACATACCATATCTACCGCAGACGTTTAATAGAGTATCTTACATCTGAAATGAGAATATATTTACTTCTGTTACTGGTTACCTTTCACTTCCTCGCAAATAATGTCAGAGGTATGGATGACAGCTTATCATTTTAGTGCGTTCCGTCGAACCAGTCTTTCTAGTATACACTATTGTACAGCGTATGTATTTGTAAACAAATGCTGAAGATTTATTGTGATTAGTAAATGACTTTATGTACATACCAGTGAGCTGTACAATATAACAGACACATATATATATATATATTTTACATAGATTTTTATCTTAAAAGGTGTTTAGTGCGTGACTGTTACTGCCGAAGCGTGTACATGGCCGATTTCTCTGGTGCAAAAAATATATAGCGAGTAGAATTGTTATTTAACAAGTGAACTGAGCTCGCATTTGTTTATCTCTGGTTATAACAGCCTTCGTGGACAACTGTCATCTTACATCCATTTCCAGTCCACCGAGTGACTCTACTGCCACCGAGCGACAAATCAATTGCAGTTAATAATAATAATAATAATAATAATAATAACAACAACAATAATAGCGGCAACTGGGCCTATTCCAAAGTCATTCAGAAAATATATGAGCAAAATTCCAGGAAAACATGAAGTCAAGGAACTACAGAAAACAGCCATATTGGGCACTGCACACATACTTCGGAAAGTACTAATGTAAAAATACAATAGATTCATCACTGAAACTAAAGATATAAGCACCATGAATAATAACAATAGAATAGCTGTAACACTGTATTCCCTAGGGACATAGTTTGTTTCAGGAATATAGCTATAAGTACCCTGTATAAAGGAGATGATGATGACGATGATGATGATAATAATAATAATAATAAAGACGTTAATATACAAGAGTTTGTGTATAGAGATACAACGAATGTGGAACTTGAAATGTACGATTATACCAGTAATAATTGGAGCCACTGGAATAGTAACGAGAAGCTTAAAGAAAAATTTGGAAACTGTGCCGGGAAAAAACTCGATAGATTCACTACAAAAGACAGCTATACTTGGAACATGACACATAATACGGAAAGTACTGCAGTGTGAAGCTTGAAGCCTGAGAGGTGGGGATCACCGCTGGTTCAAGAGAAGTACCAGGAAGAAAAGGCCTGTAACAAGAGACATCCATAGAATAACAATAATAACAATAAATAAATAAATAAATTTTGTGCTGTCTACTGAAAAGAAGTATGGTTATATTGTGAGAGATATGAATTTTCCACAGCGGTTTTGTTTAAAATTCGGTAATTTTGGGATGTTTCACCGTGTCAATTCAAGAAGACTACTGCCTCCATCTACAGTGTCAAGCGGTCCATTTTTTAACTGTTCAACAGCCTACAAGGTCTAACTTACAAAGGACTTGAATATTCACCGTAATGTTTTTCTGTATCGACGAAGAAACCGCAAGTTCAAACGTACATGTCATATGAACTAATTAACCGACAACTGGGCCTCATAAGTGAACAGTAACACTCCCAGTGCGCACCGTCACCGGCAGCTGACTGGCGGGCTACTGAGAATAATTGTCCTTTTCTTGCCAGAAAGATAAATTCTTTGTGTCTGAAGTTGTTCTTCACGGATACAAGCTTAATAATGGGAAGTTACTGGAACTAAAATAAACAATAATTTGTTCTATCCCTATTTGTTTATCAGATTTCAGATTCAAAGTGCCGGTTGCGCTGACCTAATCTAAAAAACTATAAACTACTTTGACATTCAGAGGACCGTGCATCGTGATATATTCTTATAATAAACCCAACGAGATGCACTAATTTCTCAAATTTATTTTAGGAATAGAACTCTACATGTTTCGGACAGTTTCTCTGTCCATCATCAGGAATCTAGTACTGTACACATAGCAATAGGTATATTTCATACAGGTTATGATGACTGCTTGCTAGCGAGATCTCGCTAGCAAGCAGTCACCATAACCTGTATGAAATATACCTATTGCTATGTGTACAGTACTAGATTCCTGATGATGGACAGAGAAACTG
>Ga0123354_10003388_pt1 | contig 21966 bp, 9 predicted proteins | sample TergutLab28metaG_2_FD_97872 | JGI IMG/M metagenome (GOLD analysis project Ga0123354, IMG submission 97872) | Labiotermes labralis P4 segment gut microbial communities from Petit-Saut dam, French Guiana - Lab288 P4 | ecosystem: Host-associated > Arthropoda: Insects > Digestive system > Gut ... | reverse complement strand
CTTCCAGTCCAATCTCCCTAGTAGCAGCTACTAACGCTTCTGCGTTTTCCTTTAAAGTATGTATACCTCCTCCCAGTATATTAACATCATCGGCATAAGCCAGAAGCTGATGTGTACCATATAGTTGGAGTGTTAATAATTTTTAATACATTTCATAGCAACTGTACCAATATGTTGATTTCTATTAAGAGCTTCCAACACGGTCTCTATCTGCAGACACTTCAGCATCTTTCAATAAACAGGAAGCACACAACGTGTATTCTTATATGTGTCGTTCTTGCAAGGTTCTGAACTGGAAATCAAAACACTTAAGAGACCCTTTTTATCAATATTGTTTCTGTCATACATTCAGAGATATAATGCCCCGTAGATAAAGAGAAAGCGAGACATCGAAAAGTGAGAGCATTCTTTGCGAGAAACGAGAGTGCAGCCCGAATCCCACACACGCCTTGGTTGTGATATTCAGTAAACAATGGCTGCTCTCTGCTAGTAATTTTCCATTAACAGATTGTCTGTTCCCCTAACTGTGTCAACTGTATATGTTTTCCACATGTTCATAGGAACTATTTCATCTAAAATTTAAAACAAGAACCAACATCAGAAAACTTGTAATACAATAGTGTATATGTTAAGCTCAAAGATCGAAAACGCTCATTGCGCGGGAAAAACGACCGCAACGCGTTGTGGCATTTGAGAAACCGCTACAACACGAAATTTCGTGTTGTGGCTCTTTTTAAACAACCGCAACGCGTTGTGGCATGTGAAGATATGCCATGATTCGAAAGTCGCGTCGTGGCTGTTAAAGGATATGACCACAATCCGCCGAATGGTCAGTTAGCGTCACTCTCCTCAGTTAGCGATTGATCGAGCTGCAAGTTGGTAGTTTTTACAGCCACGTCTGTTGATAGTGTGAAGAAGATTTTTAATGACAAAGTGAAGGAGCTGAATGACGCAAGAAATCATAGAAGCTTGTTTCTTGATAATGAGGGTTACAATAACATTTCACGGGAAGTTAAGGAAGCTCAGATATTGCGAAAGAATAACCAGCCACTGACTTCGAAACATTACCGGCTTCTTAAAAATATGATGTCATGAAGATCGGTGATACTCAGAAACTTACTGAAAGTGGTTCAGGCGAAAATGATGATTCAAACATTCGTTATTACTGCAAGACAGAGGAGCTGTTTGATGTCTTGTAAACAGCACTTGTCAACGTAGGACACAAAAGGACAAGAGGTAAAAAACGCTGTTTTGTTTGTGATTCGCAAAATAATTTCTTTATCTCTTCCTTTCTCAATTTTTTTTCTTTCTTTCAGTCATTGAAGCTGAACTGAAAAAGAAGTCTTGCAACGTTACTCGACAAGTGATAGACCTTTATTTGGTACTTTGTGAGCAGTGTCAATTGAAGGAAAAGACCCCGAAACGGGGATTAATTGTACGTCCAATCCCTTCAAATTACTTGAATTCTCGGTGCCAGGTTTACTTGACTGATATGCAGTCTGAACCAGAAGGATATTATCGATTCATTATGAACTATCAAAACCTTTTGACGAAGTTCACAATTCTTCGTCCCCTGAAGAGCAAAACCACCGAGTAAGTGACTTGTCAGCTAATGGACATCTTTTGTATGTTCGGTGCCCCTTTCATACTGCAGAGCGACAATGGCCGCGAATTTGCGAACAAAATAATACAAAACTTTGCTGATATGTGGCCAGGAATGAAGCTTGTGAATGGAAAGCCGAGACATTCTCAAAGTCAAGGATCGTTGAAAGATCCAACCAAGATGTTCAAGACATGCTGGTTGCATGGATGTCCGACAACAACACGAAAACATGGTCTAAAGGACTACGGTTTGTCCAAAGCAACCGAGCTCTGCATTCAGGTAACAAGAAAAGCCCTTATGAGGCTATGTTTGGAACGGAGCAGAGGATCGGACTTGGGGATTCTCCGCTCACTGAAGACATTTGCCCTTCAATAGAAACTGAAGAAGAACTGGAACAGCTCTTTAATACAGGAATGAATAATGGTCGAGAGAAGGAAGACAAGAAAGAGACCAACCAACAGGATAGAAAAGATGAAGATGAAAATCAAACCAATGACACTTCAGAAGAAACAGCAGAGAAGAAAGACAACAAAAAGATTACTGTGTGATTTGTGAGAAGGAGTAGTCAGGAGCTAACAAGTGTTCAGTGTGTTACTAGTTTGTTCATGCTATTTGTGGAAGTTACAGTGAAGACAGTGAGAGTTTCGGACTGAAAGTCACTTACAACCTCTGTGTAAGGAAGAATCGAAACAAAATGGAGCGAGATGGTGCAAAATCTGGTCAGGAACAACAAACTCAAAAAATGGTTTCGCTCTCCAACTCAAGATTTCCAGCAGTTGATATTGGGACAAACGTTGTGGTCAGGGTGCCTGACCTTGATCGAGGACGTCGTTGATGCCAACTCTTCTGGGCTTTATCTGTTGGGCACGAAGGAAGAACTACTTGAGCGGCTGTATGCTTGCAATGAATTCACAGCTGCTGACAACTTCATCGAGGCCTCAAGTTCACTATCTCTCCGGTCAGCCTCAAAGACAACGTCTGGAAGAAAGCAGGGATTTGTAAGCTGCCACTGTAAGAGGTACTGCATCGATAAAAAGTGCAAATGTTGTTCGAAAAATATGAAGTGTAATTCTGTCATTCTAACAGCTCCTGCAAAAATAAATGAACTTCGCCATTTTTTTCATTAGGCCTACGTTACATGTATTTTTATCAATACATTACTAAACTTATAAACAGTTAATTTAAAAGACATTTCGCGTTGTGGCTGTTTAAAAACAGCCACAACAAGCAATTTCTCGTTCTGTAATGCTACAACGCGGTGTGATCGTTTATTCCACTCAATGAACGTTTTCCATCTTTGAGCGTAACATATACATTCTTTAGGGTACCACTGGAATTTTGAATAATACTAAGTTCGTCTACATGTGTGATGAGTCAGAGCTTGGTTTGTAGGATATTAACCGTTTAAGGACAAGACTTATCTGTGTTATATAAGGACTCAGTGCGTACCGCGCAGTAAACACTCTCCACTTCATTTATAAAACCAGTCTGTTAATGATGTATAAGGCAAAAGTTACTGCTTGAACTGAGAGCCACACAAAACACATAAATGCAAAATAATCACCATTCAGAATTTTTGAATGTTAAACCTGGTGGTACATAAAGTAACCGGTAGGCTTTAAAGGGTTAAACGAATTTAACAATTCTTTGGAATGCAACAGACCGTGCATAGTGTTGTCCTGAATTCATTTAACCCTCTGAAAAAGAATTCCTACCGTATACGTGCCTAATTCTACATGCAAAAACTTTTAATTTTGCCAACGTTGTGTAATTGTGTTTATCATTTGATTGTTTCTCTAAACAGTATGCAGAACAGAACGTTCTCTGTAATATCGAAGCATTGCCTCTCTTGTGAAAAGGTAACTGAAAGTGTATACATTATTTATAATGCACATAGTTATAGTGTCGCCATTAAAAGCGATATTACGCACATTTTCTTTAAAATGACTGCGCATCCAGAAGTAAAATTTTCGTCTAAAATTGAATTATACTTTCGCATGAAGCGTTAAAAACAGACACGTCTTGAACATACATACACACACACACACAGCAGCAGCAGCAGCAACAAACGTCCTTATTACAAGAATGATGGCTAACATTAATTTGTGAGGGAGCAGTGCCTTTTGTTCACCATCTGCCTTAATACGTTGAACTGATAATTTAAGTCTCATTGTTTTCCAGTTTAGTTTTCAGCTTCGTGATAACTTATCTTAATGTATGGTTAGAAGAATGTCAATAATAGCGTTGCTACTAATTATCTGAAACACACTCTGGATGCACGATCACTATCCCGTCTCTCGGCTTCGCACTACAGTGTATTTTATTATGTCCCTGCTTCGTTTAATGTCAGGACGACTCTAGTGCGAAAAGTTCCTGTTTTCTATATTTCTCTGGAATTATTCTATATTAATATAAACTGTTTAATCGATCGTTTCTATCCGTGACGTGCGAAGATCTTTTCTTAATTTCTGTTCTCCCCCACGTAAGTTTTACCTTTTTGTCCTTTAAATTAGAAATATATTTTTTTTAAATCAAAATTATCAAATTACTGGTACGTATATTGCGTCACCTAGACCTATATTTTGTGACACATTGTCGTGGTTTAACTTTGAAAGTTCGTGTCTTATGGTATGTAAGGAAAAGGCTCGCTAAACGTTATCAAAGAGTCCTTTGCCCTTCTCTAAAGACGCATAGGCTGATTTGTTCCAAAAACTCATATTATGAATCTGCCCTTAAAAATCGTCTTCTGTGCTTTTTTTTCTGCAAGGAACGCTTAAATACCCTTGTAGGGACAAAAGATTCCATGTTGTCGTAGCACTGAACATTAATATAGTGCTCTGAACTGTGAGAAACTCTATTCCGTTAAGTGATCACCGACTTGTCGGGATGGAGGTGATTTGTGACTTCGAAACGTCGATACCCACTCAGTACACAGTGTCACATCCTAGACAATCACAACATCAAAAGTCCTAACGATCACATTTATCCTGCACCATACATTAAGACTGTAACCCCTCGGCGTACTTCAGTAATATGTAGTATATGAGGCTGGCAGCGCGAGTCACGGTATTCTCGTCCGTATCGGTCTAATGTGAGAACTACATTGCATGAAAATCAAGTCTAACTTCATGACGTGGAACCGATAATTCTCATAATACACACTGACCTTTACCCTAAACACGTGTTACAGAGAACAAAGATCATTTCTCAGCTCTGCTACTGCACGGAATGGTCTGAGCAATACATTCATGCGCCGCATAACGACGTTTCGGTCAACGACGGACCGCATATACGACGGTGTTCCCATAAGATTATAACATTATAATATTATGTTATTATATTATGTAACTAACCATTATGTTACAGTTCCCTACAATATTCAGTACAGTAACATGCTGTACAGGTTTGTAGCCTAGGAGCAATAGGCTATACCATATAGCCTAGAAGTGTAGTAGGCTGTACTATCTACGTTTGTTTAAGTACACTCTTTGACGTTCACACAACGACGAAATCGCCTAACGACGTATTTCTCAGAACGTATCCCCGTCGTTAACCGACGCATGACTATATATCTAGGCATAATTCAGCGCTGACAAGGGACGTAGCTAGGGTGGAGGGAGTGGTGCAGCAGCCGTCTTCAGCAGAGTCCAACAGGCGGCAAAATGGACAGGAAAATGAGTTTTTTTAAATAGAAATAATTAATTCTCTGCGCTCAATAAATTTTAAATTATTTATACAAAAGAAAGTCAATAAATAATTCTAAATTTTTTAAATTATTCATTTGTCAGGGGCGGCTATATTTATCTTTCGCACCTGCTCTCACAAAACTAGCTACGTCCTGGTGCGAGCCACATGCATCAGCTGACTACCTTCGTTTTATGTACGTAACACCATTCGTGTTGTACCGTACAACAATACTATATCACTATATCACCGCATGCTATTCATTTTCTTTATCATTCTCTCCGGCCTGTGAATGTTGAAATCATCAGGTTTTAAACAAAGCCGACACCTTAACAGAAACCTTGAGAAAATGTTTCACTCAATATGTGGAAATTTTTCTGGATAGATGGCTTGAATTTTCCAGTGTCGTTCTTCACATGTAGTCTGTATAGTGGTTGCAGATTGCGGCCTAGGCTTTGACAGAAATGTTTATTCCAATTTGCTCTCAGGAACTAACGAAATGCCTGGTAGTGCTTTCCCTTACATACAAAGGTGTGCTATTTCGCTGTGAAGGCAGGCATGAATATTTTCGAACTCACACGAGGAGTTTGTGAGTACAAGTGAGAACTATTCGTATGAATAGTTTGCTTGTAATTTGTATTAATCATAAGTTGTAAAAGTACTGTCAGGTCCTGATATATCACTCCGCCACACGCCGCCACCATCACGTAACATCCATGAAAGTCTGTGAACAGTAATCTCCTCTTATCCAGTGTTTCGAATGACCCCCCCCCTCCCCCATCCTCAATACATCGATACAAATTGCGATAAAAGAAAAACCAGTGACGCTATACCGGGGTTTGACCCCCCATAATCTCTGTCTTATTCATTGAGCTGGGGCGTACGTAAATAGCGAGTCCAGCCAAGCGAACTGTGCCAACGATTATCCGTGACAGGTTTACTCGTCAAAGATATTTACGTCATTATAATTCTATATGAAAACGTGAGACGTTGTGAAGATGAAAAACACGGGGTTTCTTCAAGAAGTGAGAGCTTTCGTGTTGGCCAAAACTTCCCGTCAATTTATGGAAATCCGTTTTTCAGCAACGTGTTCACCAGAGGCCCCGTGAAACACGGATCCATTCTACATCGGCACGTCTTTCTTGTTCACACATCCCCTTTTAACGTTACTTTTCCACCTACACATAAATACTTCACATAAAATCTTCTGTTACACTTCTCACTTCTCCCATGCGTGCTACATGCACGGAGATACTTCTTGCCGTTCTTCTCGGTGTCGTGGGGCAGCTCAGATCCGGAGAGATGAGGTCGTGTCTTCGGTGGGAATATTACAGTAACCCAGCGCGAACATTCGCATCAACAATGCATCTCCAGAAAACACATTTCACTTTTCTTTTTGTGATTTATTGCTCGTAAACGGGTAATGTCATTACTGTAACACACTTTTCTGACATTTATGGTTGCGCACTGCAAGTGAAAGCGATCGCTTCAGTCTGATATTATGTCACTTAAGTTTTAAATTCACATGTGAAATTTGTGATTATATAATCTGTAATTCCCTTATCTTCATGTACACCAATGTAATATATTTAAAACACATCACGATAACTTCATGAATAAATATATCAAGCTGGACAACAAATGTTGTTGTGGGAAGATCTAGATTTTGTAAGACGATCAAACAACGCGTCCTCCTGTCTGCAGCGTGCTAAAAAGGGTCTCCACATCTCAGCTCGCTTCCTCGGCCTGCCCAACAAATAAATTTTCCCTCCTGTTGTTGAAATACTCTCATTGGCCAAAGCGTGAATTTTGCCGTTCACAGTAGGCCGAATTCAACCTCCTAAAAGTTTGGAATGAACTGGCTAAACCAAATTGCCCGGCGGAAAACTCTTATTTGAGTTAAACGGCCGCAATCTTGCAATAAAAGAATATCTTGTAGTGGATTACTATGTAACTTTCCCTGGGATGAATTATGACTTAAGAAAGGTCTAATATGGGATTTCACAAAGAAACACACCGACAAGTCCCTCAGATATGATGCGATATGACGCCTCGTCCTTCTGAAACTAACTTCTCTCCCCTAATTTCTAAAGCCGGAGGATGTATACATCTACCCCGATTTGTAAGCGACAATAAATAATCAAGTCTCATAATCGACATGTTCAGGGTTCGAACCCGAACTGCTGATTAAATACTGAATTCAATTAACTTCATCGAAAGTGACAACAGCATTTAGGGGCAGATCGGTTTTGTGGGACCTGAAACTTATAAAGTTTTGGGGGTCCTCTTTTAGAAAAGAAATAGCAAATTTCGAATAAAAATCAGGTACGAAAATGAATATACATTTGGGGCCCCTCCCAGAGCAATGGAAGGGGCCCATGCAAGTGAGAGGACCTGAAGATTCATTAGCATTACAGTAAATCTTCCCCTTACAGCATTCATGGAACCAATATGTGTTTTCCATCGCATTTCTAAATTAAAAAGCTTTGGGAAATATTACTTCCAAAATATGAGCCAGGTCTCTAATTAAATACCAGAATATGCCATCTGGTCCGACAGTCAATGCAATGTTCAATCCAAAAGCGAAATATTATTATTTGTTAACATTATCATGCTTCAGATTAGCTCTATATATTATACGTCTGATATGCGGCAGCATTTAGCCGCCATTGTTTCAGACGAGGGAAAAGGACAGATTCGCCCAGCACCGTGATTTCGCGAATGCGTTGCCTTTAACAGAAAGAGGATACAACTTTACTAGTGTGGCTGCATTTTATATAAATTTGGCGAGCAGTGCCTGAAGACAGGAATAAACCAAACCTCTCACTTCATTAAATAAAATCCAGCCTTTAGAATGAGTCCGAGGTATCAAGGCTCATTTTTGTGTCATCATATTCCTCAAAGTTGAAATATGTAATGTGGATAATAAGTATTTTTACGCATACCCAGTTTCGCTGAGAGGCCGGTTTCTTCGGTCGTGTTTCCCGCCGGAATATTTTGTGCAATCCGCAGCGCCGTAATTCCGATCCAGAAGCACCTCCTCGCGGCTTTGCTTTCCGATCGCTACTGAGGACTCAGGAAAAAGTTGCTAAACGAGGAGCGGACACGAATTTAGAGCCTCAAGCAAGAAAAGTAGTAAACAGCTCGTACGGTCATGAAGTACGTTTGAACTCCGTACGGACATCAACTTCATTTGTGCTTATGACGATGCTTCTACGAGGTCAAGGTTAAGTTTTCTTGTGTGGTATAAATGAACGGTTTAGCTACAAAATAGTCCACGTGGTGGGGCGAGAAGCCGTGAAGAGAAAAATAAAAGGATCTTGTGTCGGTGTGGAAAATTGTTGACTAAACAACTATTGACGTTCGCAAAATTGCGAAAGGCGACTATTAGCTTCGTCATTCCTGTCCTTCTGTCTATCTATCCGTCCTCATGGAACAACTCCGCTCCCACTGAATGGATTTTCGTGAAATTTTATATTTAAATATTTTTCGAAAATCTGTCGAGAAAATTCAAGTTTCCTTAAAATCGGACGAGACTAACGGGTACTTTACATGAAGACCAAAAATTCGTTTCTGATGTTTCAGACAAGAATTGTATAGGGAACCAAAACATGTTTTACATTCAGTAATATTTTTCCGAAATTCATGCCGTTTAAGAGATAATTTGGAAAAATCTAGTAGAGTGATAAAGGCCACAGATGGCAATATGGCGCATGCGCATCGCATGCTAAGTAACTAGGGCTACAGATAACATACTCGGAATATGTAATACTTAGAGCTTTCCTACGGCGACAATGGCTAAGCGAACTCGCCTCATTGTTACATTTGTACGTACGTTGCCCGTCTTGTTGACGTAGTTCAGTCGTAATTAATGTAACCAATTTTGAAATACTACATTAAACTTTAATTTTGAGTCCAATCCCGATCTTGTCAACAACCAGTCAGCATAAACGCATGACATACACCAGCTGCTGTATGTACAGAGTAGTACCTCCTGATGACGAGCAATAAGCCTGCCCGAAACACATAGAGGTTAATTATTGAAATAAATTGCAAGTAAATAGTGCATCCTATTGGTTCTTGTTGTACGGATTAAACGTTAAATTTTCTACCACTTTTTTTTACAGTTCTGAACATTTTTCGAACATTGAGAATAACGCAGAGTTTGTGTGAAAGTGTCTTTTAAGAAAACCGAAGGATGAGTCCTCACTTTGTCTTCACCAACGGCTTCTGGTTTTTATTATCGCTTGAATGGACGGTCCTCTCCAACCCCCCCCCCCCTTCCCCACACACGCGCGAACAAAGGTTTGATTTATTATTCCAGTAAACTACACATGTACATGCAGTATGGCAGAGAATGATTGTGTGCAGTGTTCATAAAGAATAATTCTGTCTATTGTATGTGTCAAATATTCGTAAAATTTTAAATTCTCACGGTGGTGAGCATCAATTTTCCTGACTTCTAGAATATCGCAGACTGGAATTTGTTACTTCAGTCTTCAATGCAGAAGACCCATTTTACCCTGGCAGCGTATTTTTCTGAAACACTGGTACTCAATATTCTGAACTACTTGTACAAATTTTCACTTTCCAAAGGACAAATATTTTCGAGAAAAACTTATTTTCGAAATAGGATTTTATCCTTGTCCGTAATCACATATAAAGAAAAGTATAATTGCGAATCTGATGTTTATTGGACCGTGCATCATTTTGATAACTGAAGAATAAAAATCCAACTAGATGCCACTTATTATTTTATTGTACTTCCTACAGGCTCAAAATGTTTCGGACATTACTATGCCCATCATCAGGAGCTCGCGACTATGATGTTGATTACCACATTGGTCATTTCGTTCTTGGTTTGCTGTATGTTGGACGTTAGGTGCGGTTAGGCTGGACTAGTGTCCGAGCTGCAGGCTTGAGCCTGCAACCCGGACACTACTACATCATAGCTCCTAATGATGGGCACAGCAATGCCGGAAACATGTTGAGCCTATGGGAAGTACAATAAAATAATAAGTGGCATCTAGTTGGTTTTTTATTCTTCACTTTATAATTGAGAAATTTGAAATAAGACTGCTGTTATCTATGTAACGTTAAGGCCTGTTTTATCTTCTTATTCTGTCTTTTTGTACGTCATCAGTTGCTTAAGAATAAGACAAGAAGCTGGCAGCTATTGAAGTATGCTTGATAGGGTATTACGTTATCTGTCTCTGCCTAAAAACCTTTCTTTAGATAGCAGAACGATCTATTGAATATTCTTATTCTGTCAGCTTTTGAATAAATTCAGCTCTCTTACCAGTACTTTTGGATTTGTTGAGGTTAGGTTGCTTTTGATGGAGTTTCTGCTTAACAATTTCCTGTGGATTTTGTAAAGAACTTAAAGTTAGTCATTGTACAATATCCTATTCTAGGCACACTCAACTTGAAGCATGCCCTAAGGCCAGAGATTGCATAAAACCGTTCTGAGTTTCCAGTACTTATAAAAATCTGTTTTTTATTGCTGAGCTAAATCGTTCAGTATAAATAATGTAATTAAACTTTCTTTTACCGCTGAAACCATTATCTAAATGTAAAAACTTGTCATTGAAAAAATGAGTACATACGAATGTTTTCTATAAAATATAAGCTATAAGCAAAATACAGACAAACACAACTTAATTTATGCTTTTTATTAAGGCGTGTTCTTACATTGTTTCTTTCAACGACATGTTTCGGCTCTAGTTATGAGCCATCCTCAGGTTGGTTATTTTTTCTTAGTAAGGCAAAATATACAATTAGCAATGCTATTAGCACTAGCAAATTAGCAAATATTTAAATATACAATTAACAATTCTAATGACTAAGAAAAAGTAATCAACCTGAGGACGGTTCATAACTAAAGCCGAAACATGTCGTTGAAAGAAATAATTTAAGAACACACCTTAATAAAAAGCATTAATTAAGTTGTGTTTGACTGTATTTTGCTTATAGCTTATATTTTATAATTCTATACAACAAAACAGGGATGTGTCACCTGAAAATTAATGCCTTCTATTTCAAGGTCATGTTCTTTGAAGCGATTCATTACATGAGAACAGCGATTCACCAACTCAGCCTATAAAAATGTGTAATGTCGTAACGTAACAACAGTCTCATTCAGTGGAAAGTATTCTGTGATATTTATTTCGTGGAAACAAGTTTGTTTATTTAACATCGCCTTCTGAAGAAGAAGATGATGGTCGATGGGTATAAACTGGAAAGGACCTGAAAGTGGTTGGTCGTGGTCTTTTTTAAAGCAATGCCCCAACGTCTGCCTGGAAAAACCGAGGGAAACCATGGAAAATCCGACAATAGAGCCGATCACGTATCAAAATGAGATTCAGTTGACGTTCCTTTTGTCCGTCTGGATGAAAATACGGTGTGGCTTCAAACATTGTAAGAAGGCAAATAAGAAAATATTTTTCATTTCATCGCTTTATGTCAAGAAAGCGTCATTTACGAAAGAAAAGGACTTGTATATATGTGAGTGGAGATACAAAGAAATTAGACGTTATGTTTTAAACAGTGGGGACAAACCCTTCATATAGAGATTGGAATTGCATATTCAAAGTCTTAAAAGTAATTCATTCAGCTAGTATTACACAAACTTTCCAAAAATGTATGAGCCACTTCAAAATTTTAAGAGCCAGAACGGTGACATGAAGCAATTTCCTTACTGGAAACCCACATAATTAGACATAACCTTAAAATTTATTGTCCCGGCCGATATGGCACCCTGGATTTGTGCACCTTTGCAGGAAGCATAGTAATTCGATAATTTAATAAATTATGTTTTGTAAATCAAAACGAAAGTTACACGTTTTAAAAATCCAGAAAAACACGTTGCTAAAATCACAAAATGTCTGACAAACCGAGATGGCACATTGTACTTACAGGTCAAGGCGTCCTTTCACTTAGAAACCTGAGCGATGCGGTCAAATACGTGTCCTTTATATTAGCAGTAATATGTTAACGCCAGGAAGACGCCGTCTGTAGACGTTTATTGTTAGTGCTCCTAGAACTGTCAGAGAGGTGACTGTAACGTCGTAAGTAAGCACATTCTATAGACGTAAACTCCCCAGCAAACACTTCCTACTCTCCGTTTTATATATTTTTTCTGCATCATACTCATCCTATATGGAAAGTGCAGTGACAAGTCTACTGGCTGGTCAATCAGGAGTTCGATTCCCGACAAATGAAATATTACTCTCGCCTCCAAAACGTCCAGACTGTCTCTGAGATCCACTCAGCCTCCGATTTTCTGGGTACCAGGAACTCTTACCCTGAGCGTAAAGCGGCCAGGGTTTACAGTTAACCACTTGCGAGTTCAGAGGTTAAGAAAAAGTGGACATCTACTTTTCCTTCCCCTATGCGTCTGCATGATGTGTACGTGGACAACGTTACCTTTAGCTTTATGGATGTAGCGCTGTGGCTTTCCAACATCACTACTGCGAGCGCACTGGCAGTAAAGTTGCCATAAGTGAAAAGCCCTTGCGATTTATCGCCAGCAGTAAAACACTCCACTAAACGGCAGTACAGCTGCGACGTAAAAAAAAGTCCCTGGCAGACATTCAGCTGTGCTCTTGGTAGGGGACCAGATTCAAATGGAATGTAAAAATAAATATATTCTGCTCCTTCGTGCTTGGACTGCAGGGTTGGTAGGACTGTGAAAATGGGCAAGTGTTTGCTTCTGTCCGTCGCCCATCCCGCAGCCTAATTAAGGATACAACAATTTTCCGAACACCTAGGAGCCATCTCAAATTTCTAGTCGCCAGAAGAGGGGCATAAAACAATTTCCATACAGAGGAACCAAAGTATTAGGCGACGCCTTACCAAACTTAGTAGCCTCGGCAACCTGGACCCTTGTATTTGTGCAGCCCTGGCCTAATCACTATAAAACAATGTAAGGTAATGATAAGCAACCAACGATCCACCGAACTTACGTGTGTGGTCCGCTAGAATTTTCGAACATATTTAACTTGTGCTACCCTATCAAAATGGACAAACTTTTCATCGATTTAGTAAAATTCGCAGACATAGTTAATTTTGGAAAAAAATATTTAATTTGTATATTTTGTATATTGCATGGACAAACATCTTTATGTTGCAAACTTTCAGTGGGAGGAGTTGTAAAATCACGAATTGGCAAGCTCCACTTTCCTCCTTGCTCTCTACTTTGAAGTGCGTTCTAACAATAATTATTGTAAGCTTATGAGTATTTCGTTTTGTTTTTGGCGCGACAGCCCCCTCCCCCCCCCCTGTGGGCCAGGGCCTCCTCATTCACGAAGTTTCTAAATCACCACAACGTCGCGCTCCAGTTGGTAAGACTCCTCTGGACGAGCGATCAGCTCGTCGCAGAGACTTCTACCTGACAACACACAACAATCACAACAAACAGACTTCCATGCCCCAGTGGGATTCGAACCCACAGTCTCAGCAGGCGAGCACTCGCAGACCAATGCCTTAGACCGCACGGCCACTGGGACCGGCCTATGGGCGCCCTAGTCACACTTTTAGAGACTGGAATTCCGTGTATTTCGTAGAAAAACTATCAGTCACAAATGAACGGGCAAACTTCTCAATGACGTCCCTCTGTTCTTCAAGAATAATGTAATTTCTAAGAACAAAATTAAAATTAATTGCTGTAGCAGTTTTCCGTAAAAATTTGTTAATAATTTTATTTCCTTAATCTTTTATTTTGAAATAAATTTTACTTAAAAAAGGAAGACGTTTATTGTTAATGCCTGATTTGAGGACTGAGTGGGGGAAAAGGAAATTCTTGGGATAGTTGTAAAAGAATTGGGATCATTTAAATGGTAACGTGGAATTAGTTACAATGGGACACGTTTCGAACTGACCACGTTACCCTGATCCTAGGATATCGAATTCTTCTCCCATTCAAATTACATATAAACCACAAAGCACTCACACACACAATTTATACCGAAAGGCCAGGCAGTAATTCTAGTCCTCGGAATAATGAAGCTATTGAATAAAAATCGCTATTCTAAGCTGTTAACAGGTTGAAGCACAAAACATCTGAGAGGTAAATTTTCTTATAAGAGAAACCTAAAAGAATAACATATTTTAAACTTCCCTGCTTTCTTGCGTACTTTGACGTTCAGGTGAATGTGCATCGTGATAAATTCTTATAACGAAACCAACCAGATACACTAATTTCTCAAATTTTTCTACAAATTTCTCTAACTCCTGATGATGGACAGAGGAACTGACCGAAACATATAGAGTTTTTATTCCCAAAATAAATATGAGAAATTAGTGCATCTATTGGGTTTCATTATAAGAATTTCTTGTCTATCTTTAAGCAAGCGTTTTGTATTCAGACGGACTGTTCGGACATCCGAAAATACTGAAAACTGCTCTATCCATCTCTTCATTCATTAAATAGTTAGTTATTCAATTAATTTCACTTGTTTCTACCAAAGCAAATAGGCCATAATTGATACATATGGTGGCTACATTTTAAAATACCTACATAATTTTAAACACCGGTACCGCGAGATATGAGGGGGACCGCGGCAGCTGTGCTACAAATCGGAAGGTCGTTGGTTCGATTCCAGATGATGTCTTTGGAATTTTTCATTGACATAATCCTTCCGATTGCACTATGGCCGTGGAGTCGACTCAGCCTCTAACAGAAATGAGTACCAGGAGAATTTCCTGGGGGTAAAAAGCCATTGTCACGTAATTTGGTAACCTTAACTTCCTGGAAACCTCTGGGCACCTCGGGCCTGTAATGGGACTGATTTACTTTTTTTTACTGCGAGATATGAATTAATGTAATGAAACTTAAATGTGTGTCTGCTCTTGGATCTAGATAACCTGTACTGCACCACCCACAAGTACATATTTTAATAAACGAAGACTTTTTCAATTTACATGTTTTTAAGCAATGACGAGGGAGAGTCAAATGAAATCCTTGAAAGTTATAATATATTTATATTTAAGGTTTTCATTTCATTCACCCTCGTACATTTGTAACTCATCCTTTGGTCCACTGCTGTATACGGTATGGGCTTCAACTTACAAAATTATTTTTTACCTTTGTTTTTAATTTACATAACTGCCAAGTGATAACTGGTTAACAGACGTGCATCAAATACGGAACACAAATTTTATGACTCGAAAGGAAACGTTAATTATATTAGTTCCAGATATGGAAATGTATTTTAGACCGGTACAGCGGTACAGAAATTCCACTTTTTGGTGGGGCCTTTCCCAAATAAATTATTTTACACTAAACAAACTAGTAGGCAAAGGTTTAGATGTTTGTAGGCCACCTAGGGGTACAGTTACGTAAATTGTAAGAGCAGCGTAACAAGATTCAGTTTCTTTGACAACTCTGCAGTTAACTTCACTAAGCTTGAACTTGAATGAATGAATTAACGAGGACCACGATCATACTCACCGTGAGCTCTGAAACTCCTACGACATTCCCACTGTCGAAGTACGAAACCAAATGTGAGAGATGAGAAAGCTGGTCCCTATTTAACGTCCCATGTGGCTAACGCTTTTTTCCGCAATATTTTTTATTTTCGTCTTCCTCATGATTCACAATTCCATGCGGTGTTTTCTTTCTTTCTTTTATCTTCTCTCTCTCTCTCTCTCTCTCTCTCTCTCTCTCTCCGAAGATGAGGTTAGGCGTTACTGTGTTGATGCGTATGAGCTTCGAGGTTACACTCCATCTCTTCACAAGTACATAATATTAACAACTACGGAGATAAGGGGATTTTGGTTACACTTTGCATTGTGTGTCCTAAATATGGTTTGTCAACGGACCATGTTTGAGAACAAAACGCTGAGAAGTATATCGGGAGATGAAATGAAAAAAAGCATGAGCGGATTTTAGGTTATTTAACGACTTTTTGTTCACCGAAGCAGTTTTTAACGTTGACAGTTATGATTAGACGCCCGCTTTTGTTAAACTGGTATGAACAGAGGAGAAGTTCGTAGTCTATTTTAAGGAGGTAGACCAACGCGTGATTTTAGGCTTCCCCCGCGAAGTAGCTGAGAACTGCGCTCTTCTGGGTTATTACGCAGCGAACAGTGGTAATTTCTTACCGACGTTTCGGGACAACCTATCGGTCCCATCATCAGGGTTCAAAACGTCGGTAAGAAATTACCAATACTCGCTGCGTAATAAACCAGAAGAGCGCATTTCTATTCTGAGGTAGACCAACGTTCGCCGTGAAGGACTGAGGAAAATCACCAAGAACTTGAGTCAGGATTGTCGGCATATGGGACAAGTTTCGAAAGATTTCCCTCCTGTATGCATTATTACTTGAACCAGGTTTTACTTTGGAGGATGAAGAAAAGTGAAGTGAAATGAAGTGAAGTGAAGTGCGGTGTAGGGAAGGGGGTAAAAACGAGGCTTTATGGGAAAAGTTTATATGAGTAGTAAAGTGGTGAGAAGTGAATGACTGGGGTGAAAGCGTGAATACAATATGTCTGGGAAAAAACACTAGTAAATATATACAGTACTTTCTTACCTTGGCGTTGTTTACCTTTTGTACATGTTGTATTTGAAGATGTTTTGTTTGTGTTGTTGTTAGTTGTCTTGTGTGTATAGTTGTCATCTTATGTGTATTTGTTGTACTAGGTGTGTATTCCTGTTTTTACTTTACATGCCGGACTGCTGGCTAGAAGTCAGTATTCGGAAGGTCCTGCGACCGGCCACCTCGACACAGGTTTTTCTTGGTTTTTCCTGTGTCTATAAGCAAATGCTGAGATGGTTCCCAAGATTCCAAGTTGCCACTACATTCTTCTCATGTAGCCCTCCCGACTTAAATTTATTAGTAAACAATTTCATATTTTGTATACATATAAAATAACCACTGCCACCGGGTGACAACCTAATTGCAGTTAATAAAAGTTATTATTATAATAAAATGACATACCCTAATGATAATCTTCATATTTGACCGTCGACTCTTCACTAAATGTTTCAGGATGAGCCAGAATTCCTGTACACTTGTCGTAAGTAAGATGTAAGTTAGAGTGGAAGTCACAGTGACGGTAGGTGCTGGAGGTGATTCCACGGTCTTGTCGACAAACTTCTACTCTTAGACGAGATCTGCGCGTTATCCAGCTGAAGTGTTTTCGGTACGGGAATTCCCACTTCGAACACAGCTAACAGGAACTTCTGACTAATCCCATGTTAGGGTGACACAATCCACACGCTTGTAACGAGCAAGACATTTAAAATGCATGGAATCAATTAGAAACTAACTGAGAACTGTGCTCTTCTGGGTTATTACACAGCGAGTATTGGTAATTCCTTGCCGACATTTCGGGACGACCTATAGTTCCCAGGTTTAAGGATCTAGAATCCAAAAAAGAGAATCCAATAAACTAACTCCATGGGGCAGAAACCTTCTTGAGAAACTACCAGTTCCTAAGTCAAGAAGTTCTCCGCATTCTTCCGAAGCGGGAGCTATATTACCGTGAATCTGATGTTTATTGGACCGTACATCATTGTGATAACTGAAGAATAAAACCAACTAGATGCCACTTGTTGTTTTATTGTACTTATTATAGGCTGAATATGTTTCGAACATTAATATGCCCATCATCAGGAGCTCGCGACTATGATGTTGATTACCACACTGGTCGTATCGTTCTTGGTTTGCTGTATGTTCGAGGTAGGTGCAGTTAGGCTGGAGTTGTGTCCGGGTTGCAGGCTCAAGCTTGAGCTCCTGATGATGGGCATATTAATGGTCGGAACATGTTGAGCCCATAAGAAGTACAATAAAATAACAAGTGGCATGTAGTTGGTTTTATTCTTCGGTTACTACATTACCGTGTTTACAAGAGGCCGTCACTTGGACCTATCCTGAGGCAGATGAATCAAGTCCATGCCCTCCCATCCCATTTCTTTAAAACTTTTAATATTGTTCTCCCACCTAATTCTAGGTCTTCCAATGCTTTTTCCTTTATGTTATGTTTTCCAACCAAAACACATGAGCATTTCTTTCTACACAATACGCACCACAATTTACGCCCATCTCATCTCCCTTGACTTTACCACCGCCATTATATTTCGGAAGCTTCGTGCCGCCCCTCATCACGTGATATATTCAGATTCCCATTACTTCATTCCTTAGGTCAAAATATCTTTGAGAAATACATACAAATCCTAAAGACAAGACATGGATATATAAGCGTGGATTTTTTGGAGGGGGGAGGGGAGGGGGATGTTAAGACGAAACAGATAAGAACAGGAAGTAAGGTTGTGAAATGTTTATTACATGTAACTGAAGTCAAACAGTGGCCTTGACAAAAGTGGGTTTTGAGTTAATGATGTTTCTTTGTGTCCCATTTAGACAGTTAAATGCATAGCTACTAGTGAGCATTGACTATTCCTCTAACAGCTATTTGAAAGTGCGGGTTCTTTACAACTTCTACTGTTGGTAACAGTTTAGGTAATGCACTAGACTCGTACAGACACAAATTTTTCCCTTCCACGCATTTTTATGGTGTATGAAATAACTGGGAGCCGGGATAGTCTAGCCGGTATAGCGACTCGCTAAGGGCTAAACGGTCCAGGGATCGAAACCCGGTTGTAGCGAGATTTCCCGCACCCGTCCAGACAGGCCCTGGGGCCCATCCAGCCTCCTGTAAAATGAGTACCGGCAGGGGCATGGCGTTGACCACCAACCCCATCTAGCGCCGAGGTTAAAGAAAGAGTACAGCTATACCTGTACTCTCCCTCTGGTACTTCGTGGCCTGTTCTAGGGTGAACTTTACATTTATCTTTACTTTGTTATGAAGTAACTGAGAAAGGCGGGATTGATTTTAATGAAATATGGTACTGGCAGGTTTAATTAGTTGTTTAACTTATTCCAATGTAATTTATAATTTGACAGAAAAAACGGACACTTCACGTAAAATCTATATCATGGTCGTTCAACCCGCGGCCCGCCAAGTTGTGTTACGTTGTCCGCGGCCACAACATAAATTGTATATACACCAAAAATTCACAATAATTTAGACTATTGGATGTATCACCTGTCGTAACTTTCAGACGTGCGACACGAACCAGCCCATATTAACGGCTGTGATCCCTTGACTCAAAAGTTTTGACACTCCGGATCTACAGGATTTTCTGCGCCCAACTCGATATTACCTAGCAAGTAAATAGCTAACTGTGGTAGTATCTGAGTAACCTGTTGGGACTAGATGTTACTAATATTGCATGAACGGAATAGTGAGAGAATATCATTAGGAACTGAATTAACTCGAATAGATCTGGTGCAGTTATGTTGTATCTGTGTATAGAACCCAGGCCTCTTTCATATAAGCTCAGGCGAATTCGACGTAAAAACCCTGCTGTTGATATCATCGTTTTCTTTTGCCGCCACATATGTGTGCCAATTGCAATATCTCGGCTGCAATTACATCTCTTATGGCAGCGCAGTCATGTTTTAGAGACAGTCCTTTGAGTTTGTACGTTCAAGTAGTGACTGTCACGTGATTTTATGCTCGGACGTGCGAACAGTTCCTTTTGCGACACACGAATAATATTTTTAATTAGTTGTAGAATTTATAGCCCGCGCATCTTTACGTCTAACCGAAAGAAAAGAAGCGAAGCAAAGGTACAAACTATCCCGCAGACATTTTCCTCTGAATTGATTCCTAAAAAATAGCTCGATCAGAACCACAAGGCATCTTCAGAACAGGCTTTTTAAAAAGAAATCGAAGCCCATAAATAATTGAAAATCTGAAATATGTTACATAATACTCAAAATGAATGTGATATTTCTGTCGAGCCAAGGCATATAAGCACAAAACGAATCGAAACGAGGCTCAAAACGGCTGAAATTCTAACAGAATGGCTTTTCTCCCTTCCTTTTGTTGTTGTTCGGGAAGTCTTAAATTGTTAACGCAGCTAACAGCTTAGGCACGAGGACTGCGGGGATGGTGTATACCCCCCAGGCCGTTCCGGCATGCGCCGAACTCCGAAAGCCGGAAGCCGAACGCCATGTAGGGACCGATTATTGAAATCAACTGGCAAAAGATGATGGAAGGAGACTAGTGAAAAACGGAAATAAGCGCTAAATTACAATGTAGCTAATATGTGTGTAATTAGGAATAACTAAAAAGGCAAATGTAATTTGTTTCCCAAATCGGATGAAATATGTATAACATGCTGGATTTTTTTTTTATTTGAGCATTTCAGTAAAGTGTCGGGTTTATTGCAACGATCTTTAAGAAAATCGTTCACGCATTATGGTATTACGTGGACATTTCTCCAACAGATTTCATCTACATCGGTCAAGGAATAAGAAACGCAGAAGCAGAAATTTAAAACACTTTATTATCCAACAGCTGCACAAATATATAATTCGTAGATACAATTAGAATTATTATAAAATATTTTAAAATATTTACAATTGCTCCCAACATGTTTCGGATCACAAGGTGTCCATCAACAGGGAGCTTTCTACAGTGTTTGGCTAAAATTACAGTAATGGTTCTATCATGTCCGTTGATATGGATGTAGTCAGTGTTATGGCAAATCAACGGACATGATAGAACCATTACTGTAATTTTAGCCAAACACTGTAGAAAGCTCCCTGTTGATGGACCCCTTGTGATCCGAAACATGTTGGGAGCAATTGTAAATATTTTAAAATATTTTATAATAATTCTAATTGTATCTACGAATTATATATTTGTGCATCTGTTGGACAATAAAGTGTTTTAATCGTCATTGATGCACGGTACAAATATGAAGCAGAAATTATTAAAGCACGACAGCCCTGAGCCGATTTCCACGACACTCAAGCTTACGTGACAATTTTTGTAAAGACCTCCTATACCGAATTCAATAAATGTCCGCCAAACGGTTTTTGTAGCTTTTGCTACGTTACGGACAGAAAGACTAGCGTTGTCTCCACATAAGCCTTTTTTATTCCATAAAGTAGGCCTAAAATAAATGACTGACATAAGCAGTTCCATAAATTTGTAAGATCGTCATGAAGAGTCAGAGACACACAAAGTTCACACAGGCAGACATTTCAGAAAGACTTTGCGGGGTGGCTCAAAAGATCACGTAGGCATAATAACATACGAATGCTGTAATATTCTGGTCAGACTTACTCCTAAATTCCTTATTCGGTTCCTTTCGAAAACACTCCTTATTCACAAGGTTATTATAAAGATAAATTTCTCTTCTTACCTATAGATCAGCCTGTATTTCATATAGCTTCTGTTCAGCTTTCTAGTAAAAAGTACGTCTCGGTGTTTCTCTTGTCGCATGTTCCCACGCGTTCCAAATATATTCTGACGCCTGACATACTATATCTGTATTTTTGTTACTTGAGCCAGAGTGACGTCACTATTTATGACTCGAAGTCCAAGATGTTAGAAACAAGGGAATCATCTTTCGTGTCTGTGTCATTATTCTAAGCAGGATAATCCCCACAGGATATAAGCGACCTAAGTACCCGTGAAAGGCATTATTTCGTGGCGTCGGTTTAGCTTTCCCCCATTACAGGCCTGGACAGACCCTCAGGGCTGCAGTAGTTTCAGGCTCACAGAATTTACAGACAATCGGCACGTGAAGACGGTAAGTTTGCCAGCCCTACATATTTTTTCTGCTTTAACCCCCCCCCCCCCCCCCCCCAACACCCCGG
>Ga0123354_10003387_pt1 | contig 21967 bp, 16 predicted proteins | sample TergutLab28metaG_2_FD_97872 | JGI IMG/M metagenome (GOLD analysis project Ga0123354, IMG submission 97872) | Labiotermes labralis P4 segment gut microbial communities from Petit-Saut dam, French Guiana - Lab288 P4 | ecosystem: Host-associated > Arthropoda: Insects > Digestive system > Gut ... | reverse complement strand
ATCATCGTCATCAGTTGGTGGAACAACAGTCTCATCATCGTCATCAGTTGGTGGAACAACAGTCTCATCATCGTCATCAGTTGGTGGAACAACAGTCTCATCATCGTCATCAGTTGGTGGAACTTCAACGATGTATGTGTTTGTTATTTTCACTGTTGAAGTTAGTGTGGGGTTTTCTTCGGTTACGTTTAGAACTTCCACTGTAACGCCATTGTTAGGATCAACTATAGCAACAGATGCACCGTTTACAACATATGAAACTGACCAGCCATCGTTGTTAATTTCCTCAACTGTGTATACACCAGGTTTAAGGCCGTCAAGTAGTACTGTAGGACCATTTATTACAACCTTAATGGTTTCACCGTTGGGGTAACTTGGACCAGTTATAACAACATCGAATGTAGCGCCAGCAAAAAGACCGTCAATGTTTTCATAGCTTAAGAAGTAGTCAGCATCTAATGAGACAGTTACTGCCTGTGTAAGATCCACTGTTGTTGTGAATGTAAATGGAACCTCATTTTCGTTAAATGTAAATACTTGGCTAACATCGTTGGCGTCTGTAATTGTCAAAGTTGCACTGTGGGGTAGCATCGCCATAGAGAAAGTTACAGTAAACTGGTTGTTTCCATTGTAAGTAATAGTCCATGGACCAGAGTATACTTGATTGCCTTTAATGATGTCAAATGTCCATTTAGCGCCATCAGTAATATCTGTGAGCTCAACAGTTAATCCGTTAACGCCTTTGTACATAATATAGTCGTTTGCTTTCTTGGTGATTTCAAGTCTGCCGGTGGGTACTAGATCGTTATAGAATGTATCAAAGATTATCATACGTGAGAATTCGTCTTCATCAACTGCAGTTACAATAAGGTAGCCCTCTGCATTTTTGTCACTGAGACGCAAGCCAGGGTATCCTCCGCTAGGGAGAGCCTCTTCAATCCAGTATTCGTCGCCAACTATGATAGCATTATCTCTAAAGATTGCAAGACCATCAGCGTTTGTTTGTACGTTTGCAAGGATCAGATCACCTTTAATTTTGTTACCGGTTGCATCAAGTACCACAGTATAAGCGTTAAATGTGAAAACATGTGTGCCGTCAGCAGGAAGGTATTCGCATTCGCGTTTCCCAGAATTGTATTCTTCATACATCTTGAGAATTGCAAATACACCAGGCTTTGCTTCGTTATCAAATGGAGGGGGTTCTGCCTTAAACAGTGGGACAATCAAAGGCTGTGCGGCATTTGCAGGTTGCTCATAACCTACTAGCCATAGGAACCCAAAGATTTCTCTGTCGTTGTCAACATTGCTAGAAACAGCTCCGTTGCTTATGTCAACTATGAGTTGCCAATTAATGTTGGGATATGTGGCACTGAAAGCACTGCTGAATTCAATAGAATCAAAGTAGTTACCGTTAGGTAAGCCAGCAAATATACCGTCATTAATAATGGTAGATATTACCAGTTGAGCCAAAACTCGTCCTTCATCAGTAGCTAAGTTGTACTCTGCGTCAATGTAATTCAACGCAAATACAATACGATCTTGCACTGCGTTGCTATAACGAGAAAGGAAGTCACCTTGTACATAGTACGTATTTCCATGAGAGAATATGGTCATATCTGCGCAATATGCGTCACCTATTATGACATTAGTATCAGCATTTTCTAGATTCCAGATGTCAAGTATAGTTGAGGGGACTTTGTTGGCACCGCTATAATAAGTTACACCACTATTAGAGACAATACTAGATTCAAGGCGGAATATAGTTCCCATGGGTGGGACAGAGTCAGCACTTGTAACGCCGTTTTCATATATATAGATGTATAGTGGTGAAGTAACGTCTTCAAAGATCTTGGCGGCTTTGCCTGAAAGCACCTCAACTACTGCATACCAACCGGTTTCTTTAGGAAGGTTATCAAAGATTATAGAACCGTTCGCATAAAGAGTACCAATAGCGACTACTGGATTACCGATATAGTCTGCGCCATCGGCATCTACCTTGTAAAGGTTAAAGCTTATGTCTGCAAGAAGTTCATCAACATTGCCAGAATAACCTTTAAGCCACATGGTAAATTCGAGGCCGTTAATAGTTTTTATTAAGCTAAAGCCACTAGCAGGAATATAGGTATTGTCAATTACTGGAATTGTGGGGTCGGCATACAATGGGACAAGCTGAGGCTGACATTTTGACAGCCCTTCTTCAGTAGTACCGTGTTTTTCGCATATCATGTAAACAAGTTTAACTATTCTGCCTTCACCAGTATAACCGTCTTCAACTGCTGTGAGTACGTCTAAAACAGCCGCACGTTCGACATCAGTTAGATTCGCGTCAGCAAATAGTTCTGAATCAACATCAATTGCGCCAAGTAATACCCATATGACTGTTTGAGTTATAACTCTTTTAGTTGCGGCATCAACATTATAGTTGTCTTCGATGTAGTTGAAAGCTGCAAGAAACTCGGTGATGTCACCAATTTCATCAGCAGGTACACCAACCATATAACCTGAACAATCAAGGCCATTATCGCCTGCAAACCTTTCAGAGCCAGCATGAGCACAGAAAGACGTATAAACTACGCCGGTGTCGTCATTTTTAACTCCGATGTAGAAAATGTTGCCATTAGCATCGAGATAGTCACCGTTTTGTCCATATTGCAAATTTTTGATAAATCGACTGTCAGGACCAGCAACGCCACCATCATAGCCATTGACAATGATGTATAGGGCATCCTCGTCAAAGTCATTTGCAGCATTAGTAAAGTCGCCAACGAAATGAACACAAATTGAGACTTCTTGTTCAAAGGTGTTTTGAGCGGTTGCGGTAGTGAATTTTTCAACTATGTCGTAGGTGCCTGCTTCAGTAACTGCAGGGTCAAATGTGATTATCCCTGTGACAGGATCAATTGTTCCAACTGCAATGCTTGAGCCACCATAAACAGTTACGTCATAGACTTCAAAGGTCATACCGGCAATCAGCTCATTAACATCGCCATTGAAGCTTTCGAGCCAATTTGCGAAGGGTTGGCCGTTCACGGTTTTTGTTACGGTTAACTCGCTTCCCCATAGTTCAAACATCTGAGGAGAAGTTACATCTGCTGGCGCACTTTGTGTTTGTGGCAAAATTGCCATGTAGCTAACAAAGAGTGACAGCACTAGTAAAGATATCAAACTTTTTTTGTAGCATCGTTTCATGTAGATTTTTTCTCCACAAGTTTCAGGGGTAGAGATGCTAATAAGCGTTTGCAGGCTTATTTCAAATATCAATATAATGCAGTAAATCTGCATTAACTATAAAAAACAATACTGATTTGGTACTCACGTCTCATGTCTGGTCTCATCACACAAAAAAACCCAGCAAATAATTTGCTCCCGACCCACAAACACCAACATTTTCAACACCACCAACAAAAATGAGAACACATGGAACCCTCCTGTAATCTAGCAACAACACAAACTAACCATCCGCCCATAAAAAACAACAATAAAAAACAGACACAAAACACCACACCAGCAAACTGAATTTAAACGCATAAACTGCCATCACCTCCACAAGAACCACAACCAAAACCGCAACACCCAAACCCCAAAACACCGCAAAAACACAACCACCAAAGAAACTGGGCACAAATAATTTCGCCCCAAAACTAAAATAGAGGCCAAGTCGTAGCGAAAACAGCCCACCACTCTTAGAGCACTATTATAAAGCAGGTTACAACACACTGACGGGTTAGCATCGAAACAGATGACACATTAGACTCATGGACAATCAAAAAAATCATTTTAAGAAACCGCCAACAACAATCTTGACAGGAATAGTTGTTTGTGATAATTTTTTGATTTAAGATGGGCAAGTTTACCGTAGTAACGTAAACGGTTAGGAAGTTGATGTTTAGCCATGTAAAACTGCTCACAACCATACTCAGCCTGATGACATTGGGTTCAAATAAGAGAGAAAAAAGTAGAGCGAATCAGCAGTCTATAGCTTTCTTTACGCTTGTGACCACTTGAGAAATATCTTGATCGGTTAGTGCTGTGTGCATGGGTAATGTTATAGTTCTTGTCAAAACGTCTTCTGCGTTTAGAAGAGATCTGTTCTTTGTTTCTGAGGCGTAAATAGTTTGCATGTGACAAGGTGGATAAAAGATTGTTCCGGTTTCTACTCTGTTGTTGAGGAGTTTTTTTTGAATTTCGGCTTTGTTAAATTTTGAGTTGAGAATTAGAGGATATTTATAATAGCTACATCGGTTGTCTTTTTTGACTTTAACCGTGTCAAGACCGTTTATTTGGTCAAAGGCTTCATTGTAGATGGCGGCAATTTGATTTCTTTTTGCTATGAATTCTTCGATGCGTCTCATCTGATAGATACCCAATATAGCCGCTATTTCTGGCAACAGCATGTGACGTCCAAGATTTACAAACTGAGTTTTTTCAGGACCTGAACCATAGTAACTGTATAGGCGTGCATAATCGGCTAATTGAGAATCGTTTGTTACAAGCATACCCCCTTCGCCGGTTGTAGCAACTTTTGTTGGGGTAAAAGCAAATATTGCGGCGTCGCCAAATGTGCCGATTTTCTGATCTGCTATTGCAGCACCCATTGCGTGGGTGGCGTCTTCTATTAAAAAGAGATGATTATTCTGGCAGAATTCTTGTATTTTGTTTAGTTCTGGGTGGGGAAACCCGGCGATATGTGTGAGGATAACTCCGCAGGTTTTGGCAGTTATTTTTTTGTAAAGATCGACAGGATTCATCGATAGAGTTTCTTTTTTTATATCAGCAAAGACAACTTGGCCGCCAGCGTAGAGTACGCTATTTGGAATCGATATGAAGCTGTTGGTTGACACGATCACTTCACGATCTTTTATTTTATAGTATTGTAGCACCGTTTCCAATGCACTTGAATCGGAATCCAGAGATAACGCATATTTAATTCCCAAATAGTCCGATACAATTTTTTCAAAGGTTTTTAGGTTTTTACCGTTTCTTAGTTTACCTTCTTCTAAGACTAGTCCTAGATCTGAGAGGATCGCGTTGATGTCTTCTTTGGGAAAGAAGGGACGAGAAGATCGAATAAGTTCTTGAGACATATTTTACACCTTAATAACATAGTTTACCAAGAATCTGGAATTTCCATCAAGAAAACTGATTCAACAGATTCCATCAATGAACAGTTTGAAAACTTTGAGATATAGTAGATTACAATGATTTTTACCAAATTTAAATCGATCTAGTTCGGAACCACAAATAGAAATCCAAGAACATTTACCGCTTTTGCTTAGATGTTTGTCGCTACTTTCCATCTGATACTCTCGATATACAAGTATTCAACGAATCAACTACATAATCAATGGTTTCAACTGTTATACCCAAATGAATAGGCAAACATAGAACGTCTTTGAGCACCGTTTCTGAAACAGGCAAATTGCCTTCACAGGTGTTAAAATTTGCCATATACCAAGGATGAAGATGGCAGGGAGGATAGTATATACTGCCGGTGTCGATTCCAAAGTCTTTTTTTAGGGCCAAAGCGACTTTGCCCTTGTCTATACCGTTGAGTTTTAGGGAATATTTATAGTAGCTGTGACATATGTTGACGGGTGTCTGAAATAGTGATACATATGGATTTTTTGCTAAAGCGTGATTGTAGCGTTTGGCGATTTCATTGCGTTTCTCTACAAACCTATCCAAGTTTGCCAACTGATATTTGCCAATGATTGCAGTTATTTCGCTCATACACCAATTATCACCAAGCATAACCATAATCCGATCAGAGTTGAGACCATGATCACGCATTTTTTGGGCAACAACAGCCAACTCGGAATTGTTAGATGTGATCATTCCACCTTGACCAGTTGTCATTACTTTAGTAGGATAAAACGAAAACGCGCCGCCATCACAGAGATTACCCGCTTTTTTTGTATCAATAACTGCACCATGAGCATGAGCCGCATCCTCGATTAAAAATAAACCGTTGCTATGGCACAATTCTCTTAATTCATTGATTTCGGGACATATTAACCCTGCAATATGAACAGCTATAACGCCAACGGTTTTAGGCGTAATCCTTCTTTTCACATCCTCAGGATCAATACACAGAGTTGTGGCGTTTATATCCGCAAAAACAGGTACACCACCACAAAATAACACTGAAGTAGGAGTTGCAACAAAAGTATTAGTTGGAATAATAACCTCTTTGCCTTCAATACCAAAAAATCTAAGCATAATCTCAAGAGCCGCTGTCCCCGAATTTACCGCCACAGCATATCTAGATTGGATGTATTGGGCAAATTGATTTTCAAAACTCTTCACATGCAACCCATCTGTCAGCATACCACTTTTTAAAACAGATTTAATTTCAGCTACAATACCAACTATACTTTCTTCATCAAAAAATGGTGCAGCAGAAAAAACTTGTCTCTGATTCAACAATTATACCTCCAACAATAAGGGGCTGTTATTACCACGATGCGCCCCCGTGCAAAAAGAATAGTAAACAACTAGATTAGAGACGTATTCCACATAAAGTTACCGATAAATGGGAGATAAAAACTTAAAAAACAACCACAAACCCCAGTCGTTGCCATACATAAAATAATATAAAACACCGAAAACAGAAAGATGGCGCCCAGGCCGGGATTCGGACCCGGGTCCTGCGGGCGACAGCCGCATATACTAGACCGAACTATACTACCTGGGCAAGCAATCTTAAGCAGATGGCTCGAGCGCCGCAACAATACACAACTATTTAACTAATTAACCTTTCTCGACTTAAAGCCCCAACTTGCAGGAACTAAACCATTTTGACTGAGGACAACAGCACAATTAACTACTCACTTAACACATGAAAGGGGCAAACAAATAGTTTCCAGACAGCCCCCCCAACAAAGACATAGTGAAAATCAAAAATAAGCAAGGGTGTGGGGTGGTGACAATGGCGCAAACACGGCACTTCATTAGCAACGTACCTTTGATGTTAAAAAAATAGCTTGGTTATTAGAGGCCATCAGAGGGTAGAAAGCAGGCACAGGTACATAGGTTGGATCCCAGGATTTTTCCAGCAGTATTGAGAATATAAAAAGCTATATGCTGTTTTGCAAAGTGTTTGTTTTTGTGAGTATGAACTTGGAAATGCTGAGGCATTGTTACACATAATAAGCGATATTTAATATTTGAGTCAAATGTTTTCGTTAACAACAACAGAGGTAAAGAGTTGGTTTAGAGTTTGGGTGGTAAAGTTGTTGTCATAGAGATATTGCATCTGGGCAACGAAGTCCTCTGTTATGACTGAAGTATCGGCTGAACTATCACTTATATGGTGGTAGTAGAGAATAACTATAGTAGAGCCGTTGGCTTGATTCACGTAACGTGTAAACAGATCCATAGTAGTGGACTTTTCTATGCTATAAGCTGGTAACGTATAGGGATTGAGAGATTGGCTCATATTGAGGGGGGCATGATCTATACTGCGTGCTATGCAATAGTATTGTTGTACTAAATTTTCTATGTTTGAGTCGCCGGCACCTTTCCCTTCAGGGTAGACAAACAGAGGTGTGTTGATGCCATGTTCTAAGAGATCTTGTTTGCTTTTGGACAACTGATATTCAATTGATGTTGCATCTAGGGTATCTAGGGTAAAATGGTCTACAGTGTGGCTTCCAATTACATGACCTTGATTGTGCAATGTTTGGATTTGCTTCCAGCTCATGTATTCGGGCACTTTATCGGGGTATGCGGTGATTATGCTAAATGCCGCTTTGAAACCATACTCATCAAGTATGGGAAGTGCATTGGTATATTGGTTTAGCCATCCATCATCAAAAACGATGCAGACTACTCGTTGTTCGTTTTGGGGCACATTGGGTTGGTAGAGATAGGTCTCATAGCTAAACGTTTGCAAGTTGGCAGGTGATGATTGCAGGGGTTCATATGTCAACAACGCCACGGTAAGTAGGCTAATCAACATAACAAACAACAAGAGTTTTTTGTCTATAGAGCCGGTGTTGCCTGACATGGTTAACGTGTCCCCCAAATACCGCCTTTCCAAAGGGTAAACCAGCCGTATAGGTAAGCAAAGGAAATAAAAGAGGGCCCCAAAAAGAAAACAAGACGATAGAGGATATCTGTAAACGAGTAATAGGGCACCAATAATTTGGTGGCAAGGGCAATGAACACCGAAACCAACGTAAGATCTGTGAGGTAGATAAGGAGCGCTGGGAAATTACCTGTCAAAAGTAAACCTGCCACAAATAGCATAATTGAAAAGGGTGCAACAAACGTTACAAACGAGCTTAAGTAGAAAATAGTTTTCTGCAAGAAATTTCGTTTATAGAAGAATTTTGCGGCAAACACCTCACCACGGAAATAACCTCGACCCCAACGCACCTGCTGTGTTAGAAATTTCTTAAAGTTTTGGGGCGCAATCGTGTAAGCCAAAGCAGTGGATTGGAAAACTGATTTGCCCCCAAGACGCAACATCAAATTTGTCATTTGACGATCGTCACTTGACTCAAAGGAGCACCCAAAAAAGTTGTCGTTCACCCACTCATTAACGACGAGTTTGACTTGATCTTTGCGATAAGCTGCCAATACACCTGAGCAACAGGTAACCATATCAAATACGCTCTCAGCACCTTTACGAATTCTAAAGGATTCAGCATACCACAGTTTTTGGAACCGCACCAGCAGAGCATTAACATTTTTTTCAGATTCATTAACAACAACACCGTTACCAGCGACTGCGTAGACTTTTGGATCATTGAAGGGCTGTACTAGCATTTTTATGGTATCGGGCTTAACGATTGTATCACTGTCTATAAAAACAAAAATTTCACCAGTACATTGCTTGAACCCTTCTGCCATTGCATAACGTTTGCCACTATTTTTATCAAGAGAAATCACTTTGAAATTAAAGTTATGTTCAATACGCTTTTTGTTAATTACCTCTAAGGAGTTGTCTTTGCTTTTATCGTCAACAACAACCAGTTCAAACTTATCTTTGGGATAATCAGAGCTAAGGATCGAATCTATAGTATTGCATATAGCATCCCCTTCATTGTACACAGGAACAATAACACTTACGCTAGGTCGATAACCACTGTCAGGTACGGGTTTATACAAAAACGCAACTACGTAACTAAAAAGCACAAGCGGCGTAACAACCAAACCATAAATCATAAACACCCAGTATGCCCAATGCCATCCAAACAGATTTACCCTAGTTAAATACAGAAGAGACAGAGATACAACAGTAAGATAAACAAGTACACAACATAAGAGAGTATGTTTACTAATACGATACATGATAATCACTCCTGTGAGAAAAAAAGGAATTGCCCCATTCAGGGGTAGGAAAAGTTTTGGCGATAAATGAGAAATTTTTCTGTGTTAGTTTTGCCATGCAGTTGATGACAGGGATTGGATACTGAACTATCAACAACTCAAAGTTACCCAGATCTATGATGACATATAACGTGCGAGTTTCCTCCCTGCTAAAGCCCTTCAGGCCATCAGGCCATTGTAAAAATAAAAAACTAATTTCTACAGCGGATTATTACGCTTACAGCAACACAATTTAAAAATTACCTTGCGAACTATAGGCAAATTTATTTAATTCTGCTCTTTCAAATTTTTCATGAATACATAACACAATTACAATAACTAATCAAATGAAAAATATACAATTCAACACCATACAGATGATTAAAACATCAAAGTTACACCTAATTATTATCGCAAGCATCGAAAAAATCACTACAACGTCAAACATATGAAGATAAATAATTTATGCGACGATTATGCAAGGGCTTTTTTGGTAAAGCGATTTTAAATTATAAAAATTTTTGGAATTAATCAAGTTAGCGATTTTATGCAAGGTTACATCGTTTCTTCCCACAACTAACGGAGCAGATGTAGAGACTAAAATCCTAAAAGAAAGAAGTATACATAAAAAATTTGCGTTCATGCATACGGTGACAAAAATTTCACGTTGCACTTTTATATGTTGAGAGATATCTAATTGAAAGGGAGGTTGTTAAGGTTAGGGTTAACACCACTGGAGCAGCTGTTTTAGAGAAGTATTGGCTCTCGATAGTGTTTTTACTTCTGTCGGTTACTTTGGTGGTTCCAAGTTATTTTGCGGTTTTTGCGGCGTTAGTTTTTACTTTTCTTGTGCCCGGTTTAATTGGCTATCGTTTCTTTGACTTAAAATCCTATGAAATCTGGGCGTTTGTACCAATTTTTAGTGTGCTTGTATCAGTAGGGATGATTTATTATCTTTCACTGGCCCTGGGTTATTCGCATTGGACAATTCTTGTATGTTTTCTGATTTTAACCAGCATCTATACTGCATTAGTTTACAAAAAAGGAGAACCACTTAAACCTAAAAGTCTTCCAAAGTTGGCTCAGATAAAGAAGGGAACACTGCTACTCTTTGGAGCGGTTTTTTTGATTTCGCTTGCGGTTCTCTGTTTTAGTGTTTGGAGGGGCAACGACTATGGTATAGTTATGACTGGCTCAAATTGGCAAGATACCCCTTTTCACTATGAAATCATTGAAAGTCTCAATCAGGGTAATTTTCCTCCGCAAACCCCCAACTATATCGGCACCCCGTTAACTTACCATTATTTTGTGGATTTCCACACAGCCATTGTTGAGAAAACGTATGGTTTTCTGCCGACGCTTTTGCCGGTATTAAATGCGGTGTTTATTGGTATTTTTGCGGTAGCAGTTTATGCTTTGGCTCGGTTTTATAGCAGACGAGCCGCAATTATCGCGGTGGTTTTGGGGGTTTTTGGCTGGGGGTTGAGTTATGTGGGGCTCTTTTCAGCTCTATTTAGTGGTACTTTTAATCCGTATCAGAATTACATCTATCAGTTTGGGGATCTGTTTGGGTTGCCCTCGATATTTGATAATTTGCTTCAGCAAAGACCCTTGCTTATGGGGTTGCCGGTTTTTGCGTTGGTTTTGGCTTTGCTTAGAGATATGAGCAACCAAAACCGGCTTTTGCTTGCGGGTATTCTTACGGGTTTGGTGTTTTCGTTTCATAATGTGGCGTTTTTCTGTTGTTATATGGCGTTTGCGGCGGCAGTTATTTTAAATATGCGCAAACTTAACTTTGGGTGGTTGTATTTTTTGGTGCCCAGTGTTTTTGCTTTGCCCTTTATTTTTGCGGGGGGTCCAGCCATATCTGTTAGTTTTAGTGCGGCGTTTATTGTGGATTTTGCGCATAATCCGTTGATTTATTATTTTCTTAATTTGGGCATACCCTTTATTTTGGCGCTTGTTTCATTTATCAAGCCGGGTCATGAGTATCTCAAGTTGACACTGCTTGCGCTATTTTTAATTCCAAACATATTGCTTCTGACGCCGTGGGTTTGGGATATGTACAAGTTTTTCATGTTTGCTTGGATTCCTATTGTTGTATTGAGTGGTATTGTGTTATCGAAATTACGGTTTAAGGGTTCTCGAGTTGTTGTTTTGGTGTTGGTTTTGCTCTCAATCATTACTTCAGCAAGTGTTATAATCTACAATGTTAACACCGAGTTTACTGCGGTGAGTTGGAGTGAGTATCAATTAGGTATGTGGGTTAGAGATAATACTCCAGAGAACTCTGTTTTTCTGACGCATTATAGTATTCAGTGTCCTCCGTCTATAATTGCGGGGCGTTTGAGGGTTTCATCGTATGTTTATTGGCCCTATGGGCATGGGGAACCACTAAGTGAGGTTCAGGCTCGGGAAAAGATGATTGATGAGGCCTACACGGGGTCGGAGAGTCAGCTTGCGGCGGCTGTGCGGGAGTATAGCGTGGATTATGTTTATGTTGGCAGAGATGAGCAACGAAACTATGCTGGCTGTGCAGAGAGATTTGATAGGGTTGATTGGTTGACTCGGGTTTATTCAGAAGATGGGCTCTACATTTATCAGGTAAACACCATAAAAATGGAGACTTAGAGAACCAGTCATTCATCAAACGTTTTGTTTGGTTGGTTGTTAGGTTTGTTGGTTGAATGGTTTTCTTTTTAGTAGTTCGGTCATTATTGGGTCGGTTATTTCGTAGCGGCCATCTTGGGGTCTTTTTTCGATATAATTTAGTCTTTGGAGCATATCTAGGTGTTTTGAGAGTGCGGAATTTGTTGATTGTCCAGCTGTAGAGAGGAGTTCAGTGAAGCTTTTGCTTCCTGATGAGAGTGCGGTTAAAAGTTTTAGATGCATTTGCCAGCCGCGGGCGAGTTTGCCGATGCTATTGGTTTCGTCACTAACGATTTTTAGGGCTTCACCTAAGGTTTTGTTTACTGCGTCAGTATAGTTGGAGGGGTTGGCTGTGTAGTAGTAACCAAACATGGTTAGCCATCCTGGAAGTCCGTCTAGGAGCTCAACGGTTTTGACCAGCAGGTCGGTGTCTAGGGAGAGGTTGTTTTGTTCGAGGCCTTTTTTGAGAAAATTCATGCTAACAGATGGATGCCATTTTTTGACGTCTATTTGCATTGTTGGTCGTCCAAATAGGGGGGATTTGTTGTTGGGTTCAAGTATGGATTTTAAAACGCCTACTGCTGAGCCGGTAATTATAGGGGTTACTGTTTCGTAGTGGTAGTCGTAGAGGTGGGCCAGCATCATAAGCAGGGTGCGTTGGTCACTAAACCATTGGGCTTCATCTAGCAGGAGGACGGTTTTTTTTCTTCCGTTTAGCAGGTTGTCGAGGTTTTTTTTAAGTGCTTGTTTGGAATAGCTGGCGCCTAGAGAAATAAAGGGCATGTTTGGGACAGTTATGTTGCCGGTGATTTGGAAGTTTGAGTTATGGGTTAGGGCTTGGAGTAGGTTATCAGCAAAATTGGCGTTTTCTCGGGCGTCAAGGATTATTGATGGATAGCCGGCTTGTTTGATGGCACATTTAGCTAAGGAGGTTTTGCCTACTCTTCGGGGACCGATGAGTATGGTCCAGCGTTTTTCTTGTATGTATTTTACCAAGTCGGCAAGTTCTTTTTCTCTGGAAAAGAGGAGTTTGGGGTCGTGTTTTGGGGGTGTATCAAACAGAGACGTAGTATCACCTGATACTTAGTATCACATGATACTTAGTATCACATGATACTTAAATTTTTAGATCACCTAACGCAGGGTTAAGTCTGGCGGCATCAAGTATTTTTTGCCCGACATGGAGGTGAGATCTATTCTGCCTATGACGAGTTTAAGGAGTTTTTCAGGTTTGACCTTGGCCAATTTTTCTTTAGGGGTTTGGGAGCTTTGATATACAATGGTTTGCAGGGCATGCCATTTTTCGGCCAAATCAGTGATAAGAAAGAGGTTACCGCTGAAATGAACAGATGTGTAGGCATAATCACAGTCATCAGTGACGCCATAATCAAGCAACGCTTGACCCCAAACCAAGGGGTTAGCTTGGGCATATACCAATTTTTTGCCTTCGGGAGCACAGTGGAAATAGAGACAGTTTTTAGCTTCATCGTAACCATGGCTCAGTGACACAAGGTAGGGTTCGTTGTTAAGGGCTAGGGCAATGGTGATGTAGTTTGTTGTTTTGAGGACTTGACGCATTTCATCGGGGTTAGTGATTTCTCGGTCTTTTCGGCGAACATGGAAAGATGACATACCAAAAAATAGCGCTTAGAAAATATTAAAGTTACAGGTTACTTAGCTATCAAGGAAAACGGCTCTGAGTTTTGTTCCAACATATTCAACGATGTCAGGGGTAAAAATTGAGAGGGAAGCTAAAACAAAGTTTAGCGGGTACACAAAAGGATATTCAAAGAGGTTACCGCCATAGGAACCTATGATGTTTTGAAGGTTTCCCCACCATTGGAAAAGGGTCCACACCGTTACCCATAGCAGAGCGCCTGCTAAGCGCCAGAGATGTTTTTCTTTGGTGTTTTGGGGTGGTCCTTTGAGGTTTCTAAGAAAAATTTCGCCGGCAATTGCACCTGCGGCGCCTGGGAAAAAGGCATTGACTAAAATTTTTTCGACTAGATTGCCTGGAACCCAGTGGCCTATCCAAGGCGTTTCAAAAAGACCCAGCACTGGGAGGACCACGCTACCGCTTATGAGCCGAGTCAGAACAGGGATGAGATAAATAATGGCTCCGCCGAGTTGCCAAACCCAAAACCGTCTCGAACGTAAAGTGGCAACAATGGCATGCCAGAACATGATAGAGAATAATGTGGGAGAGTTTAAAAATTTTTCAACTTGTTGCTTGCTTGTTGGGGTGGTTTCTAAACCTGTAGAAAAGAGACTATAATATGAGCGGTTTCCAAAGTTTTTTAAGGCAATACTGTATAATACATAGTGTTAGAAGCGCTCGATAGATTATTGAGCACAGCTGACAGTTGAGTAGTGAATAAAATGAAAACTAAGTTTTTGGCAGGTTTAATTGTTTTTGTTCTTTTTATCTTAATCATACCTCTAATGGTACAAGCTCAAGATTCGTCTGAGCCAACACCTACCGAGGAACCCGAACCAACCGAGGAACCCACGCAAACCCCCGAACCCACCGAAAAACCCACAAACACACCCGAACCCACCGAAAAACCCACAAACACACCCGAACCCACCGAAAAGCCGCAGCCTACCGCTTCAAGCACACGCCGTCCAACCCCTACACCTAATAACAATCAAGTGAGCAATTGGATTTTAATCGAAATCGCTACAGGTGCAGTTGTGTTTTTTGTTGCGGGTTTTTTGGGATTTATGTTCGTTAGAAAACGCGGTCCAAACGAAAAAAAACTACGACGCCTACCTTCAGGTGAATTCAATGCTTGGGTGCTCAAACGCTTATCAGGCAGATCAGCTTCAGCGATGGATACATCGGGCGGCATTGATGGCTATACTTCGTCAGGTTATCCGCTCTCCATCAAGCAATCAGACATCGTGGGCATGAACGCCATTGATCTTTTTGCGGCTTCAATAGCAAGAAGCAAAGCTCGAAGCGGAGTCATTGTAGCATTTGGCTTTAGTGATGATGCCATACGGGGCAAAGTCCGAGCTAGACGTGGAGGACTGGATATACAGATGTTAACTATACAGGAATTACTTGACAGCAAACAGCTTAGTGTTTAGCTATACGGGGGTGTGCATTTCACCCACGGTATAGTAAACGATTTCGCCCCGTCGGTTCATGACTGCTAAAATCAACTCTTTTTTTTGGCTCTGGGTTTTTTGTAATGCATCCGCCAGCAGATTGATGGGAAGGGGTTGACCTTCTTGCATACCCAAAATCAAGTAAGGGGCAGTATCTTTGCCGTAGGTTCCTCGGTCGTAGATACGGAAATCTATACCGCCAAATCCTTCACGTACCACATAACCTCGGCTTCGCAGATCCCGGTAGATGAGGTAGTTAACCCAGACGTTTTCGTCTTGAGCCTTGCAACAGTGCAGAAGGGTTTGAAAATCGATAACGGTGCCGGTTTGGTCTTTGGTTTCAAGTAGACCTTTGTCTTGGAGATAGAGAGCTTCAAAGAAGGCTAATGTAAAAATTTTGCCTTCTAGGGTGCCGTAGCCGCGGCTGGTTAGCTGGTCAATGCTACTTTGTTCAGTTACTGTAACTCCTTTTTGGGTTAGGATGCCGTTTGTTTTGAATTCGGCGGGGGGTGATTTTTTGGGTTCACTCATAGAGATACCTACGGGTCAGGTTTTTTGGTTCTAAATGTTTGGTAGTCTTGGGGGTAGTAGATTTGGGTTTCACAGATTATAGCTGAGACATATTTGAGGGGTGTGGCATCAAATGCGGGGTTGTAGACGTCTATGTTGTTGGGGGCTGTTTGTTGGCAACCTACGTGGGTGACTTCATTTGGGTTGCGTTCTTCGATAGTTATATCGTCTGCTTTGGAGGTGAGGTCAAAGGTTGATTTAGGGGCAGCTACATAGAAGGGTATGTTGTGTTCGTGTGCAAGCACTGCAACGCCATAGGTTCCGATTTTGTTGAAAACTGCGTCTTGTACGATGCGATCTGCACCTACGATAACTTTGTTGACTAGGCCTTTTTTCATGATGTGGGCGGCCATGTTGTCGGTGATTAGGGTGACAGGGATGCCGTCGCGTTTGAGTTCATAGACGGTGAGGCGTGCGCCTTGGAGCAGAGGACGGGTTTCATCAGCGATGACTTTGATTTTTTTGCCTGCCTCCCATGCGGCTCGAATAACGCCCAATGCGGTGCCGTATTCAACGGTTGCAAGTTCACCGGCATTGCAGTGTGTGAGAATTGTGTCGCCATCATCTATGAGTACTGAACCGTTTTTACCGATTGCACGGTTTTGGGCGGCGTCTTCATCAGCGATAAGTTGGGCTTCTAAGATAGTGGCGGCTTTAAGTTCTTCGAGGGTTCCTGGGGTTGATTTGACTTTGTTGAGCACTCGATCCACACCCCAAAACAGGTTCACAGCTGTGGGTCTTTGCTGTTTAATTACCATACCGGCCTCTTCAAGCTCAGTTATTAGCTGGGTAGGAGTTTTTGCTTGGGAATTGTATGCGGCGAGGGCCAAGCCAAAGCCTGCGGCGGCACCCAATAGGGGAGCGCCTCGGATGCGAAGAGTTTTGATGGCCTCAGCCATCTGCTCAACGGTTTTGATTTCTAAGGTGACTTCTTGGAGGGGTAACTGAGTTTGATCCGGAGTAAGTACGGTACCGTTTTGCCATTTAATCATACGCATAGGGGTTCCTCGGTGAACGTAAACGTAGGTGTATGTTGATGGTTAAACGTTTCTGTGACCTTAAAAATGAAGCCCCTTAGGAGCTGTCAAATGGGGATTTGAGGTGGGTAACAACTTCCACCGGTGAGTCTTCGCCGCTTTTGAGGCGCTTTTTCCATTCTTCACCCACAGCTATAAGGGAGAATATGCCTGAGACTTCGGCCTTGGATTTTTTAACCAAGTTAACCAGTGCCTCTTGGGTTTCTCCGCTCTTGATCATATCATCCACTACAAGTACGCTGTCACGTTTTTTGATGGATTCTTTTGGTATGTAGAGGGTGACCGTTACTCCGCTGTCACGTCCCAATATGTAGGTTTCTTCAAGAAATACTTTTACGCCGACTTCTTTGTTGCGTTTTGCTACAATTAAATTGACACCCAGGGCGTTGGCAACCATTGTTGCTAGGGGTATGCCATCGGTGGCCGCAGTTAAGATTTTTGTGACACGCTTACCAGCAAAATTTGCAAGCGCATGATTAGCAGCTTGCTGGAGAATATTGTAATCACCAACAATTTCGGTGTTATCAAAGTAGCCAAGGCTATCAAATTTGATTCTACTGCGAAGCTCAGCCTCTAACCCAACCAGTTTGGTAAGTACACGCCAGAGTTGTTTGGCGCGGGGGGTATTTGGCAAAACATGTCCCTTGGCATAGCGGCTCAGCACCGTAACAGGTAAACCGGTTTTGGTAGCTAACTCGCGATAGGTGATATTTCGCTTGTATTTAGCGGTACGAAGGAGTTCAATGGTCATTAATCGTAATTTGAGATCTTCTGCGTGAGTGCTCATTCCCTTACCCTAATATACATTTATGCGTCAATTATTTATAATGCTTTTGATAATTCGCGAGTAAGGATTTATAATTTCCCGTTAAAGCCACCCCAAACAACTAACAAAACAACCAACACCACAAACAAACAATCACAAACTCTTAGTCAGCGCTTATAGGGCTTAGCTAACCGGAAGATTTGGTAAATCCAACATACTAGTTTTTTAAACGGAATCACAATGTCATACTACCTCGGGGGCACAAAGAATGCAAAGGCTACAACGTCTGTTCATCATCGCTTTATTTGGCACCATTATTTTTGTCGCAAACATCTTTTTGCCGCCACCGTTTAATTATCTTATGATGGTTGTCCAAGCAGTATTCTTGGCTCTAAGTGCCCTTTTTGTAAAGAAAACAGGCGCCATGTACGCTGGTGCAGTAGGCGGGTTACTCACAGCATTACTCAGCGGCGCCTCACTTGGCCCCTTTACGTTCTTCTTTAGCTTTCTGTTTGGAGTCTTTGTAGATCTGTTCATAGTTATATTTAGAATTAAAGGCTCACGCAACGGCGTCAATCAAAACCGCCTCATTGCGGCCATGGCATTTAGCACGCTTATGATTGCTGTTTCAAGCTACGCCGCCTTTGCTCTCCTACCGCAGTCCTTCAACCTCCAACAAATCGCCTTTGTCAGCCTCTTTGTGCAACCAAGCAGAGCACTAACAGCAATGGTACTGTTTATGGGTCCCGCAACAGGAGCAGTGGCAGGTTATGCAACATCTTATCTGTGGAACAAATACTTACGCCACATAAGCATCGAAGGCGAATTTAGCCGCAACAGACAAGTTTAGAGCAGCAAACAGCTGTCCAAAAAAGAGGGGCGGGCATAGTACAACTTTTACTATTTGGGTTAAATTTGGACGGGCGAATAAATCAAAGATAAATACTTGGACGCAATCTCATGTAACATTTAAGGAGAAAAATAAATTGTCTGTAGCGCAAAGAAAATACTTCACCGAAGTGGCAGCGTTAGCAGATAAAACCGTCGCAGTTGTCACCACAACCGGGAAAACCTTCAGCGGAACCCTAGTCGGCATAAATCCCGACAGTCTAAGCCTTACACTTGCAGATGCAAAAGATGAATCAGGTAAATCCCTCAATCGATTGGTCCTAAACGGCGCAAACGTGATGTCTATAGCCAGTACAGAGAAACCCTTTGACCTCAAATCGCTCTCCGGCAGGCTTGAAAAAGTTTTCCCAACCATGGTTAAACTCTATGAAGACCAAGGTTTTATCTGGGTCATGGATAAAGTGAAATTAACCGAAAAAGGCGTTGTGGAAGGCGCAGGTCCCGCTGCGGAACGCGTGCAAAAAGTTTACACGCAATTCATAAGCGAAGCTAAAGCCTAAATAAACCAACGTAGTTGCTGCTCTTCCTTTTTCTTTTCTTCTGTCATGCTCCGAATTATCCCAAAAGATTCCAACATTTCTTTAATTTTCGCACCACTCGCATCTATCTCGGATAAATCAATCGTCAAACCAAGGTATTTGTTCAAAGTTATCAGAGCGTAGCGAGCCGCATTCACATCAGGATCCATTCCAGGCGTATCCACCAAAAGCGAAAACCCCTTAAAATCACGAATTCTTGCCAGCCCAATCGAGAGACCAGCAATACCAAACACATGACCCACCATGACTTTAGTGCCTAAATCCAGGGTAGCCTGCATAGTCTCCAAATCCGTAGCAGTGCTATAAATTTGAGGTACAGGATGAGCTTCATCTTTTTTAAAGCCCCCAATAGAAACCACAAACTTACAACCTAACTCTGCACATATATCGAGCACTTTTCCAACAAGCTCATACTGACCAATCGTAGTAAGTGCCTGAGTATTCCCATACCAAATAATAAGATCAGGCCCAGTATCGCCGCCGCATTTAGCATAGTAGAGCTCATTTATCGGCGAACGCGTACCACCATCAGGAGTGGTGATAGCAAAATCTTGAAAAGATGAAGAAAATATCTGAGCAAACTTAACTGCTTTATGCTCATTTATAAGGTGCAAAGCAGCAATGTTGGCAACAAAACCGATGCCAGGTAAACCTTCAATGAGGATAGGATTATTTAGCTTGGGTTTCTCAGATATGTCAATTGAGCAGACCATAATTGTGCCTTCTGAGGGTATAAGCAAAACATTATGATATAAGGATGACTAATTGACAAGTACTCCAAGACAGTTTATTTTGAGCGCTATATATCAAAAGTTGACACTATCAAAAATTCAAATTATTCAGAGGCCTAATTGACCGTTGCAACTAACCAGCACCAAACCAAGCAGTGGATAGGAATTAGAAGAGTGTTGATCTTCTATCGCAGTATCGTCAACTAAGGTTATGCAATTTGAATTTTTTTATCCAGTGCCGCGTATACATTTTTTTCGATTGCACGTTTTAATCCGCTGAGTTTATCCATTGTGTCTTGATATGAGTTAGCTTTGACAACTTCATGGGTTTCTACGCTTGTTTTACGTGCTCTAAACTGATTTAGTTGTTCTTGGTATTGGGCGAGGTTGCGGTTGATTTCATCTAGATCCGATGATGCCAACAAATAATCACGCTTTGTTGCCATCTCTTTGCAACGTATCTGTAGATTATCCAAGGCGTTTTTGTATAAAAATTCATTGACTGACTGTTCAGCCTTACGGGCTTTATCGGGTTTAAGCTTAAGAGTATCCTTAGTTACCATACCCGCGAGTTTTTCGAGGATTTCTTTGAGCATAGGATAACCCTGCGGTTCTTGTACCAGTGCATCAAAGGGTGTATCTAGGTACTGGTTGATTTTGGTGAGTTCACCAGGAGTTATGCCGCCTCCGCCGCCTGAAGTAGCCATTGCCTGCATCTTGATGAATGGTTTTTGGAGATGGCGCAAGTCATTTCGCAGTTCGTTGGTCAGGTTCTCTATTTCTATATTTATCAAGTTTAGTTTATCGATTGGACCACTGCTTTTGAGATTGGAGATTTTCTGTTCGATATCTGAGATTTCCTGTTCCAGAGGCACCCGTTCGTCTCGGATTTTGTCACGGTCTTCTTGGAGTGTGAGAAGCTGCTTTTCTATACTCTGAAGCTCATCTATCTTGAGGATGGCTTCTTCGAGTGTTTTGGTCTTCACGTATTCTTTGGTTACATATTCATTTAGCGTGTTGAAAACCTGCCGAGCTTTTTCATAGACCGCTAAGAATTTTCTGCGGTCCATAATAAAGAACGGCGAGATACGTGGGAACCAGTTCTTTAGGTCTATGTCGGTTACGTAGAAGACTTTGTAAATTTCCTGCACATAACCATGCATGGTGTCATAGGAAATCTGCTCGGGGGGGATAATTTTTTTTAAGCGCTCTATGAAGAGACGGCTGAGTTTGTTTAGAGCCCGGGCACGATTGTAGAGTTTCATGTTATGCCGTTCGATTTCTTTGTTGCTGACATCAAAGAGCTGTTTGCTTACGTCTGCGACCATCTGGAGGGCAAGGTTCATTTCGTCGCGTAGCTTTTTGGCTTGCGCTTGCACAGGAACTAGGGCAGCATTGGTTTTGTCTTCCAGCCATCGCTTAGCCTCATTAGACGAAGCGAACTGGGCGATTGCTTCAGTCAACATACTTCACATAGTGTATTTTGTGCAGTTGGGGTTTATGTAGTTAATCCCAAATCACTGAAAAATTTATCCACACAGTCATCCATAAGTGGTAGGTTTTCTAAAAATATGCGCTCCAACTCGGTTTATATGGAGTCTTTTTATAAATACAAATTTTTAATCGGTTTGTTCTGAAAAGGGCAATGAAATAGTGTGAGAGGGGAGAGGAACCAAACGAAAGGGGAAGGTTGGTTTAATCCCCACCCCTCTCACAGCAGCCATAGCCGAGTTTAGCCTTTATAAGGCTTAGTCCCAAACCGTAACCCATCTGGGGGGATGAGACAGATGCGATTGCTTCAAAGCAAGCATCAATCAGAACAATATCACCAAAATATGATTTTCATGTACCAAACAACACGTTTTATACAAAATAAAACACACAACACCAAGCCAAAAAACCAATATTGACACACATCAGGTTTGAACAGCACAAAAAAAGCGGCGGAGCCACAAAATACACATTTTAACCACACACCACACAAAGATACGTTGAAGTGATTGTGGAATTTTGCAGAGCCTAACCCCGACAACGGCTTTTATGTTCTTTCGTCAACTAACTCCCTAGCGCCTTTGAAGCGCCCGAGTTTATAGCTACATATAAAGAATAGATCCAGCGCTTAAACCCTACCTTCATCTAATAGAGGAAGCTTATGAATTAACTTTCATCATTATTGCCAGTATAAACAGCAAAACAATTCAAGTTTACATTCATAATTTGAGAGTGTTCACTTATAGATAATTTTATGTGATGCTGTACATATATCGCCAAACAAGGTTAGTTCGTATGGTGCATTGCAAAAAATGTTTGTCTGAAAAAGTCGCCAAGGGCGGGTTT
>Ga0123354_10003385_pt1 | contig 21972 bp, 15 predicted proteins | sample TergutLab28metaG_2_FD_97872 | JGI IMG/M metagenome (GOLD analysis project Ga0123354, IMG submission 97872) | Labiotermes labralis P4 segment gut microbial communities from Petit-Saut dam, French Guiana - Lab288 P4 | ecosystem: Host-associated > Arthropoda: Insects > Digestive system > Gut ... | reverse complement strand
GTACATGAATCTTCAAAATTGGTCTTCGTATGCAGATGCAAATCGTTCATGAGATTTGAGATTTTCACGGTGGTGAGGATTCGTATTGTGGTGTGGTTTGTAGCACTGTTTAGTTCTGTAGGTGGGCTCAAATGTTTTGGAGGAAGATACCACATCTTCAGAATGGAAGCCAAAAGCATTATGTTCCATCTGGGTGTTGGTACCATCGCGGCTGTCTATACTAAAGCTGTATTTACCATGATATAATTAAGGATTTTTTTTTTTTCTGATTTGTCATCAGAATATTGCAGGGGGTCCCCATCAAAGTGTAACAGGCTATTTACAGGTTTATTCCTGAAAATTAACGATTTTCGGGGGGTTGGGGGGGCAGAACATATTATGTTTGGGTAAATAGAGTTGTTTGTGAAAGAGAGGAGAGTTGGACCTGGATAGCCAGTGCATATCAGAGCTGTCACCTGCAGCTGATTGAAGTTTTAGGTCAGTGCTGTAATGATGGATGCAATTGAAGATAATATCCCTAGCTAGTCTTATGTTTTGTGATTACACCCTAAGGAAGGGAGAGAGTTCAAATACTTGCAGTTTTTGACAATTCATGTTTTGCGAAGAAAATTTCCCAGTACTTAATGTCACAGCCATTTACAGCAGTAGATTTGAAACATTTGTGTGTTCTAGAAATTGGTGTGTGTTACAGGAAGTTTGGTAATTTATTTTTATTGCAATAAGAAGGGGAGTACTGAATATAGATTAATCATATTGAAACTGAAGCAACAAAATCTAAATTGAATGAAGGCTTGGTGGCAGAATTGAGAACACAACTATGTATGGCACAGGTGTACAAATTCCTGTGAATAGGTTTGTGATGCATGAAATGAACTTGGTAGTTGGACAGGCACGGTTCCTAAAATATTCTAACCCTTTCCCACATGTTTTGTACAAATAATTATCATACTTGAGGGTTGTTTGACCGTGTATCTTCCTCGTGAAATAATGTGGAATTCCAACTTGATGCAACAAGGTAATTTTATTAATATATTCTTAGCTCGACACGTTTTGGGTACATACGCCCATCATCAGGGGCATTAGATGTTGAGTTGCAGCATATGGTTTTCTGCACTGAGTCTTTGGATGGGTGGTGTCACGGCACCATACACACAACCCACAACCCACGCAGCGGCCCTCAAGACCACCACCCATCCAAAGACTCAGTGCAGAAAACATGAAATTGACATTTCACTGTACCCATCATGAGAGAGATTTAATGTTCTTTTCGGCACTGTAAAGTATTTTTGTTGGTATAGAGCTGAGGTGTTTGTGTCTTGTTCCTTTGAATTTCAGTTGCCCTCTGGTGTCTGTGTCATAACATACGTTGAATGTAAGCAGAACTTCTGAATTCATTCAATGCCCACAACTGTTTCTTGGTTTCATGCACGATATGGAAATTGCTGGAAAGTATATGAACAAAGGTTTTTATCTCTCTTTGTAAATTTCATGGCAGTCCTGATGTCATGTGTTTGTATGTTATGTATAATTTTATTTCTGTGTTTAATTTTTTTTTTTGTTTGTTCTGACATTTTTCAAATGTCTTTTAGGTAGCTAATGGTAGCTAAAAGATATAATCACGAAATGCATAATTGATATTTTTAATTTTTGTCTGTAGCATATTTAGACATGTTTTTAGTTAAGTTGCCTTAATATCTCTTAATGTTTACTTCTATTCATTATTATTTTTATTAATTTAATGTTAATTATCAGATCCTTCCCTCCAAAGATACTAAGAGACAATTGATGCCCACTTTATTTATTTCTGTTCTCTTAACAGGGTGGTAATCAAACTAAATTTTCACTGGTAGTATAGCACACTGAAAATGAATTGTATTCAGCTCTGCTATACTTTTTTGTGCATTGTGGATGATCAGAGGTGTTTCCAAGAGAAACATTTTGTTTAGACTGAGTTATCCAGTAATTATGGATTGGCATTTACAAGAATTGTACAGAATTGTTGTTTTATACATCATTATATTTTAGGCCTTGTATTTGGTACTTTTTAGTTAACTTGAAGTGACTGGCCTGCTTATTTGCTTTTATGATAGTACAAACCCTGAGTTTATTTGTACTAGAACTGTAGAAAACCCATGTTTGTTTGTATTCTTCTACTGAAGTGCTGCCATGTTTCAGAGTTTCCTTGCTGCAAGTAGGGTTGCCAACTGTTAACTCATCTAGGTGGAATTTGCTATAGATATGTTACAACCTGCAGGATGTTCTTTTTCCTCTCCATTATTGTATGTTAACTTGTGATTGCTTCTAGTTTTTTGAAGTGGCTGTATAGAAGATAATTTTCTAAACCATTTAATGGGACACTCGAGAAGAGTACAAGTTTGATTTGGTGTCATTTGTACTTCACTCTCCATGACTGGTAAGAAGCTAAAATTGTTTTCAGTCTGCTTGTTAGAATCTACAATACTGTGTTGTAGAGTTTCCATTGTTGCAGCCATTTCATCATTGGATCATATTTTAGAAAGAGCCCATTTTATAGACAAAATGCAAGGTACCTGTAGTCACTCTTTCTTGGTTTATTTTCAGACATGTTTCAATGTCATCATGGTGTGATAATTTAGTGTAACACTTGAACTGTGCAAGTAGCTTGTGCTTTGTTGTTTCCAAGAAATGCCCCTGGTTATTCCAGTGGTCTCAGGAGCTATATACATATCATACACTGGTGTTGAGACTGATCAAGTATGTTGCTGTTGGCCATCCACCACAGTGACAATATAAACTGCATTTTGGACAGCATTGTGTGGAAGTCGTGAATTGAAATGTGTTTTCTTCTACTTAAAATCTGTAACAGTTGTGTTCAACAATTTCCCCCATATAATTATGATGAATGTGATGAGTATTTTTTTAACTCCATGTTTGGACCTTTGTATTGAAGTGCTGGTTTTACTGCATATCTTGTACAAAATTATACTACAGATTTATTCCCACAGAATGACGTATTTTCTCACACGTCCTTTTTTGTAGTCTGTGTTCCCATCTGAATCGATTAGCATTTTGTGTTAATCTCACACCATGCTGTTATATTGAATTATCCCCATAAAGATGAAGCACAGACTGCTTTATTTAAAGCCCCAGTCCATACCATGCAGTAAACACTTTTCATCTCGGTTATAAACACCAATTAGTTCAGGGTGTAAGTGGCACAAGTCACTGTTTGTTCTCGGATACTTTTAATTGTATTGGTATACAAAGAACAGTATGCAAGAAACTGTCACCAAAACTAAACATTTGATGGAAGCAGCTCACACAACACTTACTGGAAGAGGATTACAGGTCTACTGTGGAATGTATATGGTGGCATAGAAATAGGTATTACTGTAGCAGAAGGTTTCTGTATATAGAAAACAGTACACAGAGGACTGAATCTTTAGCGAACAGGCTTGCATAAAATGAAATTCATATATCTATTTCAAATACATTTTTTTAGACAGTCCCAATTGATGTAATTTCACAGTTTGTGCCAGGGTACATCTGTTGTTACCTATGTATTGTTTTAAACTTTGTCTTTCAAGAAGTGGAAAACACAAAATGCCTTCATTTGTAGAGGATAAAAACACCACAAAGCTGTGTTGTGCTGAAATTGAAAAAGTCTGCACCGACCATACCGTAGAAAGATCATGGCTTCTCAGTACTTGGTATGCTGTTCTGATAGGTTTACATGAAAGTGCCAGGGATTTTCATAGAAGCATTTTCAGTAAATTTATTGAATTTGTTTTGTTTTTGATAGAAGGCAAAAATAAAACAGTGTGGTGACCAGGTTCATTAATTCGAATTTGTTTATAGTATGGGCAGTGTGCTGTGCATTGGTGACAATGCTGTCATCCCAAGGTTTATATAGCCGCGGTGCTGAGTGAGTGAATGAGTGGGAATGGAGCACTGGGAGATTGATACTGACAGGGAAAGCAGTGTTCAAAGAGAAACCTGTCCCAGGCCTGTGTGGTGAGAGGACAGCTAAACTGCCTGACCAGTTTCATCAACTGTATGATGAAAGAGCTTATGTTAGGTCACATGATCTTTTCTCGTACACATTTTTATTTGTAGGAAATAAAATAGTGCAAATGCAAAAGAATTAATTTATAAATAAAATCAAAATATTTTTACTGACTATTATCAGGGGATGTATTGGAGTGTTAGATCAGAGGGGTGAGAGGGCAATGTTCACATTTTTATATCTGCAGGTTGTTAAAGTGAGGAATATGAGTAGAAATATTCATATGATTGGTTTGTGATGTTGACAGTTGGCAACACGTATCCTTGCTCATATCATCATGTTAACAGTTGGCAACACTTATCCTTGCTCGTTTAATTGTTTTTGTGTCTCATTTGTTACTGTCCTGTTTTAAATTGTTCGGCAGCAAGTTCAGTTTTACTGCATAGAGTGGCAGCACTTTTAACCTGCGTCGAGATGGTTTATGGTAATGTAATGTTGGAAATAAATTTTTGCATCATGACAAAAGTGAAAATCGTAACAGCGAATCAGCCGTGACAACTGATGACAAAACGTACTGTGTAATGTATAATCAATATAATATTGTATTTTTCATTAAGCTGGACAGCTTCACTAACTAAAACAAATTTTAGAGTGCTCTTATTGATTCAAGAGGAACGCAGTGTTTCTTCCTTTTCTGTCTCTCGCAGTGGGAGCCTGTGCGAGTTGTGGTGTATTATTTTTCTGGTGCAAATGTTTCGGATTCTGCTTTTACAGAGTATAAATGAGAAAATTATTTTATCCCCTCCCCCATGGAATTCCGAAAAATTGTGCCATGGAGAATGTGAAGTGAATCATTGAGAGACGTGAGACACATCTGGTAGCTTGTTACATTGGAGAATGTGTCTTTCTGTTTTTCTTTCTTTTTAAAAAGGAAAATGTAATTATTATACAAACAAGAATACCTGCTCCTGGTGATTCTTTTCAGTGGAAAAATATTTGACGAGATAACAGTGACATAATAAATGTGCCATTTTTCCATATGTTATTTGATGTTTTACCCTTTTTCCTTGTTTTTATCTTCATTTTTCCTGCTTCTGTCCAAGTTTTCATAAATGAGTAGGACCAAGAAGGTATCCCATCAAAATCAGTGATACATCATGTGACCACCAGCCATCTTCAATTATGTTAATTATTGCAGACATGAAAATTCTGTTTTTTTTTTTTTTCCTTGTGGTATTGTCCATCTTTACAGCTTCTTTTGGCTGTGGGTATTTTGCAACATTTGTATGACCGGATTGTTTGTTCTTTGCTTTATTCTTTTGCATACATCCATGAATAATTTTTTTCAGTAGGGGAGGGCAGAAATGCCTTTCATCTGCCCTCTTTCTGTAAACTTTGGCAAAACTTAACATGGAGCTACAATGTAGGAAGATCTGTACAGTTTTGTATGACTGTATGCACCTACCATATGTTCAGAGAGTGTAATTTGAGGTAACATTTTCCAGGGAAAAAGTGCATTCTGTGATCCAGAAAATACGGTAAGTAGGTATTATGAGTTTTACTAAGAACGTAATTCTTTTAATAACTGACTGGAGATTCTTCTGAGAATACTGGTGTTATAAATGTAGGTTTCATGTAATTCAGGGGTAGCTGTATGGTTTTGGAACCTTTCCAAATGGTCCGGTATATGTTTTCCATAAAATACAGGTATATGCTTCAGATTTTATATTTAGAAATTCTCAGTCTGGGTTTCTCTAAAAGAGTACACCCTGCCTGTTGGTAAATAAGTACCATGTTGTGAAGGTGTATGGAGGAGTGGACCTGTAGCTCTAATGAGTAGTCAGCTTCACCCCCATCTGTTCTGCCTCTGGGGGAGAGCCCCTCTTACCCATTGTATGGGAAGTCGAGTGGGTCCCTTCTGGGAATTTAACCTTGATTATTGTCTGAAACTTGTTAATCCCATTGTGTTAAAGATAGATTAGAAAGCCATTAGACACAGCTAAATACATTTATTATGTACATATAATTTGGTTGCAGTATGGTTCAGCTGGAATAGGCCTTTGTCAGTTAATACAGAGTACCAAGTATAGAAGGATTAATGCAACTTAAAAGTGTTTTTGAATCAACAAGAGATGGTACTCTGTATTACCTGAGGGTCTATTCAAGCTGAACCATGCTGTAACCGAACCATATGTATGTAATAAACATTTTTAGTTGTGATGATCTTCTGCTCTCATTCTCAATTATTGTGCCATGACAGACTTTCTTTTTGAGGTTCATTGTATGTGCTCTTAGCACTGCAGAATGTCCAATGTTGAATTGAAAATTATATGGACGCAAGCAGCTGGCATTTCTCTGTATGGACAGAAAAAATCCATGAACAGTTGCTTTTCCAGCCAAGATTCGAATCTGGCACCTCAAATACATGTCTGGCATATTACCAGCACATCAACCTTCAGTAGTGACTTTGTTGTAAATTCAAAGATGACATTCCCTGAAGAATATGGAGCTCATTCACGTAGCAACATGACTCGGCAGACAATATATCCCTGACAGTTTTATCACAGCATATGCAGCTTAATTGCATCATCTGAAAGCTTTGACACAATTTCACACGCTGGAAGCAATGGAAGTAAATTGTTTGTGGCTTGTGAATATAAGTGCAGTGCCAACACAGAGATGTTTTATTGTGATGATTGCTGTTATTCATGAATATGCAGTACAGTGTAATAAATAGTATTTCTTACCGTGGAAGCCTACATATATGGAAAAAATTCAACAGTTCCTTCTGTATGAACAGTATATCCAGTAATGAATAAATTTCAAAGAGCAGTTGTAACAATTCCATGTTAAAGAGACAGCAGGAGTGATCAGAAGGGTTTTCATTCAGAAAAGAGATGACATTGGATTGCATTGCGAAGCAGGTCCATTTAAGGTGCTTATCTCATGCAGTCAGTGCATCATAGTAATCTGTAGACATAGCCACAAAATTCTTTCATTTGAAACCGAACAAATTTACAGTTGTTCATAAATGCATGCTTTGTTGTGACAGTGTGGTTTTTCAAGTGGTTCTGTGCAACAGTGTGTGATGGTGTCCAATTGTTAAGTTACTTTTCAGTCACATAAGTGCTCAGAGTAACACGCACACAGTGGACAAACTTACAAGACATCATTAGGTGTGCAGTATAAGGAATTTTGAGACAAGAACTTCAAAGAGTTTTTAATAGTTCTTCAAGTGTCAAGAGGAGCTGAAGGAGATCATGAGCTAATTTCCAGTGTCTGCTGTTAACATGTGGTGAGTTGTGTTTTGTGATCTGTATTCTAGTCTAATCCAGTTTGGGTTGTCCACACATGTACCAGTGACATTAACAGATTTTCTAGTTTTTTTTTTTTCTTGAAAACACTGAATTATATGAAAGGAAATAATATTATGTAGTCTGTGCTGTATCTTGCCTTCAACTGTCATTTGCTTCATACTTGGTGATGTATTACCAAAAACTGTTAAGTGCCTGGTGTAAAATTTATGGTACTGTGCAATCAGAGTGTTCTAAATTTGTCATCCGTGTGTGAATTGTTGTGGTAAACATTGTCTTTTCACATCGATGATAATCATGTCACGTCAAACCAGGTGAATGCACAGATCACAGAAGATAATTACTTTGGACCCCCTTATGACAAATCTCTTAAGTACGTATTTTGGAAGTAACGCACAAAATGTGTTGGTTCTGAAATCCTGGTCTGCAGCGGGAATATATGAAATATTTATGTAACAGCACTGATGCAGGTTTGTCTCCTTAATTATTTATTGGCATTGACCTGCAAGGTTAATTATATCTGTGTATTATGTTTATGCATTAGTGTTATTTATACAGTACTTCATTACTGTTTTGTTGACATTTTAGGCTATATATATATGCACGCACACACAGTATGGAAGTACTGGACAACCAGCATTATTATTATTATTATTATGTGTGTGTGTCCATTCATAAGACGGTCTACAGCATGAATCTCCAACCTTTTTAAGGCAAAGAGCAAAAACCGTTATGGTGGGATGATTCATGTACCACACGTGGAAAAGGAAATAACAATAAGCGGTATACTTAACTGCCTAAATTACTGTGAAATTTTTATAGTAGATATAGAATTCGCCAATGTGGCTGCAGGCCGCAAAATATAAGCTGGCGGACCACGGGTCAGAGACCCGCGGTCTACAGTACTGTGTAAGGTGGAAATTGTATCATTTTGTGTGAAAATGTGCCCAGCGTTATCTTTTTTCTCTGGCAACCAGGGGTTTAGTAATTCTGGTTGCATATCCTGAACCAAGGTCAGAATTTTCAAAAATCAAAAAACATGTATCAGTTGAAAGCATATTCTTGCTGTCATATCTCTACACTGTGTGAGGGCATACAGTGAGATACTGTAAAGGGATGCAATCTGTACATGTACAACACATTTTATTTAGAATATTTATTATCTAGACTTCATTTCGTAACAAGTGAACCTTATCCAATAGGTACCAAGTGTTCTTTCACCTGGCAGTCAAGTGGCCAGGCTGTGAGGCTGACCACTTCCCTCCGTCTAGAGCCAAGGTCACAAATGATGCAATCTGTACATGTACAACACATTTTATTCAGACTTTCTGAATATATGTATATACATACATATTTACAACAGGACATTAACTTGCATTAAAACAAACAAAAAATGCTTTTACTTTCTGGTAACAGTGCTGCAGCTAAGTTTTTGACAATACAGTACCATGATTATAATGACAAACTGGAAGTTAGGAAGTCTGCAGCTGACCCCTGAAACAAATTACAACTTCTTGCCTTGTACCACTCACGTATCACATCAACTGTTAGCAATGCCTTGGCCTGTAAATTAGTTTGTCATTCCAGACTAAAAAATAAAGAAAATTGTAGTTAGTGTTGGTTATACAGATACAAAGCCACTTCTTGTGCTCAACGTGATGTCTTGAAGGGAGTATGTACTCCGCACTCTCTCATACCATTAAGAATGAAAGGCTGTTTTCTTCCATGGTGGTTACATGTCCATGCTGCTATAATTTTAAGCATAATATGTCTCATGAAGAAGAAAGTGACCTGAGTGTACAAACTAAATTTTATTTTAAAATATCAGGAATTAAATTTCATCTTAAAACCTTTACATTCTTCCCAGAAAAACACAAAAATTTATGTGACATTTAACGTATCATCCTTACGGTAGTGAATCGTGGACAGTGATAACTGATGTTAGCAGATATACATGGAGTAGGAACAGCTCTGGCAGGATTACAAAAAGCAATCTTAAAATATCAACCAGAGAGGGAAAAACAGTTTGTAAAAACTTCTAAGACAGTGAAAGGTGTATGTTTGGCAATAATGGGTCTTGGTAGGCCTGCAGTTACTTGGGGAGGGGGCGTCATTTCATGTTGATTATCTAGACTTCATTTCGTAACAAGTGAACCTTATCCAGTAGGTACCAAGTGTTCTTTCACCTGGCAGTCAAGTGGCCAGGCTGTGAGGCTGACCCCTTCCCTCCATCTAGAGCCAAGGTCACAAATGATGCAAGCTCTAACTGCTCCCCCATCCACCTGCATGGTACATGCAGGGACTTTACCTTCTTTATCAAGGGAACATTGTGTTCATAAGCTCTTTTATCCTGTGACTGTAAATTGGAACTCTACCTCCCATTTTGAAATTTCTGTTAAGATTTGCATGGTAAAATTATGACATCTTGTACTATACTGAAACATATTAGTTTTTTTTAAAAATTGGCCTTGAAATGATTCAAATCATGTCTATCAGCAAGCAAGGGGAATACAAAAATGAATACAGAAATTAAAGAGGTAAATTATGGGGAAACAAACTCCAAGTAACAAAAGGTGCACATTATTGTAGCAAATTTAAAGCAAATTCACCCACTTCAATTTACACCATACACACATACAAAGTATAATTGTTATCTGTTGTTCTGTATTGTTTTAAACCTTGGCTTCTTGCATTAAGGAAAGAACATGATGCTAAGGAGAATGTTTGGCCATGAGAGGAAACAAGTAACAGAACACTGGAGAATACTGCCTAACAACAAGTCCCATAAATTGTACATCTCACCAGACATTATGATAAAGCATGAGAGAGATGAGAAACGTACAGAATTATGGTGAGAAACCCTGTGGATAACAGGCTACTTGGAAGACCTAGTGATAAATGGAAGATAATATTACAATGGATATTAAAGAAGGACTGTGGAGTACATTAATTTGGCTGCAGATCAGGTCCAATGGTGGGCACTTGTGAACATGGCAGTGAACCCTTAGGTTCAAAAAATGGCAGACAATTGCTTAGCTAATTGGCTATTGGGTCTTAAGAAGGACTGCTCCATGGTTGATTAGGTGGTTGGCTGATTTGTTGAGCTACAGGAAAACCTGTGAATTAGGCCACAGTTTCACATGCTGGCTGACCGAAAGAGTTCTGTAGTTTCTGTTTCGTACTGCACATGGACTGGTATCCCCATTCATTAACAGAACTGCCAGTTTCCCACTCACCCTCCATCCTTTCTCCACAAGTATGGACAGTATGTTTAATTTCCGGGTGAAAATGACCCATTAATGTACTGCACACCCCAATTCATTGCCAGGGTTACATGCGTGCATTCCAACTCTCCCACCTGTCTCTACACTATGAACTGCACACTTGCGCTAGTCATAGTGCGCAGTTCAATTTCCATAGTGTCATGTATTGTACATAAGTTTGCCACCTGCGTAAGCTGGGTGGCATTGAATGGAACCAAGGGTGGCCAACACAGATAAGTTTCACTGCAGTCAGCTAGTTAATTAAAACTATTCATCATGTCCATAGCAACATAAAATCTTAGCTTGAATTGATATTTGTGTTGCTTCTAGATTGTGGGAACTTCTTTATCAAAAAACAAAGTGAAAACACTTTAAAGTGATTTATGCTGCAATATATTGAATTCATTTCAGTTCAATAGCAGTTCAGATTAGAACCAGATTTTCAGCCATTGGCTTTAAAGTACACATGTGTACTAATTTAACCAGTATATACTTCAGAGTTACTTCCACACCGTTTCAAGTAACAATCCTCTGGGGACATAAACGCTCTGGTTCTCCATTTTTCACCAACCTTGTCCATCCACCTTGTCCAATAATTTTCAACATCAAAAATTGAGTCACATATTTCAAAAGTATTATATTACCAAATTTGTTCAATTATAATGCAAAAAAAAATCTTAAGCATTGAAATCTGTGCTTTTTTGTGTCTGTAGTTTTCTTCATTTTGTATGGTGAATGTATCGACAGAAACCATCTTTATTACAGAATGAATAAAACTGTAGCAGGAAAATTATGTTTTCTACCTCACTGTCACTACAGTGCTTTTGACTGTCATTTGTAGCTAATTAAATTTCATAGGAATAGGCATATTAACAAATTACCAAACTGCAGTTTTAATTTGATGTTCAGGCGACCGTGCATCGTAATAAATTCTTATAATAAAACCAACCAGACACTAATTTCTCAAATTTATTTTTGGAATAAAACTCTAAAAGTTTCGGGCAGTTCCTCTGTCCATCATCAGGAGCAAACCTGTATGACATATAACATTGCTGTGTGTACAGTGAAAAAAAAACTGATGATGGAAAGAGGAACTGCCCGAAACATGTAGAGTTTTATTCCAAAAATAAATTTGAGAAATTAGTGCATCTAGTTGGTTTTATTATAAGAATGCAATTTTAATGTATAAAATATTCAAAATCCCTGAACCAAATCATCATGCAACATAACAGATGAATTCTCAGTGTTAATAGAATACATTTATGCCCAAATTTACATAACTAATTATCCTGGGATTTTACCAGGTAATTTGTCACACTGAAGATGTCTGACATTCTGGCATGGTTGAAACAACAATAAATAATATTACTGGCAGTTAATAATGCAAAATTAAATTAAACTATCTTAGTGATCAAAACTGTCTACATCATATTAAAAAATTCTTAAAAAAAATACATTTCTTTGGAAATGTCTCACAGTAAATGGAACCCTTGGGAATAATAACATATATAAATGAGATTCACAGTGAGAAGAACAAATTCAGGACTTGATTTGTTTTTGCTTCTCTCTCCCTCTCTCTTCCTGGCTATAGTCCAGCCCTATTAGACTTCACTTCTCCCATGGGTTTGTTCTTATCCCCAAACCTTTGCTTATCCTGAAGGTGGAGGCCCTGTACATTTCTCTGAAATGACACTTATCTACCAAACTGCATGGCATTACATCCCTCATTATTTGTTTATACTGTATGAGTCTACTGATATTGCTTGGGTTGCAGTGTATAGCACTATGAATTTGTATGCCTACAGGTTGTACTCTTTGTTTGCATTTAGATAATTAATTCTGAAAACTTATGAATTTACAATGGCTAATCATATACTTACTCAATTCATAAGGAATTAGCGCGTGCACCTCCCTGTCTCAACCATTTGTCATAACCGCAATTTACTAACGCAAATGAATCCTGCAATTTGGATGAGTGGATCTGCTAGGAAAAGGGGCAGCAGACCAGTATATCTGCCCCAGTGACAGAATGCGAAATGAATTTGTAAGAAAGAATGAGGAGAGGAGGTTTATCGTAATCTAATCCTTGTTTGTTTCTAGACGAGCATTTGCTGGCATTGCTACAGTTTTGTGATGCTTTGGTGTCTGCTGTAATAGTTGCTCATCACATTTCTTCATATCTTGGATGAGTGGTGATATTTCTGATATAGGTGTTCCTAACACTTCTTCACATACATCTTGTATATCCTGATCCAACATCAGTGATGATATCTGATCATCAGTCAACATTTCCACACTGAAACAGCAAAATAGTACTCCACAAGAATGCACAAACACAGACACATATACAGTCATGATACAGTTGGCAAATGCATAACCTGTCAATGATATGTGGATTTGTACAAGTCGATGTTGCGTTGGGTGCCTTTGTTTTTGCTTGTCAGTTTATGACAGTGCTGCACATAGTAGTATATTTGTAGGCATCATCCGTACTTACACCACAGTTATTTATACTGCTGAGAAGGATAAGTTTTATGATGTGTTTTCGTCTTATCAGACAGTTGTTGGAACAGAACTCCATCATAATTTGGGGAGCATCTGTACAAAATTTAAGTAATTCTGAAACCATCCAAAACACAGTCCAGCATATGCCAATGAAGTGCTGAATTTTGGAGCACCCCAATGAAGAACTGATCACAAATAAGAAGTCTTTTGTTTTGATGTACCATTTCCATTATGTTACTCTTTATGATTTATGTGAAGTGTAGTAGCATTAATAATGCACTCTGTATTACATTATAACGATATGGAAGATTTTTTCTTACATGGATGTGAAAGGTCTGAATTCATTGTCTGGGTAAGATGACAACTTTGCACCAAGACACAGAATACAAGACTACCATACTTCAGTCCTTTCCAGTGATCCCTGGAGAACATTGCATATTGCATGATTTTTAAAAAAGATAAAACAGTCTTGAACTTTTAGAGAAAATACAGACAGCTCACCTGGCAAGACTCTCACTGTCAGATGTTGAGTCATCTTCAGCATTGAGGTATGTCAGAGACTTCTCTAGTGGTGATGGCACTTTCTTGGTACTACTCCCCTTCCCCTCTGAAATAACAAGTGATTATTAGAAGTAAGCAGATGTAAAAATGTGGATAAGTCATCAGCTGCTTAGTCCTGAGTTATTTCAAGTGTCAAAGGGCCCAGCGATGATGCACTTTTCATGAACCTGCTTTGTGATCATTCCCCAGGCTTTTTGAATTACACTCATCTGTCTACCTAGTTCTGAAACCCTGGGGCATAAGAAATTACATGCTGAGTTCCAATATAAGACCTAACCTAACATATCCAACACATATTTCTATCGCAGGTGTTGGCCCAGAGGTGAATGACTGTTGTAAATCTCATGGATGGTGAGAGATAAATATGGAACATTTGTCAAAAATGTTTGTGTGCATGCATGCATGTGTGTGCTCATGGCATGGTATATCACCTAAAACAGACCATACTCTTGTCAAACCTGCATACCACCACCACAAAACATACATTATTCTTCACACTCCACTGGCAGACAACAGCTGAGCAGTCATCAGAACTGCATCCACACACTTCACTACAAACTCAGAAACATCACCACATTCATTGCCCTGAACACCATACTGCCACACACCACAAACACACCTGATATCATATCATGAGTGACAGTCACATCACAAGAGGCTGCACTCCCCCTTCTGAACACAGAAGTGACATATTCCTCTGAACATCTGTACCTCTCTAACAGACTAGACGGTGTCACATACCAGAAGACAGTAACCATCATCATCATCATCATCATCACAGCAACCTCAGGTATTATACAAACCATAAACCTACCTAGCAGTTACACACCACACATATGATGCACAAAACCCACAGCACAACCACCCACCATCGCGCAAGACACTGATGACGACACCATGAAAGCTAAGTAAGACCCGCATGAATACAATGCACATTGTGAGCCCAACCCAAATAAGAAATCTGTAAATGAACAACATATGCACACCACTCACTACACATACATATACACATACCTGTGCTGCTGCACAATTACGCCTCACATAATCATCAATAAACTCATAGCAACTTCTATGTGGATATTACACAGTGACACAACCAAGCTTATCAGCATGTGTTGGACTAAGCTCTGTCTGTCTGTCTGTGTGTGTATGTGTGTACGTGAACATGGAGACAGAGAGACTGGTTGTGAGCAATGTTTGGTGTGAGGTGTGGATGACCTCGGAAGTTTACAGCCACCATATTATTCACAGCACAAGATAGAAATTACAAAGGTACAGCTTCCTTAAGTGACATAATGTGGGTCCAAAAATTACTTGTGGGACAGACATGTGGAATTATTCACCAAAATCATGCCTAGTAAAAGGTTGAAGGCAGGCTGAAGAATACAGTAAAGGTGTAACATACCTGCAGTGATCTTGTGGTCCTGCTCCTGTTTATCGGGCACTGCTCGAGGCTCACTGGCTCGCCTTTCAGTAAGTGAAGATATGTTGAGCATCATCATGCCATGTGACAACAATTCCTTGACTCTCTCAGTTGTAGGCCCACTCCACAGAAGGGTGTCCAGACTCTGGCGCCGATTTAAGTTCCCCTGGTTCTGTCCATTAGTTTCAGCTGATGCCACTGACCGTGATATCCACCCAGATAGGCTGGAATCTAGCTTGGCCCTTGTAGCCTGATGGCCACCTACAGTCCTGTCTTGTGGCTTTGTGATTTGTCCATCACAGTTTTCTGATAACAAAGGGCATTCCTCATACGATTTTGAAGCTGTTTCAGGGCATTCTTGTCCATTCTTTGGTGCCTGCCTGGCTGAAAAGTTATTCTGAGGTGTTTTACGCATTTTTTTCATTAATTTGGGGCTAAGCTGTTGGAATGTTCGCTCAGGCAAGCTGGCTGCAGGCAGAAATGGGTTTTTCAGGACATTGGTGAAACCAGATGATTCACACTTTGATGTCAAGCCATTCTGTACAGTTGCTGATGTTGTCTGATCCATTAAGCAGGAGTAATGAATGTAGTCCCTGTCAATGTGTCTGGAAGCAACTGATCCCATTTTTGCAAATGTTTGTGACAATTCCTCTGGAGAATCAACAAGGTTAATCTCAGTCCATATCTGATCGTTATCCCGCGGAATCAATGGACTCTCCACAGAACTATTCATTTCATCAGTCTCAGATCCACCACCATCGTCTGCGTGGCCTTCTCCCTGTTGCAAGAATGGACTGACACCCATCCGTATTGCTACCTGGTTTTGGTCTACAAAACTTGTCTCCATAACATTTAACCCTGGTTTCTTGGCAGTGCAGTGTCTTGGCGACATTGACACAGACTGTAATGTGTTCTGGGAACGTATTGCAAGCTCTGCCATCTGTTGACTGCTACCCATACTGTCAGCTGTCACACCTCTGCCACCAGAAAGGGCAGAGAGACCCAAGTATTCAGACATCTGAGTGACCACAGTCTCTTTATCAGCCTGGTAAATATGCAAGGTGTTTTAGAATTATGTAGTTTGTAAACTCTGTCCATAATCTAGTATTTTAAAACAACACATTTCAGAAACTGGATCTGTTCCCATCCTCAGGTGAAAGGGTAGGGAAGCACTGACACATCTGACTCTGATATAATGAGCCATTCTCAAACTCTCGGTCCAGTAACTAACTGGGTGTTCCTTTCTTTTCACCTCGGGACAGAAGCAGATCCACATTCTGGACCACTGTGTTGTTTTTACAATACTGGATGGAGGACAAGGTTCAGAAATGAAGCAATTCCAACAGTAACATAACATCATCAAAGCCCTATAGAATTTATTTGTGCCATGTGTTGCATTGTTTGTTGGTAACGCTGGAATGCATTGAGTCTATCAAACTAGGCTTGAAAAACATAATAGGTAAATATGTACAGATTATATTTAAAGTTTAATATTACTAAAATTTATAATGGACTAAAAAATGTCTTATTTTGTAAACAGATTTTGATTGAATTTATTATTTCTAATATCAATTGTAGCCAGTATTACACTCTTTTACAAATTTAGGAGAGGTGTACAACTGAAACCCATTTTTGGCACTGTAGATGGCACAACTTGTGCCTATGACTACATAAACAAACTGGCAAAGACTACAGTAAGAGAATACAGTCAAGTGGGTAAGTAGCTGCTATGCAGAACATGGCAGCACAGCATAAAGGTGGTGTATCAGGTGGTGAATCCATCCCAACAGGACCAGAGAGACACAGAAGGACCCCTACTTCTGAGCTTCAAATCACACGACACAATCACCACCACAAATGGTTACTGTTACACACTTTGAAAGCTGTGTACAAAGATACAAAAATCTCAGTAGACTCAGCATTATCCTGCTGCAAAACAATGCCCATTCCCATGCGGTCTGTTGAGTGCAGTATCAACTGAATGCCATGTGATGGGAGGTGCATGAATACCCTGCACACCGCCGAGAATTTACCACCGTGTGATTTTCACATCTTTGGATTGTTACAGAGAACCCTTGAAGGCTGTACATTCACATGACACAGCGATGTGCAGAAGGCAGTGGCACAGTGCCTTAGGCATCAGCCCTAGAAATTCTTGGCAGATGGGATAAACAGACTTGTGCATCAATGGGACTCCAGTCAGTGCCTGTGGTGATTCTTTATTAATGTTGCAATAAATTTACCTGTGAGCATCCTGAAATGGGTTTCAGTTGTACATGTCTCATGTATGGTGTAGTTTCTTTTAATACTGACGAGATAAAAGCATGTTTCAGAACAGATTTGCTGGACAAAATATGTGAAGAATAAAAAACCAACTAGATGCCACTTATTATTTTATTGTACTTCTTATAGTCTCAACAAGTTTCGGGCACTACTATGCCCATCGTCAGGAGCTCGCGACTATAATGTTGATTACCACATTGGTCGTTTTGTTATTGTTTTGCTGTAGGTTAGGTGCGGTTAGGCTGGAGTAGTGTCTGGGCTGCAGCCCGGACACTACTCCAGCCTAACCGCACCTAACCTCCAACCTACAGCAAACCAAGAACGAAACGACCAATGTGGTAATCAACATCATAGTTGCGAGCTCCTGACGATGGGCATAGTAGTGCCCGAAACATGTTGAGACTATAAGAAGTACAATAAAATAATAAGTGGCATCTAGTTGGTTTTTCATTCTTCAGTTATCACAATGATGCACGGTCCAATAAACATCAGACAAAATATATATTTGCAGTTTATTTAACAATTCTATCAGAAACTGAGACTATACAGAATGGAAGTACATACTGACATAAAATTTATATTATGTACATATCTGACAAAATGTGCAGGAAGTCTGGGCCCTCTACTGGAAATAAAATTAAAGACACCTCACTGGTGTTTACATGCTGAAGGTGAAATTTTCACAGTAAAATTTAAGGTGTCATTTTAATTTGAAAATTTGTATGCAGATTTTCAGTTTTAAATTTTTGGTGTTGTCATGTATAAAAGTTTTTATATCATTTAGTATAACTGTTGGTGAAAGCAGTGTCTTTTTATCTGAGATCCAGGTAAAAAAATATGCCCAAAACTCAGTTTTCAGGTCACGCTGACTAATATGCCACTTTTCAATATCACTATTAGCCCAACAACTGTGTCTGTCCGATGCGCTGAAAATCAGAAGCATGATAACATGTTCTGAGTGTGCAGAATAAGATGAGCTGCTGTTTCAATCTGGTCACAGCACGCTACAAACATGAACCATTTAAGAACACCTACAAAGTAAATGATCACCTTAGAAACACCTGGTGAGGCATTCGGTCCCAGTTTCTCAGGAAGGCGCAAAAACTCCTCCCCAGAGTCTGAGTCAGGTGGACCTGTGCCCGTTGAATCAGACCAAACATCTGTAAACATAATGTGCATTATTTGTGAAGTGTGTATAAATAGTGGAGGAAGTATTACAAATCAAATATGCTGGACTCAATACCCACCAAATTCTTACTTTTCCACATTCATGATCCCCTTCGCATTACGTCTGATGGTTTTTCTTTCAAGAGGATCACTAACAGGCAAATCTATTCATCATAACTTTTCAGCCCATCTTCTACAAAATCAAATATCCCACTTCTTCTTTACTTCCAATCAACCATGTAGCATTTCTAAATCACAGTCCAATAATTTGTGTTTCTGTCTCATATTATTTTGGGAAGCCTTGGTCAGGAATCTGTAATTCTGATTAGGGCTTCTACAGTGTCACCAAGTCTCTACAAAAAGATATCAGCAAGTACTTTCAGAACAAGCTGCGTGCCATTCATAACTGTTCTGACTGAACGATTGACTAAAGACGCTAATGCATAAGCAGATTTAATGACTTAGAGGAAGCTATAGCAAAACTTACTTTGTTGATGTCACACAATCACTGTCACCCTGCCACATTCCTGTTGTGGCCGCTGTAATTGCAGTATCCCATACACCCATGACATGACTAAATTTTGACTATGAGTCAGTTCTTTGAATCAGAAACAACTGGGAACCACTGCATTATGGGCTTTATTTGGGATGGTCAGATAGTCAGCATCTGTGCAAAAACTTGGTTAATTGCCTGTGAGACATTGCCCAATGAGAACATCTGCAAGCAGGCAACAAGGAATGCCTCCATGTCATTCAGTGGCGTACCAGGGGGGCGGGTTAAAACCCCCCATGAAATTCTGAAGGCCCTCCAAAATCGTGCCAAAGTCAACCCGATTGTGAAAACTGTTAAAAATTGTTGAATTTAGGATGCCACCACCCCAAGATGTTTGGAAAAAAGGCAGTAAAATTCTAAAACTAACGCCAGTTCGCAATTGTTTTACATTATCAATGACAAATAAATTGGTTGTCATCATAAATAGTCTTAAAGTACCAAAAATGAAGAAAATTTTACTATATGAAATAAAATTTCTTGTACCAAATTACGGCTGCCTTCAGAACCCCTGACTAGGGGGCTACCACCCCCAGATCCCCATTCTCTCTGTCCTCAACTGAATTTGTTGAACACCCCCCCCCCCCCCCAAACAAAATTTCTGGGTACGCCCCTGATGTCATTAGCATCTAGGTTTACTAATTACTTTTTCAACCTTCTGTTTTAAGTGGTATGTTGCATACTGTTCACATCTCTGCATGGTCTGAATGAGTCACTGTATCTGTGAAATGTCTACTGACTTGCATGATCAAGCTGCCAGCAAATGTGTCTGGCCAACGACAGGATTTGGATTTGAGGTTCTCATGGCAAACAATGATGACACTCTGAAGATGGAGGCAACAGTATGCCCTATCTGCCACTCCACCTTGCATCATACGACTGTAATACTGGCACTACGTTAAAAAAGATGACCACTCATCTTAAACAACTCTCTGAAATGTTAGAACATGTCATGTTCATCATGCTGAGCATGTTGCTGGTACCTGTATCTGGAAGAGATGATGAACTCAGGCCAGGAGGAGAGACCTTGCATGGTAGAGGTTCAGCATTGTTTGTGTCTGGTGAACTAACAGTCAGGGGCAGTGGAGATTCAGCACCAACACCTGCCCCTCTAGCACCCAGAGGGTCACCACCTCTTGCAGTTTCCCTCTCATACTTGCGCGTCTGCAGCATCAAAACATTCTGATATATTACCTTGCTGCTACCTCATTTTGTTGCTCTGGAGTCAGTCATTACACAATCATCCTTCTGTAACTGTCTCAATAACTCACAAGTCGGTGATCGATGGGGAAACACTAGATTTCAGTGGCTTTTGTAATAAAATATTTAAGACTACCAAACAAACCACTAGTAATTCAAGACAAGTACCTCAATAATCTTGGTGTTCATTTATTGTGTACACAGATCTCTCATTGCAAAGGTAACTGATCACAGGTATAACAACACACCAAAATCATTTTTCCTTGTAGTTTCTTCAAAATATGCCTTTTCAAAAAATGTTTCAAATAATGGTCAGATTTTAATGATATCTGGATTTTATATCATATTTGTGTCAGTCATGCTATGACCGACCCATTCCTTACAAATATGATGTCCAACTGACCTTGAGAACTGTGGCTTACAGGGGCCTTACAATAAATAACATTTTTCCCTGGATTCAGACGTAACATACGATTCCTATATTAATTTTTTCAGGTTCTTGTTGATGTGACTGACCCTGTGTATCTCATCGCTTATCTGCTCAAGATTCCGCAGAGCCTCTGAATAGCTCATCTTGGCATGCCCAACCTGCTGCTCCAAGCTCTTGACACGCTTCTTCTGATCCTCCAGAAGCTGGTTGAACTGAGCTTTCATCTCAAAGTATGGTCTGCAACATGAACAGCATCAATCAAATGACTGCATATTTTGTGGTATATGTTCAGTCATTCCTTACCAATGTTAAGTCTTCAGGACTTTCAAGATTTTTATAGAATCCTGTATTTAATGCCCTGTTTCAATCTGTCTATTTAGGTTCTGGTTCTGTCATAGTCATTAATATAGTTATGCGATTGGATGATAACTTACTAGAAGTACAGACTGGCATTCACTTTAGACACTGAAATTATCATTTTCAAATTTTAAAGATGGCAAGGAACAGTTAATTTACACCACACCGTGTGTTTTATGTTCATTATTTCATTACACTTCTCTTTCTCACCTGTCACAAATTATGGTCTCTTGCCTATTCCAATTTATAATTAATTATGCATTTGGTAGAATGGCGAATTAGCCCATACACTCATTGTATGTACAAGAACCCCATGTCCCATGTGGTGTTCAAACAGTTACAGTGTGTGATTGATCAAAGGCCATACATACCTGTCAGTGGGATTTCATGATAGTTTGTCATTCTAAAACAATGTATCTTTTTTGCCGATAAGGAATAAATAAAATAAGAAGGATATTGCATAGTATCTAGTAGTAGGGAATCCCAAAACATCCCATGTTCTGTGTTGTTACGTATGTTGGTAGTTGTTTGTTGACATTTTGAGATGGCCTATTGGCCCCAATGTCAAGGGTCATGCAGTCCAAGAAGAATGCTGGGAACAGGCGGATGTATGGTTATATAGGGGATGGTGTCCCATGCAGGATGACCTGGGACTGACCACATAATCTCCAGCACACCAAAATCCTCTCCACCAAATCCAAGTATATGAACTGGCTGGTGAGAGAGGCGAGAATTGGAGCTTCATCGCAACAATACAAACAGAAAGGAGGGCCTGGCTGTAAGAGGGTCATCAAAATCTCCCATTCACTCCCTTAGAGAATGCAGTTGTGCACCCCCCCCCCCCCCCCCCCCCCACCCCCCCCCCCCCCCCACCCCCTAAAATTTCTTCTTTTTCTCTCTCTGGTCCCCGGGTTTTTTTCCCTTCCCCCCCCCC
>Ga0123354_10003382_pt1 | contig 21980 bp, 12 predicted proteins | sample TergutLab28metaG_2_FD_97872 | JGI IMG/M metagenome (GOLD analysis project Ga0123354, IMG submission 97872) | Labiotermes labralis P4 segment gut microbial communities from Petit-Saut dam, French Guiana - Lab288 P4 | ecosystem: Host-associated > Arthropoda: Insects > Digestive system > Gut ... | reverse complement strand
GTACACACACCATACAGTCGCACTCAACACAGCACACAGTACACACACCATACAGTCACACTCAACACAGCACACAGTACACACACCATACAGTCGCACTCAACACAGTACACAGTACACACACCATACAGTGACACTCAACACAGCACACAGTACACACACCATACAGTCGCACTCAACACAGCACACAATACACACACCATACAGTCGCACTCAACATAGCACACAGTACACACACCATACAGTCGCACTCAACACAGCACACAGTACACACACCATACAGTCGCACTCAACACAGCACACAGTACACACACCATACAGTCGCACTCAACACAGCACACAATACACACACCATACAGTCGCACTCAACACAGCACACAGTACACACACCATACCTATGACATGCTGCCACACCACCGCATAACAAATAACGACATAGTTTCTTACCGAATTTTAACCCAAATATAATTTTAGCTAGGCTCTAATGAACGCTCTCTGATGATGATAATAGACCGAAACACGTAGGAGAAAGCCAAAGTGATTTTGTATGTAAATTTTACAACTTTGTCGAGTTTAATAAAGAGTGCATTTGTTGGTGAATGAACTGTATAGCGTTACATCATATTATTATCACATATCTTTCACTTCTGATGCCTCGTTGCTATTTTTCACTTCTCTTAAGTAAAACTTTTAATAAAGACACTTGGTCAAAGACAGAAGTCATTTTAATTCTTTGCGAAATAAGGAGATGTTTAAAGGTGGAAGACGGAACTGTAAAATGCGGGGCATGGAACAAAGGCTGTACGAGATACTTGTCTCTTGAGTGGGCATTTGCATTAATGGTCCTGAATTAAACCGCAAGGAATCTACAAAAGTGTTCCGCCTTTTGGGTCTCAGTTAATTAACGTCTCTTGAGACAACTGGCTGACTCACTTCGTAGGACACTAAAGAGCAGTATTATTTGTACTCATCGCCTAATACCATTATAATAGTTATAAAAAGACCTACGCGGGCGGACATAATTTTTAACAAGTGTGTAAGGAAGAGAAGTCATTCAACATTTTGTCCGGAAATAATGTAGTACAGTTCAGCCGTTTATAAGCTTTCACGGTAAGTCAGTGCTGCTTTTCATCCTGTGTGTGGATGTTGGGTCCGCGTGGGAGTCAGCTGTGTTACCGACACTTCAGAGGAATATAGTGCCTCCATCTTCGGGGTTTGGAACCCAAGGAAACAGGTAGCGTGCTCTAAGGAATATCGTCAACATAGATCATTTCTAGATAGATCCAACCACCAAAGCCAGGATGAACTGCACAAGAGAATAAAATGAATTAAAATAAAGCTTAGAAAAGAGAAAACATAGGCCTATTTGCAGAATGTACTGAATTTAATTGGATCAAATTACAGGGCTATGTAATCGCCAGTATTAAAATTTATGGATTACATATCAGAACAGAACTTACAGTACACATGTACAGTAGCTTTCCGAGGAAGACGTCACGGCAAGGATTTATTTCGTTAATTGCTGATGTAGTTAAATATTCAGATCTAACCAGCGTGATTAAAGAGTTGAAATGAAGACAGAAATAGGCTTTGCTTGTCGACACGTCAGACAAAGCCAGACTGACCAAATTAATTACGAAGTGCAGACGGAATTGAACAAGAAAGAAGGGCGACAGTTTGTGTAGCAGATGCAGAAACTGGGGCAACAAACGGCCCGTTCATAACACAACACCCGCTGAACGCATCGTTTATGAAGTGCTCTGTAAATATGGGCTACGAACTGAAGGATCGCCAAGTGGATTCTTGGAAATGGAAGAGGCCGTACTCTGGGGTCCACCCCAATGTGGTCCATGCCGTAAACCTGTGTAATAACTTCACTCTTATCGAAGCAGAGAAACCGTGTATCTCCTTCTGCATATCCTGTGTACGCATCATGACGGTTTGAAACACACAGAAATTTACATTTACTGGATATCCTAAGCAGTTTATGAACACACTGTACATACTTTATTTATAAAGACGATATCGTGTCCGTCGATTGGCCCAATTTGTCCCCGAATTTACTGAATAGGTTTCGATCAAATTCCTTATTGGTTAGTAGTAAAAACTTACAGTTAATAAGCAAAGTTCATTCAGTTCTAGTCGGTAAAGCATACCGATTGTCTCAACGACATGCTTGAAGTTGGAACATTAAGTATTAGACTTTATTAATGTCTATAAATATTTGGAAACTTTATAGATTTTTTCATGGTCTGGTAGGACCCCTCTGGACGAGTGATCAGCCCGACACAGAGAGACTACCTGACAACACACAAGACTCACAAGAAAAAGATATCCATGCCCCCAGCAAGATTCGAACCCGTAATTTCAGCAAGCGAGCGGTCACAGACCCACATCTTAGACTGTGCGGCCACTTGGATCGTTCTTTGGTCAATTTGCTCTACTCCGCTATCCAAAAATGTAAACACGCTATAACACATAATTATATATGTTCTCGTGGTTTTGTATGGCTCTGAACTCTGGTCTCGCACGTTCAGGGAACAGCATAAACTAATACCATTTGATAACAGGATCCAGAGAAAGATATTTAAACCTAAGGTGTGGAAGTAACAAGAAGGTGGGAAATGTTGCACAATGAGGGGCTTTTTTATTTTTATTCTAGGGCAATGTTTCTCAACCGCCGGGCCGCGGCCCGGTACCGGGCCTTGGCATCAATTATACCGGGCCGTGAGAGGTTCTCCTGGAATTTGTCATTTTGTTTTTCTAAGCAATTTTCATGAATAAATGTTTTATAGTGGAAATATTGTGAGAAGAATAATATTCGTGAATGTGTCGAAAAACTCAGACCCAGATGTTGGCCTGAGATAACTACAATATGCTACAAGATTTCATTAGTCCAGTGACTGATGATTAATTTAAAAGTAATTTTATATTTGTCAACAAGCCACACCGTATACATAAGTGTACTAATAATCTTTATGATTATGCCATAATTAATTATTAATACGTATGTTAGTTTAATGTATGAACTTAAAAAAAATGGAAAGGTATTAACGAGTAAATTTGTTGGGACCGGGCCCTCGTCTTATGAAAAAAGAATTTACCGGGCAGCGGTCTCGCAAAGGTTGAGAAACTCTGCTCTAGGGTGTACTAAGGAGATGAATTCTGGGAGGAAGAAATGGGTGTGGCATGTTTCTAGTGGGAGAGAAACGGTAGCTATTGCAGTGTTTAAAGCTAAAAACCATACAAGAAAGAAAGTGTTTTGAAGACTCAGGCTTAGAGAGGAGGATAATATTGAAACGGGTCTTTGAGAGATAGGAAGGGAGAGTGTGGGTTGTGTTTATCTGGTTTATGATAGGAACCATTGGTGGATTGTTGTGAAAACCGTACAACCTTAGGATAAAGCCGTACAACCTTAGGATAAAGCCGTACAACCTTAGGATAAAGCCGTACAACCTTAGGCTAAAGCCGTACAACCTTAGGCTAAAGCCGTACAACCTTAGGATAAAGCCGTACAACCTTAGGATAAAGCCGTACAACCTTAGGATAAAGCCGTACAACCTTTGGGTTCCAAAAGACGCGAGGAATTTTTTGACCAGCCGATGAACTATTATATTCTCTTCCTCCCAAGTTTAGTAGAAGATAATTTGAAATTTTAGCATGATTAGGTTTGCAGAGACGCGTATGTATGTTCAGTAACCTACGACGAGCATTAATGTTGTGTCAAAGACCAGCAGGAAGGCATCTGCGGAGCCGAAATGTATTTTCACTTATTTATTCCATCTAAAAATCAGGCAATGTGCTTAGGTATACTCTGTACATAAACACGTGTGCCCAAGAGGAACGAATTTCATGCTAAATTCACATCGCTCTCTGAAGGTTCAGATCTGATTAAGGAGACAAGTGGGGTTGAGTTTTGCATGCAAATGGGCATTTGGTAAACCTCATGACGAAATGGAGCTAGCTCGCCATCCTCGATGGTTCTGTTTGTTCACGCAGAGAACAGATCAAAGAACGTGTCTGTGGCTAAACAGCACAGAGAGATTCCAGATTCTTAGTCCCGAATAACTAGGTTGTCGCCTCTTCTGCATGTGTACATAATAACCTCTCTTAATTTGAACACGGTAACTTCTTTTTAGGTTCCTGTGACCGTGCATCGTAAACATAAGGTGAAGAGAAAGAACCAACAAGATGCAACTAATTCGATGCTTATTATCAAACTTGCTATCTCAACATGTTTCGGGCATCATTATGCCCATCATCAGGAGAATAAGACCTAGGCTGTGGTTGGTTGTGGCCAACCACAGCCCACACACCCAGGCAGAACACCGCATGCAATAGGACACGGTCTTATTCTCCTGATGATGGGCATAATGATGCCCGAAAGGTGTTGAGATAGAAAGTTTGATAATAAACATAGAATTAGTTGCATCTTGTTGGTTCTCTCTCTTCACCTTACGGTAACTTCTCTTTTCGCGGGGTTCTATGCTTCTTAACGCCTAACATAGTGAGGAATAGAGTACCGAGGTTGTCAAGGTGATAATATACTTTTCATGACTTTCGTATTTTATCTCCGGCAGTTACTTGTATATACGGAACATTTCTTCAACATAAGCAGGAAACCGGGTCACTAAACATTTTGGATCAAAACCCAGAGTTCTTAGAATATAGTTTATGCGCTTTTCGCACTAAATAAATTATGCTCTTGCATACAACAGAAAGGTTTGTAGCAACTGTAGAAATTTGGTGTTGTTCAACGTCCGTAATGGTATAAATCACGAATTACAGAAACACAGACGACGCGAAAGTACGCGAAATCAAATTACAGTTTTTTTAAGGAATAATGCAAGGAACATAAACTTCACATATCGTGAAAGAGTAATATGTTTTGGTTTTATGGAAAGGAAATTAAATGTGGTTACAATATATGTGTTTACACATATGTACATGAGTACTTATGTATGTATGAATGCACGTATGTTGGTAGGCATGTGAGTATGTATTACGCACGTATATTTTTGCGTGTGTGTATACACATGAATGTAGACTACACATATAAGGTATACGTAACTACAAGAAAGTGAACAAACTCTTTCGTATGTGCACAAAACCGACAAATTGTTAATAAAACATATTAATTCTTTTTATCCTTTCGAGGGTGCAGTAATAGCTAAAAAATATTTGACCAACAGGGCAGAGCTGTAACTAATAAATCAAGAAGAAAAAGTAAAAAAATATGATACAGAATACCTTGAAAGGAAATCAATATCATATCCATGCCATGTATAAAAAGATAAGTTGTCAGTTCCCCACCTGAACGAAGACAAAAGAAAAAGAAAGAGAACAGGAGTGGAAGATATATGTATGGATGAATTTCACTACGTTGCAAAAGAGATGGAAACCGTAAAGAAGTTTTCACGGATCCATATACATATTCAGTCTAAACGTAGAACTATTTCCTCAAAAAACGTACTGAATTTTGACCAAAGAAAGATAGTAAATTTGATTATAGTGGTATACACTGTCCCGAATCCTACGTTGGACAAGCCAGTTAATAATTTCTAATGAGATTCGAAGAACATCGACATGCCGTTGCATACAACTGACTTATCCAGTTATGCCACACACACACACACACACACACACACACACACACACATACTGGGAAGAGGATATATTTACGGCTATATAAAAATAAAATAAAAATTATAACATAGGCAACAAGGGAACGTATATGAATAAAATAGAATGACGCATTTTACGCACTGCACTCAGAAAAGCAGAAATTAAAGAAAACCACAATAAAATAATACCTTCTTCATGCCCATGTACCAACAGAATTTACATAGACAACAGCAGCAGCCTGAAAGGTAAAACTTCAAAGTCCAATGCCAAGCATCAACACTTTCACCAAAAATTATACCTGCGACCCATTTTTCACCCATGTAAAACTGGTATGCAAGGGATCATTATCTACAGGAAGTTCTTGTGTAAACTAAAAGCAGAGGTACAACAAAATTAAAAGCCTTACAATTCGAAGGAACCGATACACCGGTAAGAGATAATCCAAATTTCCTACGACACTTTGACATGATTTCTCCGCTATACAGCTTTCCAAAATGAAAATCCTCTTTATTAATCTGCACTGCGTACTGATAACATAAATTTAAGTTCCTCTGTGATTCACACTTCTGTAGGACAGCAGATTAAACTGGGCTGTGTGATTCAGTGATGCAGTGCAGTTTGACTCTGCATGTTTCGGCCGCTATTGTCCATTATCAACTAGCTTCAAATAATTAGAAAGAGAAATGTACAATTATGCAAAACACCATACATCAACGAACACGTATGCATAAAAATACAAAAAAGGCAAACAGGATAAAAATTTAAAATAGACAACAGCTGGTTAAAATACCCGTGTTTATGACTTTCACTACTAAATTCAATCCATCTTTCTATTAACAGTCTCATACCGGCACATCGTCGTTTTCTAAGGTGTCTGTGTTTACAGGATTAGAAGTATCTTGTACACGGACTATGAAAAGGAACTGCCTGTACACCAGTTGCCGTGATGAAGTCGTGAAAACGGAGGCGCACACTAACACAGTTTGCGAGGCTGCGGAAGGGTGGACGTGTCGGGCGGGTATCAAATGTTATGGAATCTCATTTTGATCCGGTATCAAAGTTACGAGGAGATCCAACTTGTTATTGCGTTTCCTAATGTCAGCTCAGGAGCTTATGAGAACAACAGTGATACAAGCAATCGGCATATTATAAATATTACACTTCTTCTGTTCGACAATTAGGGAGAAAGAAGTTGTGTGTTCTCTTGTAGGTAGAAAACAAATGTTTAAATTACGTACGGAGAAGGATTTTATGTACAAAACTTAATGTATTAGGGAGCACCGAGTGAATATGTTTTAGTCGAATGGAACTGAGTCTCACTCAATTAAGATCCTACAAAGGCATTTAAATTTGTGTCGCATACGATTCCTGCATACTTCCGTCACACTCTATGAATCGAAAGGGGTTTAAGACACGCTTGATTTTGTTAGTTTGCTGCCACCGTATGAGAATGTCGTGTAGATTTTGCTCTGTGTCCGTAGTCCACCTCTGTGTACTTCCCAGCTTCAACGTCACTCGACGGAATTGCACAGAATAAATCGCTGCGCGTCTGCATTAAAGTTTTTTCGGGTGGATATCACAGAACATTTCGCACAAAATTCTAGACTGCATGTATTGTGCGTAAAGTTCACAACAATATATGTCATATCTGATGCGTCAATCATTATTACATAAACTGGGCGTCTTCCAAAATAAATGAAAGGCAATTTTCTCGACGTTGTCCTATAATCAATGTTTAGTAACTATTTACAACATACCTGTTGAGTGCAACAAATCAAGAAACCCAATAACGTATAAGAAAACATAAAGAAGTTCCTGGGACACACACATAAACATATTTCTTCGGATGCGTCTGCATCGTTCCGTTCATGTGCCTATTACCAGTTCGAAACTTGATGGGAGAGAGACAGAAATACAGAGAAGTAGAGAGAGAGAGAGAGAGTAGAGTAACAGACACTACATACATTAAAGGAAATAGAAAATTTTAAGATTCTAAAGGTCTCCAGAGTGTACCCGCTCGTCCTTCTGGTAAAACAAGAAGGGAAACAATATTGGGAATTGAAGAAGACTAATGGAAAATGGTCACATTTCAGCGGAATCCGGACGAAAGATGTCGACCAAGTTTTGAATCAGGGTTGAATTCTGATATTAGCTTTGCTGTAGACAGGGTATAGCAGAAGTTTAATAAAATCTTGTAATTCGTTTAGCTAATATTAAAAAATCTGCGTCTTCCGGAGAAAGCACAATAAGACTTCATGACAGAAATCGCCCACGTGACGCTTCTGAGGGAAGCAGTGGCTATTAACATTTAAAAATTTACGAAACACAAAAAAAAACTAGGTTTTGAAAAAATTTAAATTTTTTTTAAAATGCCAATTCGCGAGACATGCGTAGTAAATACTGTGCACTAAATGGCTGAATGTCAGAACTTGAAAGCTGGTTCCAGACTGTGCATCAAAAAAGGAACTGAATCAGGATCATCACAAAACACGTCAGGTAAACTGACTGATCTACCAGAAGTGATTTATCCAAAGAACTTTCCGAACATAACACAGGAGTCTCGCAGTTACGTCGCGGAGCACTGCGAGATGTAAATTACCGTCATTTGTTGCTAAGCGACAGAACCACAGACGCCAAATAGGATCCGATAAGAAGGCGACAATATGCTTCAAGGGCCTCTTCGACGACTTCTTTGCACATTTGGTGTATCTTGTACATGCAAATGAACTTATTTACTGTACAAAAACCTGAGAATTTGTGTACGAAGCCGTACCTTTTCCTTTCATAAAACCACGCTAATTAGTAAAGGTAAAAGTTAAAGTGCACACTTATAAGGACACTGAGGCTCTGTACAGGCCGTACGGCCCACAGGGGGATTAGAGGTATAGCTCTATTCTTTCTTGACCACGGCACTAGAAGGGGGAGAGTGGTCAACTTCACGTCCCGGCCGCTCTTTACCCACGGGAATGAGCCGATACCCATTGTACAGGAGGCTGGGTGGGCCCCAGGGCCGGTTTGGACACGTGCGGAAAATCTCGTACCCACCAGGATTCGATCCCCGTACCGTCCAGCCCATAACCAGTCGCTATACTGACTGAGCTACCCGCCCCACACGCTAATTAGTAGTTACCTTCAAATGAAATTAGATGATGAAGTTATCGGGTGCGAATATTGGGATTTAGTATCGAAACGAAGTTATAGTACCTGAATATACACATAAGAAGCAACTTCATACTTAATCCTTGTATTAATATTGTGCAACTAATTAAATCAAGGATGCGTTAGGTCTGATATTTAAAGCTCCACTGTAATCACTGTGAATGGAATTGAAAATTTGGCACAATTTTTTTTTTCCCCAAGCCTGACAAAAGCAATAATGTGGCAGAGTTGCGCCTATGCACGGCTCAGTATGGTAAAGATTTAATGTTTTGTTGACCGTGCATCGTGATATATCCGTACAATATGAACCGACAGGATGCACTATTTTTCTCTTAATTTATTTCAATAATAAGCCTCTACATGTTTCGGATAAACTCTGTATAAACAGCAATTCGTATAGTCATGCTTTATGTTGACTGGTGCATGACTATACAAATTGCTGTTTATACAGATTTGATCCTCTTGATGATGAGCAGCAAGCCTGCTCGAAACATGTAGAGGCTTATTATTGAAACAAATTAATAGTAAATATTGCATCTTGTTGGTTCATACTATACGGGTATTGTAAGGATGTGTACCGGTTATTATTGACTACATCCGCGGGGATTTGTGAAACTAACCAACTAACTAACCAAACCAACCAACCAACCAACTAAATCCACAGAGCACAGTATTTCCCGATAAACTAACAGGTTCTCATCTAGACTATAAATTTCTCGCATCTTATGAAACCCGAAGGTTTATTAACGCACTCACAAGTGCCAGACGCCTACCCCTGTCATTTCGGATGAATCCAGTCCGTGTCTTTCCATCCCACTTCTTTACGATCAATTAGAATGTTCTATCATATACGCCTAGGTCTTCAGAGTGGTCTTCTTCCCCAAGATCTCTCAACCAAAACCCTCTAAGCAGTCTGAAGTCGTTTAACTGTCTCGATCGCGGGTTCGAATTATTGTTACTAAAAAATGTGGACGTAAGGAGCGGCACCAGTGCAATACACGGCTGAAGACCTTTGGGGACTACCTAGACGCCTTTTGAGTTGTGACTGACTAAAATGGTGAAGTCTTGGTGTGGCCAGATCTGACATGAGTTACCCTTAAATCAGGGAATTTAAAAGAAAATAGTGTCCTTTTCTTTCAGTGAAAAAAAAAAAGTCTTAGCATTCCGGGAATGTGAGCTGTCCCATTGAATCAAATGTATGGTTTGTGTATACCACAGGGGTGTGTTATATAAATCATTACCGTTTGTTATTTTGAGTGACAACTGTGTGGAACTGGAAAACGTAATAAAGACCAGTAATTGCAAAAAAAAAAATCCCGCTGAAGGAATGTCTGTTTATTGTTTCTTTTTTTGTGTTGTGTACTTAACTGTCTCCGCAACTATCTGGACACCAGTTTACGGGAGTCCTATCGAATGTGTGTGTCTAATTGTGTGTGAGCTGGAAATCTCAACTCAATACTCGAGTTTGGCTGTTGCGTCACAAGAAACAATAACTGTCCTACTCATAAGTCGCTTTAGTCACCAAGCGTGAATAATATTCAGACGGTTCACATCTACGTTCCACATTCATGATCATGTCACGGCACAATTCAGCACTTTACGTATTGTTGACACATCGTGACAAAAAGAGAGAATTTTCTTTATCTTTGTGTTGTAAATTCGGTGTTTTATAACCATTATAAGGCGAGGAGAAGTGCCATGTTTTATGCTTACTCTAATAACAACTAACAACTAACAACCGCATTATTTTTCTTTGCAACTCATATTTCAGTGCTGTCTTGTTTAATTACTTTTTAAGACTAATTTTGTAGATTTATTTCCATAATAAAATATTCGTAGTTGGTGTTTGTAGTCCGAATACTCGGCCAGTCAAAACATAAAACTGAAGAATAAAAATACCAACTAAACGTCACTTGATATTTTATTGTACTTCCTATAGACTCAACATGTTTCAAGCATTACTACGCCCATCATCACTAGATCGCGACTATGATGTTTTTTACCACAATGGCTCAAGCCTGCAGCCCGGACACTACTCCAGCCTAACTGCACCTCACCTCCAACCTACAGCAAACCAAGAACGACACGACCAATGTGGTAAAAAACATTATAGTCGCGAGCTAGTGATGATGGGCGTAGTAATGCTTGAAACATGTTGAGTCTATAGGAAGTACAATAAAATATCAAGTGACATCTTGTTGGTTTTTTTATTCTTCCGTTATCACAATGATGCACGGTCCAATAAACATCAGATAAAACTGAAGTAACCTAGCAATAAGCCGCCGATCCCAGTGGCCGCGCGGTGTAAGACGCGGGACCACGGCTGCTCTCCTACTGAAGTTGTGGGTTCGATCCCGCCGGGGACATGGATGTTTGTATGTCTGTTGCGAGTGCTGTGTGTTGTCAGGTAGAAGTCTCTGTGAGGAGCTGATCACTCGTGCAGAGAATTCCTACCTTCTGTGGTGCGTCGTTGAATGTGATCTAGAAACGTCAAGCATGAGGAGATCATGGATCGCGTTGGGCCGCAGTGTCAAAGGCGGACAAAAAACAGCAGTACGTTAGTTTTCTATTTCGTTCCATTAACCTTCTCTCTCAGAAGGGTAGCCGTCGACTTAATTTTACCGCACATGAGTTCCGTCCGCACCAGAAATTTAATATTGGTATTCCCCCTGCTGTTCGAATATAGATGTGCCGACTTCCATCTTGTGCTCTGCTATCAAATGCGTGACATCCCCATTCCACATTCGTCTTTGTCTGCCTCTTCTTTAGCGTCCCACTTAAATCGACTCCAATATCTGCCTTTAAGCTACCCCCAAATTCCGAAAATTTTTATATCACATCTGTCATTTCCTGTCCGACGCAATTTTAGGCGCGCTGGCAATACTTTGGAAAGCGACTAATAACTTCGTCATGTCTGTCTGTCTGTCTGTCTTTTCTTCCGAATAGCAAGACAAGATGGATTTTTAAATTAAAGTTTATGTGTGATAATTCTTCGAAAGTCTGGCGAGACAATTCAAGTTTTGTTACAATTTGACAACAAAAACTTGTAAATCACAAGAAAATCTATGAACGTTTATGATATCTCGACAAATTCTTTTTAGAACGACGAATGTCTTAAAAGAAACCTGTAGCAAAAATTAAAGCACATATTTTACCTTCACTAAACTACTTTTCCAAAAATCGTGTCGTTTATGAGATAGTGTGCACAAATATGGCAAAACCAGTCAGGCCACAGATGACAATATACCGTTAAGCAAAAAAGGATGCGATTTGCATGCCGGACACCTGGGTTAAGAATACAGAAACACATTCAGAATATATAATCACAAATTTGCAAGAATATTTAATCGCATTACGTTATACGTACATTGCCCAGCTTGTTCAGTGTTACATTTTCTCTTTTCTATCACCCATACATTAACATTATGTGTTTTTTCATAAACATCTTCTTCAAAAGCTCACCTCAGCAACTGATTCTTCTGTGTGTCATCATTTAACCCAATTGGTCTACTCCACGTAACTACATAACGTACAAATTTTGTTACTGTGTCAATGACTGCAAGTAACATCGATCTGTCTGCCACTGCTGAATGACGTTTCTATTTCATCTTCCTCTTTTGTGCCTTTCTTATTAAGGGAGTTTTTCCTTTATTTTCTGTCTTCGTTTTTTACAAATTTATTCCAATCTCATTTTCGACATTCATATCTTCTCACGTCTATTGCACACGGTCCTGTTACGTGGCCAACCGCAAAACACAGTCAGTACGTACCAATAATCTCGATTTTAATGTCTAATTCCATCCTCTTAAGTTTCGTCGTCTGATCGCACAAATCCACTTATAAATATCAATTAAACTTTTGCCACAATAAACTATTGTCTTAATTACTTATTTTGTAAATAGATCTTTGGAAATAAATATTTAAGCCAAAAAACTAATATAATTTTTCCTCTCAAAAAATTTGTATATCTAATACTTGTAAACATTTCGCTAAATTACTCAATTAAATCTCGAATTTTGACATAGCCAGCCAGTGGAGCGCCAGAACCCGCCTTCACAAAATTTCCTAACAATAAGTAGATCTTTTATCCACGCACGTTTGTCTACGAGTTAGAGCGGTCGCCAGTGTACTTGCAAGGTGCGCACCGGAGAAGTGCAACTTACTCTCGTATAAATAGGACTTACATGAGGGTAAGTTCGCCTGTAAGATTTTTTTATATTCACTAAAAAAACCTGATGCCGCTTACGTAAGACGCTGAGATAAAAGAGGCTACGACGCAGAAGATTCACATAGGATGCTGCAAAGAGAGATCCTAAGATGGTTTAGGCTGGAAATAGAAACTTTCCGTCTTTTCACGAAACTTGAAGGCGTGAGGGAGAGACATTGTTACGTTTGTTTACTGAACACGTTGAAGAAAACGGGAAGAAAAAATTTAGGTCTATCTTCTTCATAACTCGACTGCGTAACTGAGGGGAATTTCTATGCAGGTTGCCTAAGTAACTTGGCGAAACATGGGCGGAGAAATTTTAGGCGCTTTTGCGAAGTTGTGAAAAGCGACTATTTCAGTCTGCCTGCCTGCCTGCCTGTCTGTCTGTCTCTCTGTCTGTCCGTCCGTCCGTCCGCAGGGAACAACTCGGCACCCATGAGGAGGATTTTCAAGAAATTTGATGTTCAGTACATCTCAAACACCTGTAGAGAAAATTCAAGTTGTATTAAAATCTGACACAAAAAGACCACTTTACATGAAAGCGAATAACAATTTCCGATCATATTTCGCCCTTTTCGTAGAATGACTGAAGTTTCAGGCAAATTTGTGGAGAAATTTAAAACGAAAATTTTGTATTAAGTAACCTTTTTTTTTTTCGAAAATCGTGCCGTTTATGAGATAATGCGGAAAAACACGGTATAGCCTGACAAGTCACAGATGACAATATGGCGCGTGCGCTTTACTCGCTGGATCACTAAGGCTACACACACACACTGAGAATATGTAATAGTTATTGCTCTTCCACAGCACAAATGGTTACCCTAAAGCCCCTCCTCGTTACGTTACATGCCCATTGCATGTCTTGTTACGTTTGGTTATGAACAGGCTGCCGAAATAACTGCTGGGAAGCGCAGCGCTATTGAGTGGTCAATTACATCGGACGGCCCATTATATACGTATTCCTCATGCCATCCATACTTCTGTTTTCATGCGCTCAACCACTTTGCATTCGTTTATTTTACCTAGCTGTATCTTCCAAGCTCTTTTCTTTCTTTTTACTCCTTGTACGCTTAACTATCCGTAATATAAAAAAATATTCCCCGCTCCTTTACTCAGCATGAGAGTAATGCAGGCCGTCCGCACACTGGAACTTATCTCACTTGGGCTACCGTATTTAACAATTTAATAGAAACTTCCTTTCTTCCAACAAAAAGCGCTGCGAAACCTTTTTAACTTCCCGTCTTCCCCTCCAACAATATCCCCTCACTTCTAGTCTCCATTAGTACATTAATTACCCATTGTTCTCTAACTGCAACAATTGGCACAGGCACCCCTGATACACTTCCCACACAAACCACAGTAGAGTGTTATCGACGACTTCTCACAACGTTTTCTGTAATTTATATTACAACCTCTCCCGAACAACCGAGACTTTTGAATCACCAAGAGAATATCACGTGCAATGCGAAGTAAATACACTATTTGTTCGTAATGAAATGTGTTGAGCATTACAGCTGCAAACCATGTGTTCGTGGGTTCGAAGCGTGCAGCGTATGATCATAATCCTACTGTGTGTTGGTTAGCCATGCGAATATGAAGCCCTGCAAAGCAGTAGAGACCAGCTTGAATAGGGTGTGTTTAAATTAATTACTGTAAGTGCCTCAGCTTCAGTGTGGACAGACAAGAATAACGGCCTTGTGTGAGTCCCCAGAGCTCGGCTTCAAGACCTCATAGCGACAAAGGGAATAGTACGGTAAATGAATGAGGAAACAACAGGTCTTAATACCGCAGAATAATTACTGGAGTGCCTAAAATGAAAAGTATAGAGATTGTAAAATAAAACCACGAATATGTTTATGTTTTACGTACGTGTGCTGCAGGCTGCATCTGTCTCAACCGCCCTGATAATTTTATTCAAACGTTAGTTGCTGTAGTAGTGTTAATAATGAAGTGGATATACTAGTAGTAGTAGTACTAGTAGTAGTAGTAGTACAATATTTTGTCAGAAAATTCTCTTATTTACTCTGTAGTAAATGTTGTGACAGAGAAGTGGTGTAAATTTAAAACACTATAAGGAGATTGAAGTACCTTTCAGTAATTTAGAAAACGAACATTGCCTAGACCAAATACCACCAATGAGAATAAAGGAGACGGCAGAACATCTTTTCTTCAGAGCAGTGGCGTGTTGCAAGTCAGTGGAATCACAAAGAAACTGAATATTCACAAGTTAGTGGGGAGAATATATTTTAATAATATTTCAATAACGTACTAATAAAATGTCAAATTAATGTTTAGGATATGTCTATGGTGCTACGTAAAATTGAATCAGTAGAAGGGGAATCATATACTGTCAAATGTTCCATGCTCTGTGCATAGATTTAACACGGGAAACACAGGCTTTAAAATTCTCTAGTTAACTCGGTGTCTCATTAATATTTAAGACGGAACGCAAAGTATTGTTTTGGTAAGATGAGACACTTCCTATTTAATCCTTTTGTAACATGGACAATCTTGCGAAGAACTTAAACTTCGTTTTGGAAATCTTTGTACTAAACTATGTCCTCCGTAAAGCTGAAAATAATGTTTTGAAATTCAATTCCGAAACTAATCTAAGAATGTCAATCCGAACCCGACTGTGATACTAAAATCTGAAAACTGATGAAGAAATACTTTGATTCGTCTGAGTAGAAGAGTTAAGAACTTAGTCTTAAGTACTGAATGTTAAACACATGCCAATACATATGTATATTGAACAAGAACATCTCCAAATAGGAATATTGTTACTATTTCATTAAATGCATTATATTGAAGAGGAACATTTAAACTCATCTCTGTCCACAAAACATCCACTAAGCCCCAAACTCCTGGGCTAAACTTTAACTCTTATCCACAGGCTTCGTTCGAAGGGCTTTTACAGCAATTCACTTGAAGTCGTTATAGTAATTCTTATAATAAAACCAATGAGATGCACTAATTCCTTAAATTTATTTTTGGAAACGAACTCTACATGTTTCGGACAGGTTTTCTGTCCATCATCGGGAGTCTAGCACTGTATACACAGCAATAGGTATATGTCATACAGTACTAGACTCCCGATGATGGACAGAAAACCTGTCCGAAACATTCCAAAAATAAATTTGAGAAATTAGTGCATCTCGTTGATTTTATTATTAGAATATATTAAGAACCACGGTCCTCTGAATGTCAAAATCGTTACAGTAATTGTCAAGTACAGTAGCTAGAAATGAAGAATGAGCGTAATTTATTGCCAAATATCAAATTAAGGGAAATCCAAAGACAATGCAGAATCCGTCTCTCTTGAAGTACAAGATTTCGGATTGGATTATAAGTGAATATTGGCTGGTATAGGCGACCACATTCTTCAATGAAAGCATAAAACTTGCACAAATTTCTATTTTCGACATACACTTACCTCTTTTGAGCGAGAAGCTAATGTCTACAAATGATAAAATTAGACAGAGCTTAAAGTAAAATGTACACCATAAATAACCGCAATAAATCCTTTGATACCGGACTTTTAATCCGGTAGGTTGTGTGGAATACAATAGAGTTTGAATGACAGAAATATTTGACAAATTTCCTGTAAAAGAGTCATAGTACATGAGAATTTATACGAACCTTTTATCGATGTGCTGTTGTTCGGGACGGTTACGAGTGCGGATACCTGAAATTGATGTACGGATGAACACACGTCGCTGTTGCACCACCGTCTTCAGCAAAGAGGAGGATGTGGCTTCTGTCTCTGGGAATATCATGCTCCCCACAAGGGAATATGACAAGGGAACTAGAAGAACAGAAAGAGGATACAATTACAGTCCTGATGTATGGTCTGACGACAAAAACGGGAATGTGAAAGGAGACATGTTCTGTGCATTGCAGTCTGTGCATCTTTCAATTGCCTACAGTTATCAGGCGGTCCCGAAATCGACCACAAATTAAACATAGTCTAGTGTACCGTCCCGAGTTGTGCCTCCGTCACTTCGTCAAGCTGCATCTTAGAAGATTCATTTACAATAAATAATGAAGTATCAACTCTATCGGTTAATATAATGTTATGGGTTCAAAAATATCTGTCGAATTTTAGTAAGGCTTTATGAACTGCGTAATCTTGTATAGTAACCAGTCATGTTCCCACAGACTTTTGCATTGATCAACAAAACCATCAATTGCATATATTATTCTGAAATAACAAGGTTCCCCAAGATTATTTAAAGTATTCTTAGCACGTGACTTACTGTATTATGCCGCTAAAAGTCTCTTCAGGAGTCGACTTTCATCCAGAGGTACTAAAATTATATTATATAAGACACTAATAAGACCGGTAGTGTCGTATGGAGCGGAAGCGTGGACGTTGACGAAGAAAGAAGAAAGAGCTCTGCTAATTTTTGAAAGGAAAATATTTAGAAGAATATGTGGTGCTAAATATGGAGACGGGGAATGGAAAAGTAGGACGAATCGAAAACAATAAGAGATGAGCAAAATAGAAAATATAGTAAAATGGATAAAAGGGCGAAGGATAAGTTCGTTAGGTCACCTGGAGAGAATGGAGGAGGATAGGATGCCCAAAAAGATCTTCACTCAAGAACTGGAAGGGTCGAGGCGAAGGGGAAGACCCAGGAAAAGATGGAAAGAGGAAGTAGAAAGAGATCTACAAGTGCTGGGAGTGAGTAGATGGAGAAAGTTGGTGACGGATAGAAAAAAGTGAAAGGATATTGTTCGATAGGCCAAAGCCCACAGCAGGCTGTAGTGCCAATGGAAGAATAAGAAGAAGAAGAATTCTTAGCACGTGGGACAGTCACGTGTGGTAGGCATATTTTATTTCAAGTATGTAACGATGATTTCTTTTACAGAGGGTTCTTGAACATGGTAATAGGCTGTTTAAGTTTTCAGCAGCGGCTGGAAGAGACCTCAGATTTCTTCTTGGACATTTGCCCTCTCAAGATATAAAATTCTTGCTTCCAGAATTAAAGTGTGTTGAAGTGCATCCTTGTCTATACTGTCATATTGTTGTGACAAATACATGTACCGCCTGCTGTAACACCCAGTACTTTGCATTTTGCTCACACAGTTCATTGACATTTCGTATGACTCTCGAAACAATACCAATTACTTCCCTAAACGACATTAACTGGTCTTTGTTGTGGAGACGGTTTTTAGTGTTAATGAGGTACAAACTGAATTAGTACATATAATGTATATTAAATTAGTCAATCAGCGTCCAGATCATTCCATCCTTTCATGTCGTTTGTCATTGTCTGGATTACCCAGTGGGGTAAGGTGACGAGACAGTGCAGTTGTGGCCAAGTAGTGGCTTAGCTAGGCTGCTCAGGTGTGCGTTATGTCTTCACTGCAATGATTACACGTGGTATAGTTAAGGATTATACAATGACGACTTCTTTCGAAAGGATAGTGACGCAGGTAAGGAGAAAATCACACAAGCAGCGTATTTCTTAGTTCGCACAAAGCTTGTTTCTAACAAGTTATTTCTTTTGCTGGCTAAGGAATCACTTATTGCAATATGTCTTCTGTGCATTAGCTGTTGTCCGTACCACACATTTTTCATTTGTCTACCACTGACGTCAAAAATCGCAGCAAATTACTGCATTACTGCATCGTTTAATAAACCACATCTCTTTCTAATAGCCACACACACACACACACCAACACACACACACACACCAACACACAAACACACACACACACACACATAACCTCAGGTAAAGTACTTGTTGTGTACACAGTTAATGCCTTCTGTAGACGATCAGAATTGTTTGCGAGAGATGTAAATAGCAAGTAATCAAACACCCTCAATCGTTCTGCACAAAACTGATGATATTTTCCTCTCACAACCAAAACCCCAGCGTGCCGCAAAGCGATTCGGCAATGAGAACAACTTTTTTTTTTGTTCCAGAAATATCTAACACTTCGGATTGCAACATTCTCATTTGCCATCATCTAATATGCCTGCACTGGCGCGGGATATTGGTTTTAATCCGATTGGATAAGGATATTGTAAATTTTTCCTCCTTTAACTCCCTCCTTCCATTAAGGTTTACTTGCATGTAAACAACCAAACCTTAGCTCTGCTGACGACTGAGGCCCCAAACAAAGCAAAGCATAAATTAACTGATGTTACGTCATCGTACTAAAATTTAAGTTTTGGCCAATAAACAGTTTACCTTCCGTCTTCAATTAGGAAATTCTATGAGTCGGACTAGGACTAAACTCTAACAAAGATTAACCTTCTTACGTACAGTATATTTTAAATATTGTCACAGAATAACAGAGACGTAACAATTAGTACATTGCGAACAGTCCACAACCATTCAACTGTAGCCAAATAACGTCTCAATACCGTCACGAAGAATTAAAATAAAAACAGTTGAAGCTCTTCTCACTTAAGGGGACAGGAAATCAGAAAATATGTCCTGCTATAGTTCCTATTAATATAAGCGCTTCTGCTTTTAGAACCTTAAACTCAAATTTTCCATCAGAACATTAAAACAGTGAGACATAATTGAACATTATTTTTACTTAGTTTAAAACGTTAACCGTGTGCAGAAGCACTTCCGCGTATTACAAGTCAGAGTAAATAGAAGTTTAATCTGTTTAAAATCTCACAGCCACCGGTGAAACAGTTCTGAAATAAAACCTAATTAAATCCCGCACAGCAGAAGCAAGGCAGAGATTTGTTTTCATTGGTCAAAGCACATGTGTCTTTTGCGTGTGGCACACAGAAATTTACTGCAAGTCTCTACGGAATTTATATTTTCCTTTTGAAGGAAAGTTAACACTGTAGACCCTAATGGTCACGTTTAGGTGTGTGACCCTAAGAAAATAATGAATTTTAACTGAACTTGATATATACGTCTTGCCATCTGAGGCCACAACTAATGACATGCAAACTCCTATGTCCTAACATACAGAAGACCAAGGCGTCAATGGGACGAAATTAATCGATAATTAGATGTGTTTCAAAATCCATTCCTTTGGTTGTGCCAGTGCGCGTCCACTATCCTAATAATGATACAGTTTATCTATGCTATTTATTATGATTTGAAAAGTTCTTGTCTTATCCATGTTGCTTATAGCTTGTCAATCCTACGTACGATCTAATCCTTGCTCCCCGTCCAACCTCAGCTCTCTTTTCTTAGCCTGGTTTTTTCCATTTGCATTTAATTTTGTATGCGAGATTGCCTAAATTTCTCCATCCAGTGGAATTTTTTACAGTCCGTATCTTACTGTTTGTTATTTCTTCGTTAATATTTGGTCATTTTCTGCTCAGGATCTCCTTTCTCCACCTTTGTGTTTCTGGACATTTCCACAATGGATGGGATTCGCTGTTATGCCTCGTGCATAGGAAGCATTGTCCTCCCTCTGTAACCTCTCCTCGCTCTCTTTGTTTCCAGATTCCCAGCCGGAACCATGGTACGCCACTTCTTTCTTTCATAGTGCAACAGGATATGTAGGTCCCTCTCTTCCCAGCGGTGTTTCCAGCCCCAGAATATCGCTAACGTTGGAACGATACAAGTGATGCTCACATTGTAAATACAGTCACCTTCTCGTTGAAAGTAGTTAACACATTTATTTTCCGTTAGATATAACTTTCCATGCGAGCGCTCACATTCAATACACGGTATGGTGACGATCAGATGCACTTAAATACAGGCAAAGAACACTTTCGCTGACCATGAGCGGATGGTGAGCCTACCGTGAGCCTACCATGACAGTAGGCATATTTGGAATCGGCTCTACGGAAGCAGGGGTTGGGAATTCCTGTCTCATTGTCGGTGATGATGTTTTGCAGGGGAAGTGTTTGGCTAAATTCGACGCAATCTAAAGCCTTCAACATGAAAAGCCAACTCTTGAAGCTGAGGGCACTAATTTCCTTCCGATTATTCAAAGACACAGAATCACATCCCGTAAGGTTTAATGCTTAAAAACACTGCTGTTGAGAACTTAAATCTCTCTCTCAGGGATTTGTTTTGTTTTGTATAATTTACTGTATGGGTCAGTAACACCCATACACAAGTGCCATATATGAATTTGACACTCAGAGGACCGTGCATCGTGATATATTCTTATAACGAAAGCCAAAGGGATGCACTAATTCTCAGATTTATTTGGCAAAGTACTCTACATATTTCGGACAGGTCCAATGTCCATCATCACGATTATCTCAACACTGTATAAAGGCAATAGGTATTTGTCACGCTAGTTATGTTGGCGTCTGCTAGCGACGCCAACATAACTAGCGTGACAAATACCTATTGCTTGTATACAGTGTTGAGATAATCGTGATGATGGACATTGGACCTGTCCGAAATATGTAGAGTACTTTGCTAAATAAATCTGAGAAATAGTGCATCCATTTGGCTTTCGTTATAAGAATACGATATACGAAATTCAGTATAATACATGCCGTATTGCTCTTCCAGTCATTTATTTACACCAACATACGCACACCATAAAATTATAGGTAACCCCTACACATAAACCCTCCTACATGCTGCAGTAATAAAACACCTTCCTACACAGGACACTTCAATACATGCCAAAGGGACTTTATTCTTCTTGATTGAAAACCTCGACATTAGATGTTTGTACACACATAATTACACACATTGTAAACAAAAGCACATTGATATATTATAAACAAGAATTTGTCTAAAATCATACTAAAAATAATGACCATATAATTATATTTATAGCTGTTAATATGTATTTGTAACATTGCGCATGTAAAGTTGATGGATCAATATCACACATCCCTTTGTAGAAAGGTCTCCCTGTGGACGCAGATTTATCGCTGAAACATGCAGGACAGTTCATGTTTACGGATAACTTATAATTTTATACAATTTATGTGTGTATGTATATATATATATATATATATATATATATATATATATATATATACAGGGTGTCCCAGGAGGAATGTGCCAGACTTCGGGAGAGTGTTCCTTAT
>Ga0123354_10003380_pt1 | contig 21988 bp, 15 predicted proteins | sample TergutLab28metaG_2_FD_97872 | JGI IMG/M metagenome (GOLD analysis project Ga0123354, IMG submission 97872) | Labiotermes labralis P4 segment gut microbial communities from Petit-Saut dam, French Guiana - Lab288 P4 | ecosystem: Host-associated > Arthropoda: Insects > Digestive system > Gut ... | reverse complement strand
TTCATTGCCTGCGAAATTTAAAATACAGAAATCGTCGTAGTCCTGATGCTCCATGACATTCCATAGTTCAGGAAGATTAAAAGATGGATCCCACAAGCATATAGCTGCAATGTTTTTCGGCTGTGCGATCATTATGGTTGGGCCGCCATAGCTATGACCGGATAAATATATCTTTTTATAGGACTGGCAGTGCTTTTCTAAAACAGACAACAAGTAATGTGCATGAGTTTGAAGCGTGCAGTCGCGCAACTTATGCTGTTGACTTTGTAAATTAAAGCGGACGACATCATATCCACGCTCAACAAAAAAGCGGGCTGCTTCTTCGTGGAGATGCTCGTTCATAGTGCCACAATAACCATGAACAATGACAAGGCACCTGTTAAGAGCGTTTTTTTCTGCAAAGTCTGTTCTACCCTCAATTTTATACCCATTTGCGGATGTAACATTCCATCCTTCAAATTTTTTCATTTTTTACACCCCCAACACAAATGGCCTACAGGAGCTATAACCAGCGTTAACAATTTAACTCGCACGGAGACTCGCACAAAGGGAAATTAAGGCGTTTAAAACACCATCTAAACCTTTGATTTAGATGGTGGGTGCGACAGGGATTGAACCTGTGACCCCTACCATGTCAAGGTAGTGCTCTCCCGCTGAGCTACGCACCCGTTTTTGCTGTGCTTGGGCTTTAGCATTATGTGCCCATCCTTGCAATGCTCAAAAAGAGTTAATTTTGAAAAAGGCGGCTCTTGCAATCTTCGGGTTTGGCTCCTAAATCTTTTAGGAGGTTTAGCGAAAGGCTCAAACTTATGGATTTATCCGCTTTTACCGACCGCGCTCAGGGTTTTCTGCACAATGCGCAGATGGAAGCCCTGAAATATCAGCATCAAAGGCTTTTGCCGGCCCATCTTCTCAAGGTTTTGCTTGACGACAAGGAAGGGCTGGCGGTCGGCCTGATCCACGCTGCAGGCGGCGATCCGGCGCGCGCCTTGCAGAGCATTGAGGCGGTTTTGGATAAAACGCCCAAAGTCTACGCCTCGGGCGATGCTGACAAGCTTATGCTTGCCGCGCCTTTGGCGCGCGCGCTGGCGAGTGCGCAGGAGCTTGCCAAAAAAGCCGGCGACAGTTTTGTAACGGCTGAATATCTTTTGCTGGCTCTGGCGATGCTTGTAGGCGATGACGCGCAAAAAAGCTTGCAAGCTTCCGGTGTCACGCCCCAAGCCCTGAACATGGCCGTCAACGCTTTGCGTAAAGGGCGCACCGCCAACAGCGCCGGCGCGGAAAACGGTTATGACGCGCTGAAGAAATACGCGCGCGATTTGACGCAAGCCGCGCGAGAAGGAAAACTTGATCCCGTCATTGGCCGTGATGAGGAAATCAGGCGCACCATTCAAGTGCTGGCGCGGCGCACCAAAAACAATCCCGTGCTGATCGGCGAACCGGGTGTCGGCAAAACGGCCATTATCGAAGGGCTTGCGCAACGCATCACCAAAGGCGATGTACCGGACGGTCTGCGCGGCCGTCGCGTTCTGGCGCTTGATCTTGGCGCGCTGGTTGCGGGCGCCAAATATCGCGGCGAGTTTGAAGAGCGCCTCAAAGCCGTCCTGAACGAAGTCGAAGCCGCTGCGGGCGAGGTCGTTCTTTTTATTGATGAGCTGCATCTTTTGATCGGCGCCGGCAAAACAGAAGGCGCGATGGATGCCTCGAACATGCTCAAGCCTGCCTTGGCGCGGGGCGAACTTCACTGCATCGGCGCCACAACGCTTGACGAATATCGCAAATATATCGAAAAAGACGCCGCTCTGGCGCGCCGGTTCCAGCCTGTTCTTGTGCCGCAGCCTTCTGTTGAAGATGCGATCTCGATTCTGCGCGGCCTTAAAGAAAAATATGAACTTCACCACGGCGTGCGCATCACGGACAGCGCTATTGTCGCGGCGGCAACCTTATCAGGCCGCTATATTACGAACCGTTTTCTTCCCGACAAAGCCATTGACCTTATTGACGAGGCGGCTGCGCGGCTGCGCATGGAAGTCGATAGCAAGCCCGAGGCGATAGACGCCATTGATCGCCACATCATCCAGCTTAAAATCGAACAGGCCGCGCTTAGGAATGAAAAAGACAACGCCTCGCAGGAAAGGCTTTCCAAAATCACGCAGGATCTGGCGTCTCTTGAGGTTGAATCAGCGGCGCTCACCACGCGCTGGCAGGATGAAAAAAACAAGATCAACAGCGCGCAAAAGTTTAAAGAACAAATCGAAGCCGCGCGCGCTGAACTTGAAACAGCGCAGCGCGAAGGAGCTTATACGCGCGCGGGCGAGCTGGCTTACGGCGTGATCCCCGAGCTTGAAAAGAAACTCGCCGCCGCCGAAGAACAAAATGACAGCGCCATGCTTGACGAAGTTGTCAAGGATTCCGATATCGCCTCGATCGTCAGCCGCTGGACGGGGATTCCTGTTGACCGCATGATGCAGGGACAGCGGGAAAGGCTTCTTCAAATGGAATCCCATCTCCGCGCACGCGTTATCGGACAGGATGAAGCGGTTGAAGCCATCTCTCATGCCGTGCGGCGTTCGCGCGCAGGGCTGCAGGACCCCTCACGGCCCATCGGATCATTTTTATTCCTCGGCCCTACGGGCGTAGGCAAAACCGAACTCACCAAAGCGCTGACGGCGTTTTTGTTTGACGATGAAAACGCCATGACGCGGCTGGATATGTCCGAATATATGGAAAAGCACGCGGTTGCGCGTCTTATCGGCGCGCCGCCCGGCTATGTCGGCTATGAAGAAGGCGGCAGTCTGACGGAGTCCGTGCGCCGCAGGCCCTATCAGGTCGTTTTGTTTGACGAGATCGAAAAAGCGCATCCCGATATCTTCAATGTGCTTTTGCAAGTGCTGGATGACGGGCGCTTGACGGACGGGCAGGGCCATGTCGTGGATTTCAGCAATACGCTGATTGTCTTGACATCCAATATCGGCTCAGACCTGATCGCTGGTGATAGTGCGCAGGAGCTTTCCTTGGGCACACGTCAGGCTGTTTTAGACAGTGTCAAACAACATTTCCGCCCCGAACTTTTAAACCGACTTGATGAGATTCTGATCTTCCGCCGTTTAAGCCGCAAGGACATGGATGCGATTGTAGCGATCCAGCTCAAGGCGCTTGAAAAGCTTCTTGAAGCGCACCGCATCACGCTGAGCCTTTCCGATGAAGCTCTGCATTGGCTGGCGCAGGAAGGCTATGACCCCGTCTATGGCGCGCGCCCGCTGCGGCGGATTTTACAGCGCAATTTGCAAAACAAGCTGGCCGAGGCCTTTTTGGCGGGCTCTATCGGGGATGGCAAGCTCGTCCGCGTTGAAAAAGGCGAGCAGAGCCTTATCATAGGAACAGCATGAAAACACTTATTGTCATACCGGCCCGCTATGGGTCTTCGCGCTTCCCCGGAAAACCTTTATGCATGATTGCGGGAAAAACACTTTTGGCGCGCACGGCATCTGTTGCGCAAAAAACCTGTTGTAATAATTCTTCCCTTTCTTTTGTCGTAGCTACGGAGGATGAGCGCGTGGTGCAACATGCAAAGGATTTGGATCTGCCTTGCGTGCTTACATCAGAGCGCTGCAAAACGGGCACGGATCGCGTGCTTGACGCCGTACAAAAAACAAACGCGGATGTTGATTTTGTCATCAATTTGCAAGGTGACGCGCCCTTTACGCCGCCTTCTTTTTTGCAGGCCTTGATCGAGTCTTTTCAATATGAGTCTTGCGACGTTGTCACGCCTGTTGAAAATCTCAGCTGGGAAGCATTGGACAATTTACGCGCAAGCAAGGAAAAAACGCCTTTTTCCGGAACAACAGTCGTGTTTCATCAACAGACAGGGCAGGTGCACTGGTTTTCAAAAAACATTATCCCCGCTTTGCGACATGAAGAAGAAATGCGCAAAACGCAGAATAATTCACCGGTTTGGCGGCATGTCGGACTTTACGGATATAGCCGCGCCTGCCTTGCGCGTTTTGTCGCCTTGCCTGAAGGCTTTTACGAAACTCTCGAAGGACTTGAACAGCTGCGTTTGCTTGAACATGGCCATCATATCCGTTGTGTGCCCGTTCAGGCTGATGAGCGCCGCCCGCGCATGAGCGGCATCGACAGCCCCGAAGATGTAAGACGTGCCGAAGAGCTGATTGAACAATATGGCGACCCTTTCGATCTCAGTTTTTAAACGGCAAGACTTTCATGACCTCACTTCTTCTAGCCCGCCACGGCAACACATTTGAAAGCGGCCAAACCCCAACCTTTGTCGGCGCGCGCACAGATATGGAGCTGACAGAAAAAGGCCGCGCCCAAAGCCAAGCCGTCACGGATTTTGTGGTGGCCATGAAAAAACCCGTCACTTCTCTTTTATCAAGCCCCCTAAAACGAACTTGGTTTCTGGCCGAGATGATCGGCAAAGAAACAGGCGTAACGCCCCGCGCCGATGAACGCTTGCGCGAAATCGACTACGGCCTTTGGGAAAACCTGACCGAGTCTGAAATCACCGCCCGCTACGGCGTTGAGCTTCTGGCAAACTGGACAAAAAACGGCCAATGGCCCGAAGGCATGAACTGGAAACCCGACCAAGAAACCATGCGCGCGCAGATCAAATCTTTACTTGAAGAAGAAAAGAGCCGCGCAGAAGGCCTTGCCATCATCATCACCAGCAACGGCATCCTGCGTTTCATATACGAAGCCGTCACAGGCCAAAAACCCGACACCCACGCCAAAGTCGCCACAGGAAATCTTTGCCAGCTTGTTTTAAAGCAGGGCAACTGGAACATTGAGGCATGGAATCTTAAACCTGAAGGAATGTAATCGAATGAAAAAAACAGCCATTATCCTTTTTATCTTGTTGGTCTGCATAACAAGCGGATGGATTCTTCTCAATCGCAGCATGCCAACAGAAACCCCCGAACCTGAAAAACCCGTCATCAAAATCGGCGCGGTTTTACCCCTATCGGGGGATGTGGCGGCGATCGGACAGGCTTTTCAGCAGGCGATTCAAATGTTCGAAAATGATCTGGCAAGTCGAGACACGCGCTTTGCTTATGCGTTTATTGTTGAAGACGGGCAATTCAAGCCGGATCGCAGCATCGCGGCGGCGCAGAAATTAGTGAATCTGGATCATGTCGATGCGCTCATCAGCGCCGGAACGCCGATCAATAATGTTGTGCTGCCGATTACAGAGAAAAACAAAGTCCTTTTCTTTGCTTCCGGCGGCTTTACGGGGGAATATGGATCTTACGCCTTCGACCTTCTCCCGCCGCGCGATATACAGGCCGCCGCGCTTGTGCGCGAGCTTGAAAACCGCAACATCAGTTCCGTCTCCGTTGTTTGCAGCAATCTGATGGGATGGATTGATCTGTGCGAAGAACTTAAAAACAGAATTGAAAAGAGTGAGTCCATCAAGCTTAAAGATTCTGCCGTTGTTCAGCCGAGCGACAAGGACTTTGGAATCCTGACAATCAAAATGGCCGCCGAAAAACCGCAAATGATCGTGACTCTGCTTGTATCGCCGCAGCTTGAGATTTTTACGAAGGTTTTGGCAAGGCAGGATGAAGCCATCCAGACGACAACGATTGAAGGCTTCATCTATCCGGAAGACAAAAGCTTGTTTGAAGGAAAATGGTTTATGAACACACCTGTCCCGACGGAAGACTATGCCGCGCGTTTTATGGCCTACACAAACACGAACACGACGAACCTGTCCGAAATGGCTTATATGGCGCTGGAAGTGCTGGTCGCAGCCTATGAAAAAGCCGGCCATGACAACGAAGCCGCCGCAAAAGCCATCGAAGGCCATGCCTTTGTGACCGAGGCTCTGGGTGACATAAGCTTTACAGCCAACCGCCAACTTGTCGTTGAACCCGTCGTTTTGGTTATTAAAGACGGCGCGGTTGTAAGGCTTGAAAAATAACACCCTTGTCACCCGCGAGGAAGGCCTTTAGGCCTGACGTGGCAATCTCTGCAACATCGCCAAGATTGCCGCGTCAAGCCGCCTTCGCTGCGCTCTGACGGCTTTCCTCGCAATGACATTTTTGGGAAACTCATTGATCCTTTTGTTCAGTCGGCGAAAAATCCTGCGTGAGAGTTTTAACAAACCCGCGCCAATCCTCATCGCCTTTTAAAGTTGCAAACGCAAAATCGCCACTGCCCCTGACAAAGTCGAAACTTTTATCCCATAGAGAATTGCTTTGACGTAGCGCGCTGGAAACAGGATAGCAGAAAAGATCAATTTCGCCACCTATCAAGGCAAGTTCAATAGAGGCCGGATCATCATAAGAAAACTCCTTAATCCACGCCGTACTCATGGCCCTTGCCGAGGCGGCAAGTTCGAAAAACTCGACCATAGGGCCGTCCGGTTCGCCGTTTTCCTTATGTTTGTAAATAAGGGGCTCTTTGTCCCAGTAGCCGCATCTTATAACGCCGGACTCCTTCACGCGCTGGAGGGTCGTAAGCGCCATTTGATCTACAGGCACCACAAACTGGCCGGCAACGCTGAGCTTGTAGCCCACCCACGCGACCATACTTATGACAACCAAAGCAGAAAAAAGTTTAAAAAATCGGGCCATCGCACACCTTCCTTGTTAAGGATCAAACGGAAAGCACATCATCCATACTGTAAAAACCTGATTTCTGCGAAGCAAGCCACAAAGCCGCCGTCACCGCGCCGCGCGCGAAAACATGACGATCCGTGACCGTATGCGTCAAAGTAATGCTGGTGCCGTCACCGGCAAAAAGAACTTCATGTTCGCCTACAATAGCCCCCGCATGGATCGAGGCGTAAGAAACTTTGTGTGCGCCATGATTGCCCTCTTCAACAGCCCGCCCCAGACTTAACGCTGTGCCCGAAGGCGAATCCTTCTTCCAGCGGTGATGCCGGTCGAGAATCGCAATATCGTAAGGATAGGGCGCAAGAAGCTGCGCGGCAAGCCCCGCCATACGCCGCGCCACCACAAGGGAAAGCGAGGTATTGGCAGCATAAAGAACAGGAATAGATTCGCCAAACCGCTTCAACCCCGCCATGGTTTTTTCATCAAGCCCCGTCGTGCCGCAAAGATAAGGCTTGTGTAACCGCGCGGCTTTTTCCACAAGCTCCAATGTTAAAGAAGGGGAGGTAAAATCCACAACAACATCGCAAGTTTCAAACAAGCTTTCCGCCTTGGGAACCATAGCGCGCACAAGCCCGCCGCCAAGCACGGCGCGGCTGTCATCTTCAGCCAGCACATCAGCAATAGCCTTTCCCATGCGCCCCGTATAACCGGCCAAAGCAAGACGAACACGCATAAGAACACTCCTTATCTATAAATAAGCGGCGATCATAAGTTCGGCGATCTGCACGGCGTTAAGCGCACTGCCCTTGCGAAGCGTGTCGGTTGTAACCCAAAGCCAAAGACCTGTGCTGTCATCACGCATGCGGCTGACGAAAATTGAATCTTCACCGACAGATTCAGCAGGCGTGACAAAGCCATCCTCATGCCTGTGGTCAACCACCTGCACGCCGGAAGCCTGCCGCAGAAGATTGCGCGCCTGCGCGGCGCTGAGATCATCTTCAAGTTGGATGTGCACAGCTAGAGACTCGCCGATAAAAACCGGCGCATAAACCAGCGAAGCGCTGACCTTGATTTCCGGCGCGATGATCTTTTTGATCTCGGCGCCCAGACCCCATTCTTCGCTGGTAAAACCATCTTCCATAAAACTGCCCACATGGGGAATGACGTTAAAGGCGATTTGCTTGTGAAAAACATCGCGCGTCAAGGCGTCATTGACATAGATCGCGCGAGTCTGCGCAAAAAGCTCATCCATCCCCTCATGCCCCTGATCGCAAACGGCCCTGAACCCCGTTGCGATAACGGCAAGTACACCTGTATGGTCATGCAGAGGTTTAAGAACGCTCGCCAGCATAATGCCGAGCGCCGAAGGATTAGCGATGATTCCCTTATGATCCCGCAAAGCCTCATCATTAACGCCCGCCGCGATAAGCGACACATCAGAATCAAAGCGAAAAGCCGCGCCGGCGTCAATCACGCAGCAACCGGCCTTGCGCGCTTTGGGCGCAAAATCCTTGGTAACGGAAGGCTTTGCGGCGCTGATACATAAGGAAACGCGGGAAAAATCGAAGGAGCCGAGATCCTCAATGGCGACAAGCTCATCCTCCCCATAACTGACCTTGCGCCCTTTAGCGGCGCTTGCGGCCAAAGGAATCACGCGGCCCGCAGGGAAATCACGCTCGGCCAGGATTTTAAGGATCTCCTGTCCCACGGCGCCTGTGGCGTCAACAACGGCAAGGGATTCGGTTTTCATGGAAAAAATCTCAATTAAGGGTCTGTTTTTCAAATAATAAAGCCACGCCTCAAGGAAAGCAAGAGCCGCGCGTGCCATAAATAGAGCATGGTTAATAAAATCTTTATCCTTCCTTGCGCATAAAGGGAGCATCTATTTATTTCCTCGCAGGATGAAGGAGTTTTTTACCATGCCAACAGAAATACGTCAGGTTGCCGTGATCGGCTCGGGAGTGATGGGCAGTCAGATCGCCGCGCAGGTTGCCAATGCGGGAGTGCCCGTTTTGCTTTTGGATATTGTGCCCGAAGGCGCGGAAGACCGCAACATCTTGGCCAAAAACGCACTCGCGCGTCTGGGCAAAACAGGGGCCTTTATGCATGCATCTCTGGCCAAGCTGATCGAAGTCGGCAATATCGCGGACGACCTGTCCAAAATCAAAGACTCAGATTGGATTGTCGAAGCCGTTTTGGAAGACCCGAAAGTCAAAAGCGACATTTACAAGAAAATTGACGCGCTGCGCAAACCCGGAACGATTGTTTCGTCAAACACCTCGACGATACCGCTTGCCAAACTGATTTCGGATCAGTCGGAAGCTTTTGCAAAAGATTTCATGATTACGCATTTTTTCAACCCCGTGCGGTATATGCGTCTGCTTGAGCTTATCATCGGCCCCCAGACAGATCCGGCCTCGATCAGGCTTATCAGCGATTTCTGCGATCGCGCGCTTGGAAAAGGCGTGGTGCCTTGCAACGATACCCCGGGCTTTATCGCCAACCGTCTGGGCATGTTCTGGCTTCAATCCGCTATCAATGCCACGCTGGATCTCGGCCTGACGGTCGAAGAAGCGGACGCCGTCTGTGGCAAGCCCATGGGGATTCCGCGCACGGGCGTTTTCGGACTGATTGATCTTGTGGGTCTTGATCTGATGCCTTTGATTGGCCGCAGCCTGACCTCGACTCTGGCGCCCGAAGACACCTACCGCCGCATTTATCAGGAGCCTGAGCTGTTCCAGCGCATGATAAAGGACGGCTACACAGGCCGCAAAGGCAAGGGCGGCTACTACCGCGTCCAGAAAACCGAAAAAGGCAAAGTGACCGAATCGATCAACCTTGAAACCGGCGAATATGCCGTTTCAAACGCGGCCAAGATTCCCAGTTTGGAAGCTGCGGGCAGCGATCTGCGCGCTTTGTGTGAAACGCAAGACAAATACGGCCAGTTTGCATGGCGTGTGTTGGCGGAGACTCTGGTCTATGCGTTTGAGCTGATTCCGGCGACCGTGGCGGACGTCACGCTTGTGGATGACGGGATGAAGATGGGCTACAACTGGAAGTTCGGCCCCTTTGAGCTGATCGACAAGATCGGCGTGGACTGGATGATTGCGCGTCTGAAAGAAGAAGGCCGCGCCATCCCCGCCTTTATGTTAAAAGCCGCCGGCAAGAACTTCTACCGCATCGACAGCGGTCGGCGGGAGTTTCTGGATCTTGACGGCTCCTTCAAGCCGATCAAGCGGGCAGAAGGCGTGATGATGCTGGGCGATCTCAAACTGAAAAGCAAGCCGATCGACAAGAACGGCGGCGCCGCGCTTTGGGACATCGGCGATGGCGTGATATGTTTTGAGTTCGTGACTAAAGCCAATGCGCTTGACAGCAGTGTTTTTGAAATGCTGCACAAGGCCATAGGCATGATCGGCAGCGGACGCGATTCATGGAAAGGCATGGTCTTTTATAATGAAGGATCAAACTTCTCAGTCGGCGCCAATCTGGGCATGTTCCAGCAAGCGATCAAGGCGAATAATTTCGAAGCGATTGAGGCCGCGATTAAAGAAGGCCAAACAGCCTACCATGCCTTGCGTTATGCGCCTTTCCCCACAGTGTCGGCCATCTTCGGCGCGGCTTTGGGCGGCGGGTGTGAAATAACGCTGCATTGTTCGGCGGTGCAGGCTTTTGCTGAAACCTCGATGGGCCTTGTTGAAGTGGGCGTTGGCCTGATCCCGGGATGGGGCGGCTGCACGCAAATGCTGGGCCGCGCGCTCGAGCAAGGCGAAAAAGACGGCGTGCCGCCTATCAGCCGCGTCTTTTCGATGATCCTTGCGGCGCAAGCTTCGGCCTCGGCGGCGGACGCCAAGGCGCTTGGTTATTTGCGTCAAAGCGATGGGATCTCGATGAACCGCGAGCGTTTGCTCTTTGACGCCAAGGCCAAGGTGCTTGAACTTTCGCAAAAGGGCTACCAGCCACCCAAAGCTTGGGCGCTGACGCTCCCGGGCCCTGCGGGCAAGGCGGCGCTTGAAGTGCTGCTGGGTTCGGACAAGCTCGCCCCGCACGATGTTACCATCGGTAAGGTGCTGGCGGACGTGCTTTGCGGTGTCGAAGGTGGCCTCTCAGGATCTGTCAGTGAGGTTCAGGTGATGGATGAAGAACGCAGCGCGTTCGTCAAGCTCACCAAACTGCCTGAAACGTTGGCGCGTATTGAGCATATGCTGGAAAAAGGCAAGCCGCTCAAGAACTGACGCGCCTGACGCACCATACGAGATTAAAGTTACTTTTGCTATGGCTTCCCGCATACTCGCCCATATACCACGCAGTATTGGCGGCGGTTTCCGTGGATGTCCACCATATGCCGTTATTGCCCCAACTTAAATAGATGTCTCCAAAGCCGTTAGCAACCCTCAGCACCTCGGCTTCATTCCGAGAAGGCAGATACCAGTCATCATGACCACCCACGACAAGAGTAGCGCAAAATTGCGCCGCCTGATAGGGCGCGGGTGATGGCGAAAAGCCGCGCGCAGCCAGCCCCGCCGTATTAGCCTGTCCTGTAATCTGGGACGTGAAACCTGTGGCGACGGTATCAGGATTTGTTCCATCATTCCATTGCATCCTGAGACTTGTGCCGTTACAGCTTGTCCCATTCCAGACCTCGCCCCCCCTGCAGGGCGCGGCAAACAGCTTTTCACCCCCGTCCGGCGATATGCCGATATAGATCGTGCCATCATCGCATCTAGTGCCGATGGCCGGCGTTCCAAGACAGGCATTCGGATTGGTCGTGACCGTCCATGTGGCCGAAGTCGTTGTCCCAAGCGTGACACTGGCCGTGGTCGCCGTTAAGCCTGTCGAGGCCGAGGTCAACTCAATCGCAATCGTATCCCCCGCCGAGAAATTAGCCGACATCCCCACCGCAATCCCGTTGCGATACATGCCCGTGCAGCTCGGATTGCAAACCGCAAACAACTGCCCCGAAAACCCGCCCAGCGTTATCGCATTGCTGATAATCGTCGTATCAAACGGCACGCCAGTCCGATCAATAAAGCTAAACGGGTTCGAAGCCGTATTCGTCGCCCCGCCGCCAAGCGTAAGCCAAGTCGATCCGTTACACCCCTGAAAAGCAGTCCCCGTCCATTGCAACATTCCGGCCTTGCTGGAATCGCAAGCCACCGCCGCATAAGGCGGCGCCGTCACGGTGCCAAGAATAACCGGCGCGGTTTGCTTCACCCCACTTGTCCCCGCCGCAGAAGATGTACACTGAACCAAAGTGTCAAAATCCGAACTATTCTCCAAACTCCCACAAGGCTGCCCCACCGCCTTCTGCCCCAATGTCGCACTCGTCCGCGCAAGGGCAGGGGCGGCCACCATCAGCAGCAAACAAAAAACCCATATATAACAACAAATTGCTCTACGCCAGCTATGCATCAAAAAGACCCTTTCAACGCGATCTACCCCCCATATTCCCCCACACAATGAGTCGCGTCAACACCCCCCCGCCGCCCCTCCCTCTTGTCATCCTCGTGGCTTGTCTGCCGACAGGCAGGCAAGAGCGCGGGGACCTGACGATGGTGCTAACGTCAGATCCCCGGGCGCTTGCTTCGCAAGCCCCGAGGATGACATAAAAGCCGCTTTTTTTGCCTCCCACCTTGACTCCCTCCCCCCCCAAAGCCAACAATGCCAAAAAACATCAAAACCACAGGAAAAGACCATGTTTAACCCCGATGAACAGATTTTTGCAGATCGCATGATGGATCTGCCGCGCTCTTTTGTGCGTGAGATTTTGGAAGTAGCCACGCAGCCCAACATGATTTCCTTTGCCGGTGGTCTGCCGAACAAAAACCTGTTTCCGGTTGAAGCCCTGCGCCTTGCCACAGAAAAAATATTTGAAGAAAAAGATCCCAATATTTTTCAATATGCGAGTTCAGAAGGCTTTATGCCGCTGCGCCGCCAGATCGCCGACCGCTACGCAAAAAAAGGCATGAAGGACGTTAAGGCCGAAAACATCCTGATTACCTCGGGATCACAACAAGCCTTTGACCTTGTCGTTAAAGCTTTTATCAATGAAGGCGATAAAATCATTCTGGAAGAGCCGACATATCTCGGCGCGATTCAGGCTTTTTCACTTTTCAATCCGACTTATGTCACAGTGCCGTTGCAAGAAGACGGCCCCGACACGGCCGCGATGGAGCAAGCTCTTTCTCAAGGCGCCAAGCTTTTATATCTGATTCCCAACTTTCAAAACCCATCAGGCACCACCACCAGCGCAGCCAAACGCAAAGCCATCGCAGATCTTGTGCGCAAGACAAACACAGTTATTCTCGAAGACGACCCCTATGGCGAATTGAGCTTTTCCGATACGCCCTTTTCGCCCGTGCGCTCTTATCTGCCGGAGCAGACCATTCTTTTGGGCAGTTTTTCAAAGGTAGCCGTGCCGGCTTTCCGCATAGGATGGATGGTTTTGCCGGATTATGTCAAAGCCAAGATCCTGGTCGCCAAGGAAGCCGCAGATCTTCACACCAACACTTTCACACAGCGCATCATTCACAATTTCCTCACGGACAACGACCTTGATGCGCATATCGCCCGCATCACCGCGCGCTACAAAAGCCAAAAAGAGGCGATGATAAAAGCGATTGCGGAACATTTCCCCAAAGAAGTCAGCACAACCAACCCGCTCGGTGGCATGTTTTTATGGGCCAGCATGCCAAAGGAAGTTCCGGCGCTCAAACTTTTCGAAGCGGGTGTACAGGACGGTGTCTGCATTGTCCCGGGCAATCCGTTTTACGCCAAAAAATACCATACGGACGAAATCACCACCATGCGCCTGTGTTACGCCTCGATGGATGAACCGACGATTGAAGAAGGCATCAAACGCCTTGGCAAAGCTATGCAGCGCATGATCGCGCATGCGCGATAATCTAAAAAGCCATCCTTTCTTTACGCTTTAAAAAGGGCAAAGTGATATCCTGTTCTCTCCTGTCAATAACAATAAATAAAGGAGAAAGAACATGACCTGGCGCATGATGATCCCTTGTTGCGGACGCCACGCTTCACGCATGACAGATCCGTTTGTTTCCCTGCAGCGTCACATGAACCGCGCTTTTGAAGATGCCTTGAGCGGCCTTCCCGAGTCGGTTGCGACAACGCACCTTGCCCTTGACGTGAAAGAGGATGAAAAAGCCCTCCACGTCACTGCCGAATTGCCCGGCATGAGCGAAAAAAACGTTGAAATCGCTTTCCATGACGGCATCCTGACCATCCGTGGTGAGAAAAAGATCGAAAGGGACGAACAGCAAGACACTTGGCACATTATTGAGCGCTCTGAAGGCAGCTTCAGCCGCCAGATCAGCATGCCAGCCCCCATTGACGCGGATCATATCGAAGCCCGCGTAGAAAAAGGCATCCTGCGCGTCACCCTACCCAAACTGCCGCAGGAAGAAGCCAAAACCAAAAAGATAGAAGTAAAGGGCCACTAAAGCCCCTATAAGCCCTCCCCCCTTGTGGGGGAGGGTTGGGTGGGGCAAACGCGGGGAAGGTGGCTTCCCCACGCCATCTTTTTCCTCTATCCTGCAGCCTTAGCCCTCCCCCTTGTGGGGGAGGGTTGGGTGGGGGGATAAACCAAGACTCATGACGCGCCGCGTGTACAAAAGAAAAATCTCGCGCCGCGCGCCGCGCGCGCGCATTTCCAAAAAGCCTTCACGCATCGGCGCTTTTTTCCATGGGCTTTTTTCCATGGAGCGCAACAAGGTGCGCCTTAAAAAAATCTTCCGCTTCACCTTTCGCGCGACAATCCTGCTTGCCATATGGGGCGGCGTGATTTTGGCCGCCGTCATTGCTTATTATGCCTATGATTTGCCGGATATAAAACAGATCGCGCAGCCCGGGCGGCGTCCGGCCATCACGCTTGTTGCGGATGATGGAACAATTTTCAAACGCTATGGCGATCTGTACGGCAAGCGCGTTGCGCTGCGTGATGTGCCTGAAACGCTGGTCAAAGCGATTTTGGCTATTGAAGACCGCCGCTTTTACAGCCATTTCGGCATTGATATGTGGGGCCTTGCGCGCGCCTCTTATCAAAACGCCAGAGCCAAACGTCTGGTTCAGGGCGGCTCGACCATCACGCAGCAACTGGCAAAGAATCTTTTTTTAACGCCGCAACGCACCGCCAAACGCAAAGTTCAGGAAATGCTTTTGGCCCTGTGGCTTGAACGCACCTACAGCAAAGACCAAATCCTGACCGCCTATCTCAACCGCGTTTATCTGGGGGCAGGGGCCTACGGCGTTGACGCGGCGGCGTCCGTTTATTTCGACAAGCCTGTCCGCGATCTCACCTTGCTTGAAAGCGCGATGCTGGCGGGACTTTTACGCGCGCCCTCGCGCTATGCGCCGACCAATGATCCGGCGGCCACCATGCGCCGCGCCGAAACGGTTTTAACGGCCATGGTCGATGCCGATTATATCGCGCTGACGGACAAACAACGCGCCCTTGCCAGCGTTGCCGTGCCGCCCCGCAAACCAGGCGCCGGAGGAGACGGTCAATATTTCGCGGACTGGATTGCCGATCAGGTTATAGCCATTTTAGAGAAAGAACCACAGGATATTGTGGTCTATACCACTATCGACCTTGACCTTGAGCGCGAGGCCGAGCGCAGGCTTGACGCCGTTTTAGCCTCGCCCGAGGCCGTTGCGCAGAATGTCAGCGAAGCCGCCCTTGTGAGCATGTCTTATGACGGCGCCGTCCGCGCGATGGTGGGAGGACGCGATTATGCGGAAAGCCAGTTCAACCGCGCCACGCAGGCGATGCGTCAGCCCGGCTCATCCTTTAAGCCGATCGTTTATCTCGCGGCGCTTGAAGCAGGGCTTAGCCCTGATGATATGATTGAAGACGCGCCGCTTAAAATCGGAAAATGGATGCCACGCAATTATGATGAGCGCTATCGCGGCATGATAACCGCGCGTCAGGCCTTGATCGAATCCGTCAACACGGCGGCCGTGCGCGTGATGCAAAAAGCAGGAATGGAAAACACAATCAGCACGGCGCGCGCGCTTGGCATAACCTCGCCGCTTGAGCATAATCTTTCTTTGGCCTTAGGAACAAACACAGTCACGCCGCTTGAAATGACCGGCGTTTATGCCGCGCTGGCGGCGGGCGGCCGCGCCGTGATGCCCTACGGGATCAAGGAAATCCGCAGCCGCAAAGGCAAACTTCTCTACCGCCGTGAAGCCATGACCATGCCGCAGACCGTCAATACCCAGGCCGTGGCCACACTTGTTGATATGATGCAGGATGTTGTCCGCTACGGCACAGGACGGCGCGCGGGGCTGGATCGCCCTGTGGCGGGCAAAACAGGAACAAGCTCGGATTACCGTGACGGGTGGTTCCTTGGTTTTACAGGCAGCACCATCACCGGCATATGGATGGGCAATGACGACAACAAACCCATGAAAAAAGTCACCGGCGGCGGTTTACCCGCGCAGCTGTGGCATGATTTCATGATCTATGCCGAAGCAGGAAAACCCATCAAACCCCTGCTTGAAGGAATCCTCGCCCCGCCTGTTGAAGAAACGCGGCAAGACGGCATAGGCGCCTTTATCCGCGGCCTGGTCAACTAAACCACCTTAGCAAGAATCGCCGAAAGCCTGCTCGTAAACTGCGCGGGATTTTCCAGCGTCCCGCCGTCCAAAAGCCGCGCCTGATCCAGCAAAATTGCGCTTATATCCTTCAAATCATCCTCATTCTTCATCACGGCCATGCGGCGGATAAGCGGATGATGCGGATTGATCTCAAGAATGCGCACACTGGCTTTTTTGATCTGGCCGTGCTGTTTTAAAAAGCGCTCAAGATGAATGTCAAGATCGCCTTCATCCGTTGCAAGGCAGACAGGACTTTCCGTTAAACGCACCGTCACGCGCACATCCTTGACCTGCCCGCCAAGAGCAAGCTTCATGGACGCAATCAAAGCATCGATCTCATCATCAGGCGCGCGATCTTTTTCTTTATCCTTTTCTTCAAGCGGAGCGATAAGATCAAGATCCTGTCCCGCGCGCGTCACCGATTGAAAGGGCTTGTCTTCATAGGAACCGGCCGCCGCGGGCCAGAAATCATCCACAGGCTCGGTTAAAAGCAAAACCTCAATCCCTCGCGCCTTAAACCCTTCGAGATGAGGACTTGCCGCCAGCGTTTCCGGTGAATCGCCGTTCAGATAGTAAATCGCCTTCTGATCCTTCTTCATGCGCGCCGCATAATCGGCCAGTGAAGTGAGCTTGTCGCTTTCCGTTGTAGAAAAACGCAGAAGTTTTAAGAGCGTTTCACGATGCTCACTATCTTCATAAATACCTTCCTTGAGCACAGCCCCGAAGTTCCCCCAGAATGCGTCATATTCGTCTGTTTTCTTGCTGTATTTCAGAAGATCGCCGAGAACATGGCGGGTCACGCCCTGGCGTATTTTCGCCAGAACAGGATTATTTTGCAGCATTTCGCGGCTGACATTTAAAGGAAGATCCTCGCTGTCGATCACGCCGCGCAGAAAGCGCAAATAAGGCGGCGCAAGCCCCTCGGCCTCATCCGTGATAAAAACGCGCTTGACGTAAAGCTTGACGCTGTGGCGACGTTTGGGATTGAAAAGATCATAAGGCTTGCTTTTCGGCACGAACAAAAGAGCGTGATATTCGATTTTACCCTCGGCCCGCCAGTGAAGCGTCAGAGACGGCTCATCAAAAGCATGGCCGACATGATGATAAAATTCATTATACTGCTCTTGCGTGATCTCATTTTTAGGCCGCAGCCACAGCGCCGAAGCCTGATTGACCGGCGCGTCACCCTCGTTAAGATAAACCGGCATTGCAATATGATCCGAATAATGCTTGATAATACTGCGCAGGGGATCGTCAGAAAGATAGGTATCTTCACCCTGTTTCAGGTAAAGCGTAACGCTGGTGCCGCGTTTGCCGCTTGATGCTTCTTCAATCGAAAACGCGCCGCGCCCGTCCGAGCGCCAGCAAAAAGCTTCTTCAGAGCCGGCCTTGCGTGAAACCACCTCAACCATCTGCGCGACCATAAAGGCAGAATAAAAGCCGACACCGAACTGGCCGATCTGGGCAAGCGCGTCTTTCCTGCCGTCCTGCGCTTCAAGGCTTTCGATAAAAGCCGCCGTCCCCGATTGAGCGATGGTGCCGAGATTTTCAATCAACTCATCACGACTCATGCCGATGCCGTTGTCGGTGACGGTGATGGTGCGGCCTTTAGGATCGCTTGCGACATCAATGCGGAAATCACTGTCATCACCCGTCAGCTCAGGCGTTGTCAGAGCCTCATAGCGCAGCTTGTCGCAGGCGTCCGAAGCGTTTGAAATCAGCTCACGCAGAAAAATCTCTTTCTGGCTGTAAAGCGCATGCACGACAATATTAAGAAGCCGGCTCACTTCCGCCTTAAACACCATACGTTCTTCACTCATAGGTCTGTCATCCTCTTTGGGTGGTTCTTTATTGTCATATATGGGAAGCCGCGCGGGGCGTTTCAAGCGCTTAAAAGCCTATCCACAGCCCGTCCCTGGAACAGCACAATCCCCATCTCCGCGCCGAAAGCCAGAGCCTTTTCATCATCGCAATGGCACAAAATCGTGTGGGCCAGACCCGAAGATGACACAAAATGCTGCAAAGGCCCGCGCATGGCCACGGACATCTCTTCAAAAAGATCCTCAACCCAGCCCAGCTTGACAAAATCAAAACCCAGCTTTTCCCGATCACAGTAAGGCAAAGTCAAAAGCGTAACTCCATCAAGGCAGATCCTAAAGCCGTGATCGTGCAGATAGTCCCGCGCAAAAAGAAAAGCGCTCATATCGGAGAAAATATCGAGAAAATGCAGCTCAATCACAAGCCGGCCGCGCAGGGCAGGCGGCACAACCGCCTCAAGCGCCGAAAAATCGGGAGTCAGCACCGTGGCCACATTCAGATTGAGGCTGAAAGGCCTTTGTCCGTCAAGCCCGTCACGCAAAAGCATCCTTATCAGGCGTCGATCCAGCGTATGCGTCAAATAGCGGAAAAGCCAGAGATTGCGGCTAATATCAAACCCCGGTGTCAAAAGACGCTGCAGGCTTGCAACCGCGATATAAACCTCTTCAAAAACAGGCTGGGGCTTTGTCCCCGACACAAGCGTGCAAACGCTTTGACGCCGCGTCAGATTGGTCACATCCATATTCGCCAAAGAAGCCTCAAGCTTGGAAAGTTCCCCTGGCGCAAGCGCGAAAATCTCGGTTTCAGAAGGCGCAGGCGGGGTTTTTCCTTTAGGCGTTTCTTTGGGCGGCGCAACCTCGACAGGGCGGAGCTTTTCCACCATCTCCCGCACATCGCGGATCAGCGCGTCATAATCCTCTTCCTTCTCAAGATCGTAGTAAGAGCAAAAACCAGGTTTTGCAAAATAGGGCTGCGAAGGCTCATAAATATCCGGCTTGTCCAGCAAAGGATCATAACGAAAAAGATGCTTGAGCCTTTGCGCAAGAGCCTCCAGCGCGGAAAGAGCCGCGCCTCTGGTTAAAACAAACAGATCGCCGTTTTCAAGCTGGATAACCTGGCCGTCAACAGTGTGAGCAAGGCTGCTGAGCCGCTCAAACGCGATGCGTTGATAAGCGGGCTTGCGGTAGGTTCCCGACAGAGCCGAGAAATGAAAAAACACAACGCGGCGACCGTGACGAAAGCGCCCAAGGCGCAGAACAAGATCCATCAGCATAGCATGATGTGCGTGTGTGCGCGAAGAAGGGGCCTCAGCCATCAGGGAAACCTGCAAAGGAAGGACGTCGAAAGAATCTTAGCAAAGAAAAGCTTCAAGCGCCACTGCGAAGAGGAGCCGGATAAACCGCTTCCTTGCCGAGCGCCTGCATCGCCATCGCAACGATATGGCCGGCTTGAAGGCCCGCTTCTTCATATTGATGCTCTTGCGTGTCCTGCGCCTGAAAACGGTCGGGAAGGGCCATCACGCGGAGTTTAAGGCCCTGATCCATCAACCCAAGATTGGCAAGATGATGGGCCACATGGCTCCCGAACCCGCCGATGGAGCCTTCTTCAACGGTAATCAGAACCTCGTGGTTCTGAGCAAGCCGCTTGATAAGATCCAGATCCAAAGGCTTGGCAAAGCGCATATCCGCCACGCTTGTGCTAAGTCCCTGAGCCTCAAGGCTTTGCGCGGCTTTAAGACATTCCTGCAAACGCATGCCCAGATTAAGCAGCGCGATTTTGGTGCCTTCGCGCACAAGCCGCCCTTTTCCGAAAGGCAGAGCCATGCCCTGCGCCGGCAAGGGCAGGCCGATTCCGCAGGCGCGAGGATAGCGCAGCACAATAGGGCCTTCATCATAAGCGGCCATATTTGCCACCATATGGGTCAGCTCAACCTCATCCGAAGGCGCCATAATCACGGTGTCCGGCAAACATCCCATAAAGGCAAGATCAAACGCGCCAGCATGTGTAGCCCCGTCCGCCCCCACAAGCCCCGCGCGATCCATCACAAGCCGCACGGGAAGTTTTTGCAAAACAACATCATGCATCACCTGATCATAGGCGCGCTGCATAAAAGTGGAATAAATAGCGCAGAAAGGCTTGAGCCCCTCACAGGCAAGACCGGCGGCAAAGGTAACAGCATGTTGTTCGGCAATACCGACATCAAAGAGACGCCCCTCAAACTTCGCGCCGAAACGATCAAGGCCGGTTCCGGCAGGCATAGCCGCCGTAATGGCCACAATGCGCTCGTCTTTCTGCGCCTCTTGGATAAGAGCATCCGAAAAAACCTGAGTCATAGAAGGCGGCTGGTTCTTAGGCTTATCCTGCGCCCCCGTAATGACATTAAATTGAACCACGCCGTGCATTTTGTCGGCAGCCGCTTCGGCAGGCGCATAGCCGCGCCCTTTTTCCGTCACGACATGGATCAGAACAGGCCCGCCCTTTTTGTCATCACGCACATTTTCAAGCACGGGGATGAGATGTTCAAAATTATGCCCGTCAATAGGCCCGACATAATAAAAGCCCATCTCGCCGAACAAAGTCCCGCCTGTGACAAAACCGCGCGCATAATGTTCAGCCCTGCGCGCAGCCTCTTTAATGGGCCGAGGAAACACATCCGCAACGCCTTTGGCCAAAGAGCGGATATTGCGATATTCCCGCGAAGAAGCCATACGCGAAAGATAAGCGCTGATCGCCCCCGTAGGCGGCGCAATCGCCATATCATTATCGTTTAAAATCACAATAAGGCGGCTATCCATCGCGCCTGCATTGTTCAGAGCTTCATAAGCCATGCCCGCGCTGATCGCGCCATCGCCGATCACAGCGATCACATGATTATTCTTTTTATTGATGTCCCGCCCCACCGCAAAACCAAGCGCGGCAGAGATCGAGGTCGAGCTATGCCCCGCGCCGAAAGGATCAAAAGCGCTTTCCGCGCGTTTCGTAAAGCCCGAAAGCCCGCCGCCTTGGCGCAGCGAGCGAATCCGCCCGCGCCGTCCGGTCAAAATCTTGTGCGGATAAACCTGATGCCCCACATCCCAAATCAGTGTGTCGTCAGGTGTGTTGAATACATAATGCAGCGCCACCGTCAGCTCAACAACCCCAAGGCTTGATCCGAGATGCCCGCCTGTCGAGGCCACAACATTGATAACTTCTGCCCGCAACTCATCCGCAAGCGGCGCAAGATCGGCTTGTGGAAGTTGACGCAAATCCTCAACGCCCTGTACTTTGTCAAGCAAAGGCGTCTGTGGCCGCTCAAGCGCAGCCGCAGCCATATCCGCCGACTCAACGACAGGACTTTCCTTCGAAGAAGTCTTTATCTTTTTCTCTTTAGCCATAAAAAACCCTGATCTCGGACCCTAGTAAGTACCCTTTTGAGGGCATCTTTGGCAAGACTTCCATCTTTCTAATAAAAAACAACATGTTATACCCAAATCTCATTGCGAGAAAAGCCTTCAAGCCTAACGCGGCCCCCCCCTTGTCATTGCGAGGAAGGCCGAAGGCCTGACGCGGCAATCCCTACAACATCGCCGAGATTGCCACGTCAATCCGCCTGCGGCGGCTTTCCTCGCAATGACAAGGGGGGTCTATCCTCCCCGCCTGACACAACGGATAAGACGGGTGTCACTCTTCTGGTCATTGTTAGTGCCGACATTGGAAAATGAGTTTGCCGTACTGCTGCCGGTCTCAGTGGATGACCAATAGCTATTGCCCGAGAATCCAAATCCGTCATCAGTTCTGCGGATATCCTGAAGCCCGTTAAACTCATCCTTGGAAGGTAGATACCAGTCACTAAATCCGCTTACTGTCAACTCATCACAAGCCCGCGCCGCGCGATAAGGCGCAGGCGATGGCCCATTACCAAACGCGGCAAGTCCCGCTGTATTCGCGGGTCCTGTGATCGGGGATGTGAATCCTCTAAAGACAGTATCAGG
>Ga0123354_10003379_pt1 | contig 21993 bp, 7 predicted proteins | sample TergutLab28metaG_2_FD_97872 | JGI IMG/M metagenome (GOLD analysis project Ga0123354, IMG submission 97872) | Labiotermes labralis P4 segment gut microbial communities from Petit-Saut dam, French Guiana - Lab288 P4 | ecosystem: Host-associated > Arthropoda: Insects > Digestive system > Gut ... | reverse complement strand
CCATCACTCATCGCATTGTCACCATACACTTGACAGATCTGGTGATGAATCTCATTTGGTAGCACATTCCTAGCGTTCAAAAAACGAATTACAGACCGTATTTCACAGTCAGCGGCCCCTTCAGTTGTCTTAAACATGTTTAACGCGCATGAACAAACGTAAACATAACACGAATTTCACGAAATGGTGTCTGTGCCTTCTCAATTGATAGAGGAAGTCACTGTACACGCGCAAAGTGACAGTCTCGAGGATGCGCAACAGATATGCGCAGACGGTACTTACTTTCCGAATAACCTACGTATAAGTTGGAGATCTCCTGCCTCACGGTGTTATTTTGTTTACTATCACATTCCTTTATAATTGGCCTGATGATGCCCTATACTCCAGGACGAAACTAGTAGCCAGACAATAAATATCACAAAGAGTGTGCTGTGTGTGATTAGAAGCAGCTATACGCATTATGAATGTTACACCAACAGAGATGTTCGATATAAAGATTACTTTTAAGCCATTAAAAAATTTTGTGGTCCGTTCTAGAGTTGTTCTATGTATTTCATTTTCCTTTTAGAATAATTTAATTTTTTTGTATGAAAGTTTGATATATTTACCTAGGCTTCCACTTCCTTCAGATTTGACTTCTGAAGAAGCCAAGTGGACAGGTTTACTAGACTGCCATTCCTCATACATCCAGCTTAATCATCTGATCATTTCAGGGGATTATATGTGTCATGGGGTAAGATGTACTTTGTAAGTGACGGCAAGACCCCAGTACATAACTACAAAATTAAACGGCCACACATTTTATAAATCGGCAATTTACTAAAGGGACGTAACGTGGTCCTATGAAGACTGATTATGTTGAGCTTTTCAGCGCAGGGAAGATTCATAGGCCTGTTGTGTCTTCTATTCACTCTGGCAGATAGTGTCATACCCCAGAGAAGAATGTAACCTCTCTCATTAGTGTTGACATATCGTAATCCACCAACCACGATAATAATGTGTGGTGATTTTGTGGGATATTAAAAATTCTTGAGTGATTTTTGTCTGGAAATGTTCTCAGTGACAGTGTGTTAAAGTACAGGTGACGTCACACCTACGTATAGACGGATTATATTTCGCACAGACGGGGCTCTCTGTGTAAACTATGCGACACACGAGCATAAACAAAGTCTCACTCTCTTTCATGCTAGTACAGCCGCTTGTCTGGCCCCCCTAACCCCCACCCTAAACTTCAATAAACTTTGGAAAGTTCACAAATCCTTTTCACCACCACTATAGTGTCTTGTTTGTGTGTGCATGTGCATGTGTGTGTGTGTGTGTGTGTGTGTGTGTGTGTGGTGTCTGTGTGTGTGTGTGGTGTCTGTGTGTGAAAAGCCCTAGCCAAGCGGGCGGCGAGCGGGAGGTTAAGAATCCTTATAGAACGCTCTGGGAATTCTGGGGTGCAGCGACGGGTCACAGAGCGCCTGACACAGGAGAGGTAAAGGGGGTTGAAACTTCATTCTATAGCTGCGAAAGTTCCCGAGAATTGATGATGACGGGCAAGAACCACGCAAGAGTCGAGGCAGCTATTCATTCTTTGAGAACCAAACTCCGTCTGTTTTAACTTCGGTTTTCTATTTTCTCGCTAAATCGATGGAGGATGAAAAAGGCAAACTTAGACGTTGGAATGTTGAACCGACGAAGGCAACGTCAAGAGAAAGTTTGGAACGGTACGAGGGAGAGTAAGGCCTACCCTTGCGGGATTGTTTGAGTTGTAGCAATCTATTTATTCAGTAGTTAAGCAAAAATAATGGAATTGAACGTAATTAATGAATTCAGTTGACGCCATGAATTAGTATACGACTAGGTAAAATATCAAGAGGATCACGGTGCTTAAAAAATGCATACAGGGGTTTAAAACGAAAACCTGAAGTGAAGAATTTGTGTAATACACCGTCAGTACACAACGATTAATTTTAATTATAAATAGGAATTTCATCATACGTTATTTTAACTTTTACTGTAAAATTAAACGGGATCCGACTGAGTGCTACTTTATTTTACCTTAAAAATGTTCTTCATTGGCCTGTAGATGACCGTTTAAGGTCGAAACATGTAACCGTAATGTGACCTGATTATTTATATTATATCACTGTACTGATATATTGTTGTGTACTGACGGTATATAATACATTACGTGTATACAAATTTGTTAATACAGAGCGGGATGGCCTGTGTCAAACTGAAGTGAAGGACTGTCTTGATGGCAGGATAATATTAATATCTATTTTAAGAGAAGGTGTTATTGCATTGTTGGGTTTCATCTGGCTTAGAATATGATTCAGTGGCGGCTGCCGTGATTACACCAATGGATTCTCTGGTTCCGTGAAATGTAGGGATTATATCGGCCGGCTAGGCAAATATCATCTTTCAGGATTTGAGACCCTCACAACAGTGTTGATGAAGATCCAAGTATGTGAAACGTCGTTAGGCAGGGGTTGTAACTACATTACCGGGACACATCTTAACAAACTTGAAGTCCTGAATTTTGATTGTCTTCTTCTCGGAGAGACGTGTGTTTGTGCATAGAAAACGGGCAGAGAGAATAGAGAAGTGAGGATAAGCGACTTCCTTGTTATTCTTCTTCTCTACCTGACCTTCTTTCTATTACATTCTGCATCAAAACTAATTTGTTAAGTGGTCTTAATACACAGTAACAAACTTAAAATTCGTCGGTGGCCACCACAATTCTTGATAATCTGTCGAGTCTCTAAACCGTAATCTGTAAAACATGAATTAATTCTCAGGTAATTTAATGGCCTGTCAGTATGTGGTCTACGGTGCAATTCTCCTCAGAATGGACACCTAAATTATTCATCTGCAGGATATGCTCCAGACTTCTTGTCATCACGTTTATTTTCGAAGTGATTTGTAGTGACTGTCTTGTTGCTGAGTGAGAATGTTGACCTAAAACTAGGCTCAGAGAAAACTAGTTACCCTTTTATTATGATATTTCGTCGCCAGGATTCTGGACGTCCTAGTAGAGAGGTATGGGTGTTAGGGTACAGGGTGCTGAAGAAAGTGTTCGGAAATAAGAGATGTCAAAGAATAAGGAGCCTGAGAGAACTTCCTCCTAGTTTTGATTAAGTGCAAGTGATTGTAAAAGAAGTGACACACGCTGAAACAAGTAATTTTTTAGAAGACCATGATGTGGAATTCGAAGTAGATATCTCGCACCACATCAGTCAAAACATTGCATTTCCCGCCTCGCGGTTTACTATGCCTTCAGAGCACGGCATTGTAATACTTACAAATAACATAATGACAGTATGACATTGATTGATCACTCGGGATTCTCCACATGGCGCTCAGATAATAAAGTAGAAATGCGAGAGAGATTCTGTTAAAACAATGTGTTCTAGCTCGTAAAATCAGATGGGTTATCTCGTGGAACGGTTTTAATAAAGCAAGATTTAGCGCTGAACATCCTGCTACCTGCCACAGAGAGGAAAGCATGTCATTTGGAGCAAAGAGGCAGTGAAGATAGGGTTAGGCATATGAAGTAAACCCGGTTCCCTCAGTGACGCAAACGTTGATGCTGAACGTTGCTTCCATTCCTTTTCTCGTCCTGGGAGGAAAAGGACGGGCCAGACCTGCAGCTAACTTCACAGTGTAACTGAAGAAAAAAATCCTACTAGATACCACTTATTACTTTATTATGCTTATGTTATGCTCAACATGTTTCGGGCACCATTATGTCCATCATCAGGAGCTCACGACGATAGCGTTGGTTACCACATAGGCCGTCTGGTTCTCGTGTTGCTGCTGGTTGGGAATTAAGTGCAGGCAAGATGGATGAGTGTCCGGACCGAAGGCTGTAACACAGTCTTCGGTCCGGACACTCATCCATCCTGCCTGCCTATGTGGTAACCAACGCTATCGTCGAGAGCTCCTGATGATGGGCATAGTGGTGCCAGAAACATGTTGAGCATAACATAAGCATAATAAAGTAATAAGTGACATCTAGTTGGATTTTATTCTTCAGTTATCAAGATGATGCACGGTCCATTACACATCAAACTTCACAGTGTATTGTATTAAAAAATTTTAACGTTACGTATTTCCTCAGCTATTTAGGATTTGTTTTAGCGTTTACTGTAATTTGTGCTGTTCTGTATTGTAACACGCTGTAGTCTGGTAGATGGTAACTAACGTTTCCTATGAACCTGCTGCTTCCATGTTTGCGGTTTAAGTAAGCAAATGTGGAAAAATATGTATTTATATGGGAAAGGATGTAAAGTCTCAACCCATTTCTTCTCTGCTAAGTGTCTGCTCCAAAATCCTGGCAAAGTAAGCAACTATCAAAGTGAACCGCGTCATAACCCAGAAAGTCCCAGCCACCATCACAGTCTTTAAAAATTTACTGTCCTTCTGGCCTTCTACTTTCTTGTGTATTGATTACTGAATGTTCCTTTACTATGTTAGTTTCGCTGCCTTAAACCGTAAACGCTGCTAAAGTACGAATTGGGAAGGATGCAGAAGGAAACTGTCGTGGCCTATTGAGGCATTAACCTATCAGTTCACAAATAAATCTGTCTGGTCTCCGACAGAGAGGACCGATACTTCCTGAATACAAAGAAGTGCTAAGCTCCTTCCCTTTTCTCCCTTCTTTCTTTTACTCTGCCCGTTTATTAGTTTTTCCGTCCTGCGTCTCTATGTAAAATCCTTAATTCATTTGAACTGACCAGTCAAAACGGTTCTGTAGCTTCGTTAATAAATAAAATTATTGCCCTCCTTTAGGCGGAATACAAAGTGATTGTTTGAAGAATTATCTACCTGTATGTGTAGTTAAATACGAGTCGAAGGCAGAATGTAGATCCATCAGGTATGGTACACGTCGTACACAGATTGTTTTGTTTATTATCTGATAACTGTGTGGTGAATTGTTTTTGTACAGAATGCATTGTTCAATACTTTGCATAGTGAATATTTGCGCACAGATTCTATTTTTCTTTGTCTGATATGGTGAATGTTTAGACACAGATTCTGTTTTTGACGTTTTGCTGACCGTGTATCTCAGTATATTTATCTCAGTATTTAACCAAATTGATGCACAAAATTTTTTTCACAATAAGTTTTATTTCATGCCTGTACATGTTTCGAACACATGTGTGAGAAACATGTAGAGGCATGAAATAAAACTTACTGTGAAACAAATTTTGTGCATCAAGTTGGTAAAATACTGACATAAAAGCAGATTCTGTTGTTCATTGTCAGACATGGTTCATGTTTGGGCAAGGATTCTGTTGTTCATTATCCGATATGGTGCTATTCTAATACAGATTGTGTTGTTCATTACTTGGACAGAAGTTCTGTTGTTCATTATCTGACATGCTGCATGTTTGAGCGGATGTTATGTTCATTATCTGATACGGAAATATGTGGACTGAATTTCTGTTTTTCATTATCCGTTTTGGAGCATGTTTGGACACAGTTTCTGGTGCGCATTATCTCGCACATCCTGCAGCTTGGTTCAAGTGACATTTATTCGGAAGTTCCTTTTTTCACATTTCTGCCAAATACGGACTATTCTACTGATGTTTCCTGTAATTTTTTCTGTCTCTCATGTGATTACTGGAAAGGCGGCATATTAAGTATGCTACGGATTGGACGACCAAGGGTTTGATTCCCGAAAAGGGCGAGATTTTTCTTTTCTCCAAAATGACCCTACTAGCTCTGAGACCCGATCAGTCTTGAATTTAATATAAGCTATTGGCTATTTTCAGATAGCAAAGCGGCCAGAACATATATTAGGCCCCTAAACACCTTTCGATGCCCAGGTTAAGAACGTATGGAGCTATACATCTACGCCCCTTGCATGTCATGCACAAGAAGGTATTTGACTTTGCCTCTGCTATTTTCACTGCCACTTACTGCTCGGCACCGTGAAGTTCAAAGTTCATCGAAATAAGTCATTTCCTCTTATACAGCGTCGCTAAATAATCTATATTCTATCTGTTGTGTGGGCCGGGTAGCTCAGTCGGTATAGCGACTTACTACGGGCTGGAAGACCCAGGATAGAATCCCTGTGGGAACGAGATTTTCTGCCCGTCCAGACCGGCCCTGGAGCCCACCCAGCCTCCTGTAAAATGGGTACCAGGTCTTTCCCGGGGGTAAATGTGCGGCCGGGGCGTGCTGCTGACCACTCACCCCCTTCTAGTGCCGCAGTCATGGAAGAGTAGAGCTATACCTCTACCCACCCTCTGGGCCACACAGGGCCTGTAACGGGGTCACTTTACCTTTACCTTTTATCTATCTATTGTATCTCGCATCTTCACACACGTTTCTTGATCTGGGAATTCATACTAAAACCCACTTTTAAAACTGCATCCTATTAGTAGATTTTGGGCGCTTTTCGCAAAATTGCGAAAAGCGACTATTATATTAGCTTCGTAATGTCTGCCTGTCTGTCTGTCCATCCGCAAGTCGGTCAGCATGGAAGCACAGGCTCTCACTGACGAATTCTTATGATATTTGATATTTGAGTATTTTTCTAACCGTTGTCGAAAATACTCAAATTTCATTAAAACCGGACATGAATACCTGGTGCTCTACACGAAGACCCATATACATTTTTTATTATGTCTTGCTCATTTCTATTTATAAATATAGAATTATTTCAGAAAAAAATGTGTGGGGAAAATCAAAACGCATGTTTTATTTTCAGTAACACCTTTTTTTTTCTTTAAATCGTGCCATTTATGACGTAATGTGGAAACATATGCTAGAGCCGGGCACGCCACAGATGACAATATGGCGCATGCTCGTTGCATGCTGGACACCTACGGCTACAAACACACACTCACAATATGTAATACTTATTGCTTTTCCACTGCAACAATCGTTGCTCGGTCACGCCCCAATGCTGCGCTGTACGTACATTGCACGTCTTGCTATACATGTATTTATCTCAGTATCTAACCAACTTGATGCACAAAATTTGTTTCACAATAAGTTTTATTTCATGCCTCTATATGTTTCGAGCACATGTGTTGGAAACATGTAGATAAATATACTGAGATGCACGGTCAGCAAAACGTCAAAAAATTGGTATACATAGTAATTTGTAATTTGTAATGATATTATATAATAAAAAATCAACATTTCCTAAGAACGCTTTTTAGTATAGAAGCGTGTTTCAGATACAAGCAATGGAATTATTTTTATACGCTAATACTTCGTTTTATACGTACTTCAGAGTGTTTCCTAACCTGGTTTAAATTATTTTCCCAACACAGCACGTAGCCATTTCATTATTACGAAGACCCAGTTTTTCGTCAATACATGTGCATAGTGACAAGTTTTAAATTTTTAGCAGTTCCATGAATTGTAATCAGAACCGATCAGTATATTATTATTATTATTGATTTCCTGTCTTATAGAAAAATATGACAAAATATTTGATTTACGAAATTAACGCAAAACATTTAATTACCTTTTCATAAAGCAGACATGTTACTAAGCTGTAAGTGGCCAAAGATTCACACGCACTGCTCTTAAATAAATATTATTGTTACGTGCTGTTGGACATAATGGGATAGAAATCTAAATCAACAGAATCTACGTGAACCTATTTATTTAGTCTTTATTTCTAACAGAATATAGCTTCATAGTTACATCACCATGTTCATTCTGCAGCAAGTCAGTAAATTTCACCTTCAAATCTCATATTTTGGAACATTCTTAACAAATTGCTATCTTTGCTATAGCTGAAAAGATTTCAAGGAGTATTTTTCCAAAAATTCTTTCAGCGCTTTTAACACATTGCTATGAAAATTTTAAAGTGATCTAAAATTTATTTCCCTCATATAAGTGTTTAATTCAGGAAACATGAACCCTTTATACGTAAAACGAGTTCAGTAAGATTGTTGAGCAAAACCGATTGACTGGAACACGTGTTGTGATAGCAAAAGCCGTCGGTAACTGGTGCCCTGTCAAGATCTTGCCAAAATTTTACTGTAAGATGTTCTGGAGGCTTAAAGTCGCAATGCGAATAATTCCCTGCTTATCATGAAGTGAGATAAGTGTGCATTTGAGTATTCGTTTTAATATTCGCTCTTTTTTGCGTGTCGAGGCTTCTAGATATTAGAATACCGCATATACTTCTCAGTCCTTCCCGAAGGCCCGGTTCTCCTCACCACTCTTCACCCGTTCGTTTTCGGAAATATAGGGTTCAAACAAAAATCGTAACGCGTTGAGCAGACTTCGCTTCTCATGGTTTTTAACAAACAATCAAAGTACTATGCCTGTAAACACTTAGACCTAATTGAAAACAAAGTATCTATTGAACTCCTCTGACTCTTTAACACAATAACTCTTACTCAGGTACTCCCGCGCTCCAACATGCTCCCTTGATTAGATTTGCAGTTTCTACAAGGTGAGTGTAGCCTAAATAAATGCAATCAATATCAGTCACACCACAACTCTTGTTTGTTTGACAAATAGGCGCTATCGTCTACTGACTAGAGCTGTCGTGTTAGTGATAATTATTTTATTTATATATTTATTTATGGCAAAAACACATCACGGGTTATCGCACCTGAAAATTGTTAGTGCCAGTCAGGCATGTACTATCAACCACTTCAAATACATAAAAATAAAATTGTCTAATAAATATAGATGTGAAGTGTCGTGTATTGATTTTCTTAATTTATGTCAAAGACACACAACAGGATGTCAGACGCAAAAATTCATTATGTCACGTAACATTCCCCGCAAATTTCAAAATCCTTCTTGGTTCACTAACTTCACAAAATCCCTTCCATTGTATCCTCCTAGTATATGCTGCCACTTCGACATAATGTGTGGTGTCAGAGAAGGTGAAGGGACAGAGGAAACACGAGAAGTAACAGAGAGAATTGGATAAGAAGGAGGAATTGGCAATCTTCCCTTTTCCGGTGGGATAGAATCTGCTTTAAGTCCTTCCGCGTTACTGCTTCTGCTGCAACTGGCCCTGTCCTTCGCTGACACATGTATATAAATACAGCCAGCTGTACCAGGCTTTCTGGTAATGCTGCAAATCTTTGTTCAGTGCTTTAAAATATACTGCAGCCGATGACTTTCTGTTATTCTCTTCTGTAAGTCTAATTCGTAGACATACACCAGGATTCACCAAACATCTGCCTACCCAGGACAACTTAAAGACAGAGAATACATAGATGCACACTCATGCCCCAAGTGGGATGTAAACCCAGGATCAAAAATTCCGAGCAGTAGCAAAATACGTGCATTAGACAGCACGGTTACGTTTGTATTTGTAGCAGTCGTGCTAGGCACATATTCGTGTATCTTTACTTCATGGTTTATTCAGTTTGTTCACCGTCGCTGAGGCAAAATGCTTTTTATTTGTTGAACGATGGACTAACCACAGTTTACTGAAATTAGAAGGTAGTCTGTTTCCACAAAGGAGAAGTCAGTAAATATTCGTTTGGATTCTATGCATATGTAAATTTATATCATGTGATAAATTGGTAAATATAATGAAGATATTTACGTCTGAAAAATAAAATCCAACTACGTGCCACTTATTATTTTATTGTACTTCTTATAGGCCCAACATGTTTCGGGCACTACTATACCCATCAACAGGAGCTCGCGAATATAATGTTGATTACCACATTGCTCGTTTCGTTCTTGGTTTGCTGTAGGTTGGAGGTTAGGTGCGGTTAGGCTGGAGTAGTTTCCGGGCTCTACTCCAGGCTACCCGCACCTAACCTCCAACCTACAACAAACCAAGAACGAAACGACCAATGTGGTAATCAACATTATAGTCGCGAGCTCCTGTTGATGTGCATAGTAATGCCCGAAACATGTTGAGCCTACAAAAAGTACAATAAAATAATAAATGGAATCTAGTTGGTTTTATTCTTCAGTTATCACAATGATGCACGGTCCAACAAACTTCAATTATTTACGTCTGATTGTAATTCATTTTTGTAACATTCCTCAACGAACTTAATTATATGTTATATAGTTATTGCACACAATGGTTGCATGGACTCAATATCTCCTGTAGGAACGATACACGAAAGTTTGTTCTTTTTTGTCATTATTTGGACTTATCTCTAGGTTAATGCACGCAGATTTATAAAACAACAGAATTTATGCCATGAATCCTCCAATACGTGACGACACAACCTTCAATAACGTAACACTGGATCTTTGTCAAAGCCGCTGTGTAAACCTCAATTCACACAATAGAATATCGTGATAAAACGACCATATAGAGTCGCACGTACGCTTTTCATCTTAAACAAGCAGCTTTATCGGAACAATTTACTTTGAACACTTAAAACACAGGAGTAATTATGTACACCACCTGCTTTATATTAAGTAAATTGACGTAGCACAATTCTGTATTTATGTGTTTTGTATGGTTCTCAGAATTACGGTTGATCAGTATTTTCCGAAGCAGCTTCAAACACTTGGTCTTTGTGAAGGTAACGCCCTGCAGTAAGAGATTAAGTTGAAAGTAAAGGTAAGGAAAATGCGGGTGTCCTTACACCGGACATGCAGCTGTACCCGGAGTAGCGGAATGACTTCACATTTCCTTAACCTCTGCGCAAGAGCTAGGCGATGGCTCATCTTCACGTCCCGCCTACTTCATCACCTGAGGAGGAGATCCCGCTGCCCATTGAATGGGAGCCTGGGTGGGCCTAGAGCCAGGTTTTGGTACTTAAAAAATAAAATCTAATCTTCGAGTCGGCAATAAAATCACGATATCTCGGCCCTCCTAGTATCTATACAGGCTACCCTATTCCTAGAACTGCTGAATTTTAGAATATAAATTAAAACAATTGCAGGTTTTCAATAATTTATTTATATATTTGAGAACAACTTTAACAAATCAAAATTCTATTCCGGAAGAAATTAAGAGCAGATTGAGGTCAGGAAATGCTTGCTATCAATCGGTGCAGAATCTTTTGTCTTCTAGGTTGCTACCCAAAAATATAAAGATTTAGATATATAGAACTATAATTTGACCTGTTGTTTTGTGTGGGTGTGAAACGTGGTCGCTGACATTGAGGGAGGAAAGGAAGCTGGGGGTGTTTGAGAACATGGTGTTGAGGAGAATATTTGGATCTAGGAGGGACGAGGTAACAGGGGATTGGAGGAGACTGCATAACGTGGAGCTAAATGATCTGTATTCCTCACACAACATTGTACGGGTGATAAAATAGAGAATAATGAGATGGACTGAGCATGTGGCGCGTATGGGTGAGGAGAGAGGGTGTATAGGGTTTTGGTGGGGAAACCGGAGGGAAAGAGACCACTGGGGACACCTAGGCGTAGATGTGTGGATAATATTAGGATGGATCTCGAGGAGGTGGGATGTGGGTATATGGACTGGACTGGGCTGACCCAGGATGGGGACAGGTGGCGGACGCTTGTGAGTGCGGTAATGAACCTTCGGGTTCCGTGAAATGCGGGGAATTTCTTGACTAGCTGCAAACCAGTTAGCTGCTCAAGAAGGACTCTGCCTCATGGAGTAAGTAAGTAAGTAAATAAGTAAGCAGGTTTTCAATTGTTAGTAGAAATCCTTGCGAAGGTCGTGCTGATTTTCTCGTAAACATTGGAATCAGCAAACTGTGGAAGAGCTCATTTCACCACGGCACCAGAATGCTTCCCTAGCATCTAGACAAAGACGTCATTATCGGAATTTACATAACACAGATCGTGCACAATCTTGCTCAGTTACTGTGCGATACCGCACACTTACCCTTTTTGGGTTCCAGACATGAAACTTACTATTCATATGCGAAGTTACTTATATATTTCTTTAAATTCTGTTCCTGACCCAAATGTCACATAAAGTATGTTCAAGCGGTCTTGTCATGTTGGAGAAAGCCTGTTAAGATATTGCCGTCATAAGCCAAGTAAGATCTACACGTTAGGACTCGTGTGTATAAGGTCTGTTAGATTTGTCTGTTAGAACCCGCTCGTAACACGTCCAAGAATTCTGTCGGTTAGAATTCGTGTGTTATATGCATATCGGAGCTGGCGTAAGATACAAATTTATTAGAAACCGCTGAAAATACAAGCTTACCTTTTAAAACCCGCACGCTTTTCATCCTTTAGAACACCCGCGAGATTCTCTTAAAAACCGTGTGGGATGCATACACACTAGCGCCTGTGCGAGATATATCCGTCAAAAACAGCTTCATTTATATCTCTTAGTGCCCGCCTCATTTCTATGTGTTACCAGTAGAATCGACTTGAATATTATCAATTGCTAACCACTTGAAGCAGCAACAGTGTTTATATATCAAAATTTTAGACCGTAACTCATAGAAAGCATTTTGCATCATCGGTAAAAATACGGACGAAGTAGCGCTGTTGGAAGAAATGTTTGCTCTTTTTTATGAGAATCTTACAGAACACATAATCATTCACATAATGCAGCGTTCTTTAATGTTAAAGAAAATAATATACGCAGTCACCACTCTGCCTTACGGGATTCAAACGCGTATGAAGTCTGTCCTTCAGACAAAATCGGGAGAAATTAATTTTAGCATAATCCTTTCACCTTCATCTCTGTCTCCAAAACAATATATTTTATTGAAACTCACATCGAGTGTTATGTGCCTGTTCCTTCCTCACCGAACTCCTTGTTATCTCAATTGCTCTTGTTTCGTCGCCATTATGATACTAAAAATGATCCAGTCACGTACCGCTCGGAAATTCGTAAGATTTTCCTTACAGTTTCAGCAACAGTATTGTGTAATGTTCTTTGTTTATCAATAAATCATTGAACATTGTGCAACAATGGAAGTGACAGTTTTAATGGACCGAAGTAATAAGTGTTTCCGTCATGTTGCAGCCACGGTCTGTGCTTTGTGTGGCGACATGCCTGGCAGTAGTTAACAGCTGTGTCTGTGGTAAGCTCTGGTTTTCCCTCTTCGGTTTATCCACACGACACCTGAAGTCACATCTCCGTTTCCCTTCATAAGAAGGACCATGATTCCTTGGTCCACGTCCCGAACATACGTACCTCGAAAACAGCTTCCAGTATGTGAATGCCATCATGAGTGCTCCGGCTTTTGTGAATCTAACTTAAATTTGGGAAGTGTCCTCTCTGAATCTCGCCCGGTACACTATAAACAATTCAGGTTTTATAGAAAGCGACTAACAGCCTCACGCTGTGTCTATGTTGTAGGCAGGACGTTTCCTGAGTATGTGGTCCCATTTGTCGTAATTGGCGTAAAACAATTACTTCTGCCGTCAGAGAATTGACGATCTCAGAGCAGTGTGACGAAGATGTAAGTCTTCTGCGCCGTTGGGGAAATCTTTTCCGGTATTCCGAAGGATCACAGTGCCTTAGCCTTCAGAGTCATTCTGCTCGCGTTGATTTACTGTTTCTTGAGCTGTTAGACGCTAAACTGCTCGAACCTAAACCTAAAGGCACTTCTGACACGTCAGAATATATTTACCTAAGGGCACACCGTAACATCCCAGTAGATATGAATCTTCAGTGGCATGCCGTCTTTTATTTTGGAATTCACTTGTTTCAATTAAAATGTATTCGGATTATAGTGTTTTTAAAAGATATAAAAATTTTCGAGTCTGGACAGTAACAATAATTTTACACATGATCATCACCTATTTGCCACAAACGTATTTCGATGTGCCACAAGTTTCTGTGTGTAGAATCAGCATTACATTCAAGACAACAAATTGAAACAACTAAATATCTTTCCGCATACTTTCTAAATCACCCACGTATATTTTATAAACACATTTTCTTCTTTAAGTGTACTTATTGACCTTAAATGTGGCCTCCTAGCCGTTATTAGAATTGATGATTTAATATGAACAAAAGAACAATCAGAGTTATTTCTAAAGTTACTTTTGAGTCAAGCGGATAAATGGAAAGCGTCGGAAACCAGTTTCAGTTCTGAGGATGGAAACTTGTGATAAAACGAATTTGACGTTTCCCCTTACTAGCCGGTAAGACTGTCACTTGTCAGATCAGAGAGCCTTGCAGATTTCGACTGTCAGCAAATCCCTGTCACATCACAGATATTCCCTCTATTTTATATTTCCACCTGTTCAGACCATTATAAGAGTGATTAAGAACAATGACAGATATAACGCTGTGGTAGGAATAAGCTTAAAATGTATTCAAATCAGAAGCTTAAAAAACAAAGGAAAATTACGAGACTTTTATTTTATTTGTTTGTATTACAAGGTAAATTTTATGGATCTCTTTTACTTTATTCAAGGAAAAATTGCTTATGGTAAAATGAAGCCTCTTTTTTATATTCCGTCACGACTCTAAACGAATTTGCCAGAATTCATACAAATTCATGTTTTTGTTATCCTGGAACCTAGAATTTGTTCTGATATTTTTAAACTTTATGTTATTTTCTTATAATACAACCAACTAGATGCACTAATTTCTGACATCTTGCGAGCAGGATCAGGACGGAAGTTCCGTCCTGATCCTGCTCGCAAGCTGTCAGCAAACCTGTATGACATATACCATTGCTGTGTGTACAGTGAAAAAGTCGTGATGATGGACAGAGGAACTGTCCGAAACATGTAGAGTTTTATTCCAAAAATAAATTCGAGAAAGAAGAGCATCTGGTTGGTTTTGTTATAAGAATTTACCAGAAAACCTCTACTTACTATCCACAATGCACACTACGTCACTGTTATAAAGACTATTTTAATAATGTATTTTAGGGACATAGTTGCTGTATGTTCTGATAACATAATAAATACACACGTACAGTCTGGAGAAAATTCAAGACTCCATAATGTTAAAGTATAAGAAAGTCTAAGGAAATACGGCAATTTTGTAGAATAAAAACAACAAGATTATCTTGCGACGCCTTAAACAAACGTTTGAATGGAAAAACATGATAATAGATCTATATTAAAGCTTCCTTTTATATTAACAATTACAAAATCGGCAACGGTGCGAATCATTGAGTTTGCATCAGATAAATTATATATTTTGCTTAAAATGCTGGGGTACGCGGTGGCGCAGTTGGTTGAGGCACTGCGCTACAAACCGGAAGGTCGCGGGTTCGATTCCCGATTGTGTCATTGGAGTTTTTCATTTACATAATCCTGCCGACCGCGCTATAGTCCTAGGGTTGACTCAGCTTCTAACAGAAATGAGTACCAGGAATATTTCCTGGGGGTAAAGGCGGCCGGTGCGTATGGCTCACAAACTTACCACCTTCATGTGCCGATTGTCTTGAAATCTGGGAGCTTCAACCTCCTCGAACCCTCAGGGCCTGTCCAGGCCTGTAATGGGATTGCTTTCTTTTTACTTAAAATATGCTAATGAAAATTATACACAGAATTGAATGCTGAATGACCCTATGTTCTTCCAAAGTTTACTCCCACCACACGCAAAATGCATTTGTAGGCTCTGTGCACCTGACTTCGTTTACTTTCCGTGTATGAATGTAAATGTTCTGTGGGCCCTTATGTATTTCAGATAAGTAGTTACTTTATGCCTGTTAATTGTTCGGCTCTAATGGAACATTTTTTGCTTTCGTCGGCTTTACTTTGAATATGAGTTTTCAGTTTAATGTTTAGGAATATCAGAGCCTCTACAAACATCGCCCAATTGCAGAGTAGTTTGTAACTAAGACGACAGGCTGGACTCATGCTTAAACAGAAGCGGTGCGGTTTACTTAAATACTTAGGCCGCTGAACGTACATAAATTGGGTCGAATAGATGTTAATACGTTTCTGACCGAAATGATTGTATTGTAATTTGCATTGGTTGTTTTGTTAATTAGCTAGTTAGTTACTGTGTAGGCGTAAACTTATCAGTTACATTACGTGTCTGATAAAATTTTGATTCCTTTCAAACATAGTAATAGGACTTACGGTGACTCTAAATGTAGCAAGTTTCTTGATCAGCTGCGCTACTGTTAGGTTTTAAAGTAAAAAATCTGTGACTTCCGAGCGGACATGACTAATAAGGTGGAGGGCTCTTTTCTTATTTCGAATTTCACCACCGTATTTGAGGATTCTTTCTAAATGTATCTTTTCCCTCCTAAAGCGTAAATGTTTTTATTCACGTGTCCTGTCACTTAGCCTACCACTTTTATTCACGTGTCCTGTCACTTAGCCTACCACTTTTATTCACGTGTCCTGTCACTTAGCCTACCACTTTTATTCGCGTGTCCTGTCACTTAGCCTACCACTTTTATTCACCGATGCAGAAGTTTGGTATTTCATTCCATCCGAAGAAACAGTTTGAGCTGTGGCCGATGCGATAGAGTAGGTTCGTACATGAACCACGTTTGCCATGTCTTCATACCATTAAACCCCGTGGTACAATAAGATCCTTCCCTGCTCGTGGTAAAGTTACAGACTTTAGTTGTTATGACGTTTGAATCACATTTAATTCTCTCCATGTCGTCCGTGTTTTGTTTGTTTCTTGCTCCTTATGTACTGTTGTGTGTGTGGGTGACATGTTGTGTTGTAACAGTCGGTAACGCTGCCTTCTCCAGGAGCCAGCAAAAGCCAAACCAAACAGCAAAGTACTCCGCACACAGTTGTTCCGCTCCAATGTCTCTCTCGGCACAGTCTGCCTCCTTGATATTGTCTCTTGTTGCTTCAGAATAATATCCATGGCCCTTTAAGGATAATGTTGCTCCTTCAATGTTGTTCTTGGAATTCCTGTTACATTGTATTAAAATATAAAAGAGTAATTTCTTGCCATAAAATGCTACTCAGAATAAGAAGTCTGGTATAATGCATTTCAATGCTTGGAGACTGCGGAGTGATGAAACATCAAATTTTGAGTTAGAGACAGCAAAAGATTTGTTTTTGTTCGGGGATGTAAGAAGAATCTGCAGACGGTATAACACGTTACTGGAACTGATGGCAAATCACGCTTGGAATTTGGTGGACTGAAGCGCACGAAGATAGGAAAAGAAGACGACTCGTTCAGGAAAATTATATTTTGGGGAGAGAAGTAACAGATTACTTCTCACGAGAAGCAAAGAGGCGTAATTATCATATTTGACGGTTTTGACCATTTACTGATTACATACCTAGAACATGAAAGAAATATTCCAGATTTGAGTGTACTGTGTACAGTTGCAGTCATAAGAAGCCCGTTTATTTGCCTTAGCAAAGAAAATAAGAAGCAATGCAGTGTAAATATAAAGTAACATTGAGACGCTTTCCTGCAACTATTTTTGCCATTGTTGCAATGGAAAAGCAATATGTATTACATTTAAGGAGGTAGTGAGTTTGTAGCCTTAGATACCCAGCATGCAACGCACGTGCTCCGTATAGTCATCTGTGGCCTCTGGCTGTACAATATTTTTCCGCGTTATCCCATAAACGGAACTACTTAAAAAATCTTACTGTACGAGGGAGAGTGAAATGAAAACCTTAAAAGTGCGATAAAAATTCGAATCACATCTCGATTGTCTTGTCAGTTTCAACAGCGATACTCACGGTTTAAAGAGTGGCCGACAGGTGGCAGTATGCTACTACATAGAAAAATGAAGTCATTGTGTTCCTTTTGTGTTCAATAAATTTCGAGATGAAACATATCTAAGGTTTTCATGTGACTCACTCTCATACATAAAATGTTTGTTTTTCTCTACAACTTTTAGTCCAAAAAAATTCTCATTCTAAGAAAATGAGCGAGATATGATCAAAATATGTGTTGGTGTTCATGTAAAGTATCAGTTAGACTTGTTAGACTTTAATGAAACTTGAATTTACGCGAAAAATATTTGACAAATACTCAAAATAAAATTTTATGAAAATCCATCCTTCGGGAGCCTAGTTGTTCCATGCTGATGGACGGATAGGCGGACAGACGGACTGACGGGCAGACGGACAGACAGGCATGACGAAGCTTATAGTCCCTCTTCTCAATTTTGCGAACTCACCTAACCTAACCTAACCGATAGTGTGCCTTAGACATGCAAAACAATTGATCTTTCACACTTATTTGAGGGATATTCTGACGTCACGAGATGTCTTGTCAGGAGGGCACACCACCATATTTCGGTAGCATTATGCCGTTAATCACTGAATTCCACTTTGCAAATAAGTGGAAAGGAACCCTGTCCTCTAGCTTTTCAAACTCGTAGAATTAAACCCGTGTGTGACACAGTCTTACGCATTAAGTACAGACTGTACTTGCAGCAAACAAATCCGAGTGCTACTTCTGTAGAAAACTCTCTTATTCCTCGTTCCTTGCCAACATTCTCTTGCTTTGTACCCCAACCCCAGACATGGCTTCATTAGCTCCGGCACTCCATAGACCTGCACTTACAACTCGCAGAAAATAACAATGCAGTTGCAGCTCTAATTACTGCGGTGGTAGCTTCTGTTCCAGAAAATGGTACCGTACAAAGGATAAGCTGAGACTTGCTGCTGCTGGGAACAACTGCTCTTATTCTTCACTATTTTCAAGACACAGAAATGAATTTGTCATGAGTACGAAATTTTGTAATTGTTGAAGAGAGTGTGATCAGCAAAGAGTTTATACGTCACATATGATTTGAATTATTATTGGAGAGCAATAGTTTTTCTTCGTGAAACTCACGGGATTCTTAATAGATTTTCTAAAATTTATCTATAGCCCCCTTTTTTTGTTTCTTTTTCATTTTTTCCTTTCGCTATTTTTCGCTTTCAATAGAACTACAGAAAACGGAGCTTCGTCGTTAACACTTTGACGACGGTTTTTTAAATTGCGCATTAAATTTTATTTCCTACCTCACAGAGAAAACACTCCGTCTCCATTATACAGGCCAAACATTACATTACGTTTAAATTTTTTTTCTGAGAACCACACTAAGCAAACAAATAAAGAGCACTGGCAAAATTCAGGCTTTTAAAGTGTTACATTAGCTGGCACATATACTTACATTAGCTGGCACATATAGTTACCAATGGACATAAAGACGTTAACTAAAATACTTCACTATGTGTTAAAAAGTACAGGCTTTTCTAAACTGTGATGTCAATATCACCAGAAGAGAGATCGCCATGGAATTTACTTTCATAATTTTGTGTACCTCTGTAAGATTTATGGTGACAATAAAAACAGGGTCGTTTTGCTACGATACTTTTCCGCTAAATCAGCTTTACTGCCATATTTAAACAAGCAGTGTATATGATTCGGAAAAATAAAGGATAAGAATTTTTAAACTGAAAAATCAAATCTCTAATATTTGCATTACATTTGACATAATAGTAAATGTTTTGAATTGTGTATTTTATCGATATATTGTGTTATCCAGACATTACTAAATGTTTCATTCAGCACCACTATTAAGCAGATATTAGTTTATACGAAAACTTGTTACGTGTTTAGGCATAATTTGCAATCTTCAGACCAGCATTCTTCCACAAAGAGCAGTAGTTTGAGGCATGATCAATTCTTACATCGCATAAAAGGAACCGATAGAACAGAAATAATAAACGTTAAATAAAATTATTAGTTGTGTTTTCGTGTGGATTTATTCGTAAGATATGTGCCTCATAATGACTCTCAAACCAGACGTATGGTGAGTCTGTAGTTCGAAATGACACCCACGTAATAGTTGCAACCATAGAAATATTTGGTGATACCTGAATTGTGCTCGCTTTATTTTGAAAACTTATCGTGCCTGAAATTATTTCGACCCTTTAAGTCGTATTGATTATCCAATTAAGTTACTATTATTTCCCTGAACACAGTTAAAAATGTTCAGTTTATTGGACATTCAGTGTGTTCTCTGTGATGTGCGAAATGAATTTGTGAGTGCAAGGAAATTAGATTAGTTTCCAGCCTTTAACGATTATGCGCGGAAGTGCAGTTACGTTTACATCATTATTGTACATTCCTTTCACTGATGTTGTTTGGCTTTCATGTTCTTAAACAATAAATAGTAACAGACGAACTTAGAACAGTTTAATTGCATTCTGTGTGTGAATCTGGGAGCAGGAGAAATGGAAGACTGCTTAATGCCAAGTATAGTCCTGGTGAATACAGTGATACATATATTGCAAGCATGAAGCAGGAATGTTCATATTAAAATTACTTATGTTGAAATAACTTGATGTGCAAGCGCCGGCGCAAAGGCAAGTGAGTTTTGTAAATTCTCAGTAAAAAAGTGTGAGAGCATTACTTCTTTCCATAGCTACTCGATATACGAAAAATAATTTTATTTGTTTGAAGTTCTAAAGGCTTCACACTTTTGTCCTTCCGATAAGAGGGATACTGAGATGAAGGTAAGTACGGATTACTGGTGGAATTATAATGACAGAAGAAAACCGATACATGCGGAGAAAAACCTGTCCCAGTTTTTTTTTTGAGGTGCGTCATACCCGTTGTGTTATTACAATAACAAAACCAATGTGATATGTGTATATATCGTCAAAACACAACTATATTTATTGGTAGTATAATAGAGTATCTACTACATTAGGCACAACTACATGTTTCGGCCGCTAATGCTGGCCATCTTCAGGTTGTACATGGACTTATCGAGTAGCTATACAACAGATATAATATATGTGGGGTGTTTTTTTAGGTGTGGGGAAGGTGTTTGTGTGGGACCGAGATCTCGTTTTTGTCAGTGGTTGGTGCGTGGTCTGAAACAGTATCATTAGTTTGTTCATGCCTTATTTCTAGCTAAAGAAACACCCCACGTATGTTGTGTCTGTTGTATAGCTACTCGATAAGTCCATGTACAACCTGAAGATGGCCAGCATTAGTGGCCGAAACATGTAGTTGTGCCTAATGTAGTAGATACCCTATTATACTACTAATAAATATAGTTTTATTTTAACTCATGGTTCCGCGCATCGTAATTCAATGTTAATAAAAATCCAACCAGATGCAACAGTATGCAGATATTTATTTACTGCAAAATCGCTCTACATGTTTCGCGTGTCCACCGTACCCATCATCAGGAGTACTAAAAACTGTAACCGCAAACTCCGGTACAGGTCATAATATCGGTACAGCTACTTCCCTCCAACGTGGCCGCTGGCCACATTGGAGGGAAGTAGCTGTACCAGAATTATGACCTGTACCGGAGGTTGCGGTTAGAGTTTTTAGTACTCCTAATGATGGGTGCTGTGACGCCCGAAACATGTAGAGTGGCTTTGCAGTAAATAAATATCTGCATACTGTTGCATCTGGTTGGATTTTTATTAACATTAAATATAGTTGTGTTTTGACGATATATACACATATCACATTGGTTCTGCCCCAGTGCCACTTTGACCAACACATTTCTCACATGAAATGACCTGGGAATTGAACACGAGAACTCCACGTAACTTAGTCACAGACCTGTTATGAATACTCTGGTGAGGCTCTAAAGGCTCTTTTTCACTGCAAGCGACTTGAAAGAGCAGAGTCGCCGAGGGCATGGTGACCTCGCGGAGATTTTTGTGAAGAGCACTGCGCGTCTCGGTGTCAGCAGCCCAATGACTCCCTTCATAGCCATTCTCAAATAGCCCAGATAAATCGGCATAGCTACACGTAACTTGCTACCGACTGCGTTCACGTCCCTGTGTACAAAGAGCTGTCACAGGTGTGCTAAATGGTGTCTTTTTGCGGCCTTACCTGAGATTATTTGCTGAGCCACTTGGATGCGCCGCCTTTTACACTCCGTGACCCGTTTTAGTTGCAGCGGACTAAGCGATTTTTTTAGTATGGAAGCTGACAAGTGACGCGGCCGCTGTGACACTTATTACTGACAGGCGCAAAAGAGATAAATTAATACGCAGTGGTGTTTGTGTCGTTTTTAGGAGAAATTATTTTCTTCCATCTCTCTGTATATATATATATATATATATATATATAAGCAAAGGTAAAGCAGTCCCATTACAGGCCTGGATAGGCCCAGAGGGTTCCAGGAAGTTAAGGTTCCCAGATTTCGTGACAGCGGCACAGGATGGTGGTAGGTTGTCAGCCTTACGCACCGGCCGCCTTTACCCCCAGGAAATACTCCTGGTACTCAT